>ENA-OQIM01000377-OQIM01000377.1-human-gut-metagenome-genome-assembly--contig:-NODE-377-length-16900-cov-1.581053_pt1 | contig 16900 bp, 24 predicted proteins | sample MGYA00242579_ERZ504744 | MGnify/ENA primary metagenome ERZ504744 (study PRJEB26092, sample SAMD00036441) | human gut metagenome | host: Homo sapiens | study: EMG produced TPA metagenomics assembly of...
GGATAAGTACGCAGGCACAGATAAGATGAGTCTCTTTTCATGATTGGTTGTGTTTGTTAATGGTTATATCTTGTTCATTAATAGCTTTGATTGTATGTTGGTAGGTTTCGGCGTAAGTATTTGTTCAGGTAGAGATACATACATACCTATAAAAAACGATTATGGCTAGTACTAAGAGAATGTAAGTGATTGTTGTGCCCAAGGTCTCCATAGTCGTTTGGCTGAGTTCCTCTCGGGTGGCTGTGAACATGTCCATGCGCCGAATGAGTTGTTGATAATGTGTCCCACAATACCTGGAACTAAACTTCCGGTGCGATAATATAACCATCCGAAGAGCAGACCGATGAGAAATGCAAAAGGTATTTGTGCAGGATTGCCGTGTATGATCCCGAATATGAGTGCGGAAACCAGTATGGCCCATTTAGGTGACCATCCTTTTCTTAGTAAATGTCCTTCTATAGCTCCACGAAATAAAAATTCTTCCAAAATAGGGACGACGATAGCAATGCTGAGAACACCGAAGATATTATGGCTCATCGAAATAAATAGTTCTTGATTAGTGTCTGTCAGATCGAGCGCTTCATTTAATATTCCTGCTATGAACTGTGCGGATAGCAGGAGAGGGATGCACAAGAGAATGATTTTTTTTGAAACTTCATACATACTCTTTTTATTGAACTTGACATAGTGGAAATGTACCAAGTGCCATGTCATGGCTAATGCGGAGAGTAACATACCGATGGATATTGCCATTGTCCCGGGGCGGAAGTTGGCTGTAATATCTGCTCCGCCGATAAGAGCAATGGTGGCATCGGTTCCGGTTGCCAGAAAAATGAATAGTAATTGATAAGCCAGATAGTAAAGTATCAATTTAATTGCACGTCCCATAATAATCTGTTTATTGGTTTAAAATTTTATTAGGTTGGAAGTGTGTCAAAATGAAAACGACCTATCATTTTGACACACTTTCAATGATATTTATTTTTTCAGGTGAGCATCCAGGAATTTCTCCATGGCACGATAGAAATCGAATTTGTTCTCTTCGTTATGGAAACCGTGTCCTTCGTTGTCTTTTACCATGTATTCTACTTCTATACCGCGTTTTTTCAGCGCTTCCACCATTTGGTCAGATTCTGCTTTATTCACACGTGGGTCGTTAGCGCCTTGTGCGATAAAGAGAGGAGCTTTGATTTGGTCTAACATGAAATACAGGTGAATATTTTTTCCATCATTTCTTTTATCTTTCACAGGATCACCTACCATTTCATACATCATGTCCAATAAGGGTTTCCAATAGGGTGGGATAGTCTGCATGAAGGTGAACAAGTTGGATACACCCACATAGTCGATGGCACATGCATAAAGATCAGGAGTAAAGGTGACCCCTGCCAATGTTGCATATCCGCCATAGCTTCCGCCGTAGATGGCTACACGTTTCGGGTCGGCGATTCCTTTTTTTATCAACACTCTACGCCGTCGGTGATGTCGTTCTGCATGGTTTGTCCCCATTGTTTGTAGCCCAGTTCGGTGAATTTGCGTCCATAGCCGGTTGAGGCTCGGAAATTCATTTGAAGAACAGCATAGCCACGGTTGGCAAGGAACTGTACTTCCGGATTATATCCCCAGCTGTCACGTGCCCACGGCCCCCCATGCGGATTGACTACTACAGGCAGATTTTTGGCATTCTCCATGGTGTATCCTTTCGGGAGAGTGAGGTATCCTTCAATGGTCAGACCATCCCGGCTGGTATAGGTGATGGGGTGCATCGGGACCATATCTTCTTCTTTAATCCAGGGAGCCAAGTCAGCTATTTTAGTCAGTTTGTCTTCTTTTACATTATAGGTATAATAAGTTCCATAAGTGCGGTCGCCTCCAGCATAAATAATACGGATATTTTCGCTTTTATCTTCGCTGGTGGTGTTGATATCATAACCTTCCAGTTTCTGTTCCAACTTGGTGCGGATAGCTTCTTCGTTTTTATCGAAGTAATGACGGATAGTACCTTTGTGTCCGGTACAGGATACAGAGATTAATTTCTTTTTCAGTTCAGAATAGCCTAATCCGGAAATATCATATTTATCATTGGTGTAAAGTACTTCTTTTTCCTCACAAGTAGCCGGATCCATTAGGACGAGGGCGGTCTTGTCCCGTCCGATGTTGGTCAGGGCATAAACCATTTTATTGTCGGGGGTGAAGGTGGCAAAAGCTTACCGTTTCCTTGAAATTGGTAGTTAGTACCGGACGGAAGGGCTGCTCTTCGTTTCGCGATAGAGAATTTGGGTATTTACTCCGTCTACAATAGCTAAGGCTACACGCAGTTTTCCGTTATGGTCAGTCATCCATCCTTGTATGTTTCCGGGGTTCTCAGCTAATTGGGTCAGTTCGCCGTTATTGAGATTCAAGCGATAAGGATCAAATACTTGTGGATTACGCTTGTTCAGACCGATGATGACCAGTGAGTCGATATTTTCCAACGGATCAATAATAGTTGTCCTTACCTTGGGAAATGCGGTATATGCTTTGGAGTCAGTACCGTCTACATTGACTCCGTAGAGCTGAAAGTTTTCATCGCCGGCAGTATCTTTTATATAAAGTATCCGATGACCGTTTGCCCACATGCTTCCTGCAAGATCCCGTACCGTTTCTGAAGTGATTCGGGTTGCTTTGTCTGAACCGACTTCTTGTACGAATAAGTTCAGGCGGTTTTCATACGGAGCCATATATGAGAAGTATTTGCCATCCGGTGAGATTTGGTATCCCGCTTTTTCAGGATTCTTGAAGAAGTTTTCTAAAGGGACTTGTGCATTGGCTTCGGAGGCGAAACCGAGTGTTACCAGTAAGGTTGTTGCGGCTAAAATGCGTTTTAATGTTTTCATCTTGATGTATTTTAAAGTTGTTATTTTATCAGTTTATTAAATTTGCAATGGCTTGTTTACAAGGAACGTACCAATGTTCAATGAATAGGATGAACAATATTAAAAGAAAGATAATCTCGGACTTTTGTTGTGCTCTTTGTGCTAGAGGGGTATTTAATGGAATTTAACCAGAATGAGTTTCCCAAAAACTATTCCCATGAGCATACCCAGAGCTAGACCGATTGATGGATATACAAATCCGATAATCATTCCAATACACACTCCGATGGTTTGCCATCGGTTGGTTATACTGTTCTTTTGAGTTTGTGCTTCCATTATTTCTTGTTTTGTGTGTCGGCCAGCAAATTTATGTTGTTGTCTTCACGGTAAATACTTTGTTGTTTGTTGTTGTTGAAGGCGCTTTCCTTGACGTTCCATTCGGCATAGTTGAGTTTGGTTTCATACGCTCCGGGGAGTTACTGTAAGTAAATAAGACGGTTTCCACAGTTCCCGATAAGCATCCCAGCGATAGGCTTTTTTCTCAATTACCTGACCATTTTCATCGTGTTTGTACTCATACTTCAATTTGCGTGTCAATGTTTTGCCGTCTTCATTCAGTGTATACACTGTTGTGTTTGTGCCGTCTTGACCGTAGATGTACTTCGTGTTTCCTGTTTGTGCGTTTGCTGTTGTTGTACAACTCATCATTACTACTGCGATTGCTGCTACTAAACCTGATTTAAATACTTGACTTTTTCATTTTACTTTGTGTTTTTAAATGTTTGTGTTTGTTCTTTCTTGTTTTTCGATATTCATTTATCGTTTATCGATATGCAAATGTACATCTTATTTTGATACTACAAAAGAAAAACAAGAAAAAATTATCGAAAAACGATAAAAATATATCCTTTATCATACTTTATAAGACAAAAATGAATGAAGAAACGTTTTTATGCGAGAAGAGAGAGGGTGGAAGGGAGGTTGCATCTTTCGGGAAGAAAACCATTTATATATTTCTTTCAGAAAAGTAAGTGCACTTGCTTTTTTCCGTCATATTAAAGAAGAATTTTAGCGGTTTTCTCCCTGTCTTTGTGCATTTGGGCGATGAGCTCGTCTATTGTGCCATATTTTTCTTCAGGGCGAAGATACTTTACGAACTCTATGCGCATTTCTTTGTGGTAGATATCCTCCGAGAAATTGAGGATGTTTACCTCGATACTTACATTGTTGCCATTATTGATAGTAGGGCGGTGTCCTATGTTCAACATTCCTGCCCATTTTTCCCCTCCACATACACGTATACTGCATAAACACCTTCCGAGGGAATTAATTTGTCGCTACAATCCACTTGCAAGTTAGCTGTGGGGAACCCTATTTTTCTGCCTACTTTGTAGCCATCTACCACCGTTCCATCCAGATAATAGTTGTACCCTAGAAATTGGGCAGCCTGACTTACTTTGCCTTCTTTTAACAGCTGACGGATGACTGAGGAGCTGATTTTATCCTCTCCGTCTGTATAAGCTCGCGCGCGTACCATATATATATTTAATTCCTCGCCATAACGGCAATAATCTTCAAAACTTTCACTGCGGTTGTGGCCGAAACGATGGTCATAGCCTATAACTAAGGTGTGAATATTGAATTTGTTACGTAGTAACTGCATGAATTCCCGGGCCGAAAGCAGCGAAAGTTCTTGTGTAAAAGGAAGAAGGAGGCAGTAATCTACTTGCGTTGTTTCCAGTAACTCAAGTTTCTCCTTGGGTGAAGAGAGCAGTTGTGGATGATAAGTGGTTTGTATCACTTGTCTGGGATGCATAGGAAAAGTGACCAATGCAGAATATAATCCATCCTTGTCTGCGACCTCTTTTACTTGATTGATAAGAAAGCGGTGTCCACGATGCACCCCGTCAAAGAAGCCGATAGTGGCAACTGAAGGGGGTAATGCTTGATGGTTTATATCTGATATTATTTCCATTATTCAAAAAGTGAACTTAAATTTTCTCCAATATGATAGTGATGGGATTGTATACCAAGTGACATAGCTGCCTGGCAATTAGCTTCCGAGTCGTCTATAAAGAACGTTTCTTCAGGCAGGATGTTTGCCTCTTTCATCATTTGCTCATAAATGTTTTTTTTCAGGCTTGGCTTTATGCATCTCGAAAGACAAGAAAAGTATCTTCAAAAAATCATTTACGCGGAAACCTCGATAACTGAACATCTGCTCGCAGGCATACTCCCAATGTATCCGATTAGTATTACTAAGCAGATAAACCATATAGTGTTCGCGCAATTCTAGTAATAAGTCCAGCTTCTCACGAGGAATATCAAGTAGCATCAGGTTCCACATATCATCAATTTACGGTCGGTCAGCGATTCGCTGGCCTCCTTGCGAATGGCTGACCGGAATTCTTCCGGACTGATCTCACCTAATTCAAATAGGGAAAAGAAACCTTTCCCCTTGACTGGCATACCTGTTTCTCGATATCTTGGAATCCTGCTTTGCGAAAAGCATTCAGGCAATTGTCAAAATCCAGATTTATTAATACTCCTCCTAAATCAAAAACGACATTTTTAATCTTACTGTCCATAACTCTTTATGTGCTTAATTCTCTTTCTTAGTTTTTCTTCTGTATTCGTTTTATCCAACGGTGAATTTCACCAATCCACAATACGAATGACGTTCCTGTGATAATATAAATCCAAGTAATAAAATCCATAGGTTCGGTACGGAATACTTTACCTCCGAATTCGACAATCAGAATTTGTCCGACCAAAATAATGATAGCTACACTCAGCATACCCAATGCATGACGGGAATCCTTAAATACAGAATGGTTGGTCCCGAAAACACTGGCGTTGAACAGATTCCAGAATTGTAGCATCACGAAGATTGTGAAAAATTGCGTTAAAGCTTGTCCTACTAAATCTGCTGGCATCTGTTTGATAATGACAATTAATGTCATCAGTATAGCAAGGAAACAGAAGCTACGCTAGTATATTTTTGCGCATGACCTTAGTGATGATGAAGTCGTCGGTCTTGCGTGGCTTTCATTCATGACATCGGCACTGGGGGATAGATGCCAAAGCCATGGCGGCAAAAGTATCCATGATAAGATTTACCCAAAGCATCTGTGTTACTGTTAATGGTAGTTCTGTACCAAAGAAAGCTCCTAATAAAACACTGGCTAAAGCGACCACGTTGATAGTCAGCTGGAATACGATGAAGCGCTGAATGTTTTTATAAAGAGAGCGTCCCCACATTACTGCGGTGGCAATACTATGGAACGAGTCATCCAGTAGGGTGATATCACTTGCTTCTTTGGCCACTGATGTACCGGTTCCCATGGAAAGACCTACTTGAGCATGATTCAGTGCCGGGGCATCGTTTGTTCCGTCTCCGGTTACTGCTACTACGGCTCCTTTTTGTTGCAATAGTTGGACCAAACGTTGCTTGTCCATAGGACGTGCACGACTCATAACTTTCAAGTCAAGTACGCGGTCCAAAGCTTCTTCATCGCTTAATGCGGCGAATTCTACCCCTGTTATGCGGTTCCGGTCTGTATCTTCAGGTTTCCATAGCCCTATTTGGCGAGCAATTTCAGTAGCTGTTCCCGGAGTGTCTCCTGTAACAATTTTCACACCGATACCTGCCGATTGACATTTTTGTACGGCTTCCGGTACATCTGGACGAATAGGGTCGCTAATAGCTACGATACCTAGGAAAATCATATTTCCTTCATTGACAAGCTCGGCACAATCATTGCCGGAGTTTTCAGGAATAAATTTGTAAGCCAACCTAAGGTACGCATTGCCTTGTTCTGGTAGGCCAGCAAATCGGCATTGTAATGAGTCGGTTCCTCAGGAGAGAGGTTACATTTTCCCATTACAATTTCGGGAGCTCCTTTTATATAGAGTACCTTTTTCTGTTGAATAGGTGAATCTACTAATGTAGCCATGTACTTACGTTCTGTAGAGAAAGTAAGTTGATTGATTACTTTTGCATTTTCACGTAGTTCCAAATAGTTCTTGCCTTGTTCATTCAGCCAAAGCAATAAGGCTATTTCAGTAGGGTTACCCACTCCGGATGGTTTTTTGCTTTCTCCTGTTTCTTCAAGGAAAGCTGTAGAGTTGGCACTGATACCTTCGGCTATTAAATCTGCTTTGGTAGCATCAAGCTTCGCTTCATGTACCTGCATCAGGTTTTGTGTCAATGTACCTGTCTTGTCGGTACAAATCACAGTAATGGCACCCATTGTTTCGCAAGCATGCATTTTACGTACCAGGTTATTGGTTTTCAGCATACGGCGCATATTCAGTGCAAGACTTAAAGTGACACTCATCGGTAAGCCTTCAGGAACGGCTACTACAATTAAAGTGACAGCCATCATGAAGTATTTCAGTACAATGCGGGCAATTGCCATCCACCATGCCAGTCAGTTATTTCATTTACGTTTGAGGTAGGAGTAAAGATCTTTTGCTGTAAAAACAATAAAGGTGAGCGTGGCGATAGTAAAACCAATTTTTCCGATGAAACCGGCCAATTTGGTTAATTGGATATTCAATGGAGTTTCTTCTTCACTTTGTTCGGTAGCCTGACGTGCTACTTTTCCTATTTCGGTGGAATCTCCCACACGTTCTACCTTCATTATTCCATGTCCGTCAACCACTGTGGTGCCACGCATCACCTCATTGCTGGGGTAAGTGGCCTCTTCATCAAATAGTTCTTCATTGATAGTTTTGTTGACCATCAATTCTCCTGTCAAATTGGATTCATTCACTTGCAGGGAAATAGCTTCCAGCAAGATTCCGTCGGCAGGGATCTCTTCACCTGTATTCAGCACTACAATATCACCCACTACAATCTCTTTACGAGGAATTTCCCGTACTTTCCCATTTCTGATAACTGTGACTGGTGTTTCTTCACCTACAGCATTCAGTAAGTCGAACTTCTTGTTTGCGTCGTATTCAAAGTAGAATCCGATACCAGTTGCCAGAAAGATAGCAAAGAAAATACCGATTGTTTCCGCATACTCATTTTCAATAATGGAAATCACTAAAGAAAAGAATGCTGCGACTAAAAGAATACGTATAACCGGGTCGCGGAACTTTTCCAGATAAAGTTTCCACATGGAGGGACGTTTGGGAGGTGTCAGGAGGTTAGTCCCATGTTTCTCCCTACTGATAAGGACTTCTTTGTCCGAAAGCCCTGTTAGGGCTGTTTCCTGTTTTTTTGTGCCATATGGCTTTGCAGAATTAATTAATGGAGCACAAAAATACAATTTATATCCTTACGAATTAGGGAATTAAATCTTTTTATCAAAATTTGGGCGCTAAATCTTGCAAGTTTCAGGAGAATATACTACTTTTGCACCTGCTAACAAGAAATTGTGAGCACGGACTTGTAGCTCAGTTGGTTAGAGCAACAGACTCATAATCTGGAGGTCCCTGGTTCAAGCCCAGGCTGGTCCACAAAGCATAAAACAAAGGAAATCAAGCCGTTACAAAGAGATTTGTAGCGGCTTTTTTCTTTGCACACAAAAGTTCATTGCACACAATTTGCACACAGCTTCCGAGAAGTACTGATAATCAATGATAAACGAAACACACCGGTAAATTACATCGCATCTCATCTCGTTTCTTTCTTTCATAACTATTGCCTTACCGGTTGAGGCTTTTCACCGATAGTATAATACAAATAAAAGGGATAAGCTACACACCGATAGTTATCCCTTTTATTCTCAAAATCACTTTTTGATAGGAGGAATGAGCCCGTATTTTGCGGCTATTTCAAATAAGCGGTCACTGTTATATCGATACTGCCCCACTATCATAGCGGAATATTCACTATCAGTTTCATCATAGTCATAATTGGGATAAAAACTACTAACCTTATGGAATAAAGCCCTACCTTCCTCATCAAACATATTCTTAATGATATTGCCAATAGCAATCCAATCGTTGTAATAATAAGTAATATCCACTTGACTTCATCAATATAAAGTTCGCGTTCCCTTTGAGCTTCCTCATGTTCTTTGATATTCCTTTCCAACCGCTCAAAGTAAGCGTCACCGAGTCCTTTCTCTTCAAGTGTTTTATCAAACATATCAATGATTTCATCTGAAAATTCTTCTTCATCGTCATCTTCGGTCCAATCATCCAAAGTGGCAAATATATCTTCCCCGTTATCTTCTTTCTCTGGTGAAGAAGTATCTTCAACCTCTGTTTCATCCTCGCACTCAATATCCGGCCCTAACATATCGATAAGCTCGTCAATGGTATACTCTCTTTTCTCTGGAGTATTCTCCGCAACGTCTTCTTGGGTAGTAGGCTCGTTTACGCTCGCTTCCTGTTCTTGAACAACAACAACAGGCTTTTCTTCTACTGCTTTCTTTTTCTTTGGAGATTTCTTTTTAGCTCCTACAACCTCAGTAGTCAAAGGTTGTTCTTCTTGGGTTCTTTTCTTACGTGTCATAACTTTATTTATTTTGACATTAATAATTTTCCGAGTAATTGAATTTTCGGTTAATACATATATCCACGATATTGTCAGAATATAAGGGAATAGGGTATTTTAACTATATTATTAAGCCCTCGCACCAGTAATTTAGCACAAAGAAAGCTCGGTTATCCTAATGAGTAGGTATTACCGGGCAAAGAGAGAAGACAGCTCATATAAGCTATATAGGCTATAAAAACGAGGTCAAAAGGTTGGTGTTCTTAGTTCGCTCTTCTTTCTCAAAGCTCGCCAGATATGCTTCTGTAGTTCTTAGTCGGTATGCCCCAAAGACTCGCTATATACGAGATATTGACTCCGCTTCGTTTCAATACGGTTGCGTATGAGTGTCTTGCGGTGTATGTGGTAATGTTGCCGATTCCCAATTCTTCACCTATCAACTTCATACGCTTGTTTATTCGTTTTACTACATCACGAGTTATGGCTTTAGCTTCAATTGCCGTTTCATTCCCTTTCATATATGGAAATATATAATTGTCAGGTAGAGGCTTATTTCCCCATTTATCAATGACAGCCTGCATTTGTACTGAAATAGTTGCTCGTATCTCTTTTCTGTTTTTTGTTGTGCGCTCTGTTTTCTGCCTTACAAAGCATATCTCACCGTCCACAATATCCGAGAACTTTAGTTTCAGCATGTCTGTCGGATTGATACCGTTACACAAGTAAATGAATATCCAAAGGTCTTTATACCTATTAGTCGTTTCATTTCCGCTCTTATAATCGAAAATAGCTTTCAACTGTTTCTTTGTCAAGCCTTTCTTTCTTCCAATACCGGTCTTTATCTCAAACAAGCCTTTTCCAAATGGGTATTGCGACTCTTTGATAACTCCGGCTCTCTTTGCTTCATTCATCAAAGTACGAATATTCCTCATGTGCATACCGATTGTAGAAACGCTTCTTGTCTTTGACCAAAGTTTCTCACATTTCTGCAACCATTCAACAGTAATGGCACTGAACGGAATATCTTTTCCTCCAACTTCTTCAACCATAACTAAAGTACATTTGAAGAATTGCATTGTTCCGATTCTATCTTCGCTTTTCAATTCCTCAATTTTTGCTCTTATGACACTATTTAGAGTGTCTCCGGTTGCCTTTCCCAAACGTAAATTAAGCGTATTGAAAGAGAATATTCCCTTTTCTGCCAGTGCTTCAACATTCATCCGGACTAAAGAAAAACAGCTTTCAATGGCTTGTTTGATTTTTCTGTATTCAAACGATTTACTGCCCGGCAGCTTGTTCCATTCTTCTTTTGTCATACAAATGCCAATGGAATCATATTTTGGCCTCTTCTGATAATAACCCTTGATTTTAACAGGATATTTACCCTCCTTGTTGATTGTACGTGCACCCAGTACCGTAGAAACTACGACACCATCTTTAGAATAATTGAACATGATTTTTAGTAATTACATGCAAGTGGAATTGCTTGCAATAATCTATATATCTATTTTTTGAGGGAAATATAAACGGGTTTGAAACGTTTTGAAGCCTTTTGAATAGTTTAGATATTTTCTTCAAGAGGTTTAAGCAAAGATGCAAATTATATGATATAATACTACACTTTTTATCAAAGAAACTAAATTCTTATTTTCAAGAAATAGAAAATCAATATCCTCTCAATAATTCGTACATTAATGATTTGAAAAAGCGTTTATAAATAATGCGAATCAGTAGTTGATTTCTGATTCTTGTTTTAAAAAATTAGATAAATGAATGCGATGGCAATTTTTCCCATCGTATGTACTAAAAGTCCAGATGTTGATCTGACTTTCATCGCTCTTTGAATATTTGTTTTCTCATTCAGCCAGTTGAAAAACGCTTCTATAGGCTGTCTGACCTTTGAAACAGCAGTAGAGAACAGTTCTCTTCCAGCTTTCTCTCTTTGAGTAATAACTGGTTCCTCTCCTTTTATTGCTTTCACGGGAGTTAGCATAGTAGTTCCTTGTTCTTGTTGCTTATTGCCCCAGTAAGAAAAATCCGAGTATATCTTATCGGCAAAGATGTTTCTGTTTATAAGGCTATCAGCGGCTTCTCTTTTAAGAACTGTCAGGTCATTCTCTTCTGCCGATGATAAGAGAATCATTTCCGGGAATGGAATAGTTCCTTCCCTGCGGAAGGCTAAAGCATGGAGTTTGAGACCGAAGTAATACATGTTCTTTGTAGAACAGTATCCTTTGGTTGCAATTTTAGTAGCTACCTTTCCTGTTTTATTCTTTCCTGCACAGGTAATAATAGGCATAGAGTCAATAAGTGATGTCATAGAATCGCAATCCTCTGGTTTAAAGAATGTAATGAGATGCTTTACAAGTTCACTAATGGCCTCACTCATCAGGTTTAACCGATAGTTGAATGTCTGATAAGAAGGTAGGTTGGGGAACCATGAGAGCAAATATTCTTCAGTGAATGTATGTATCTCTTTGATTTGGAAGTATCGCTGATAGGCTCCGCAAAACAGATATACGGTAAGCAGTTCCTGGTCTGTAAAGATAGGAGTTGCATTATTACTGAATCTCTGGCAGTAAAACTTCAGTGAAGACTGGTAAATATCGCAGATGTACATATATATTTTTATAAGTTTTAGCTCTTTCTCCTTGGGAATCATAATTAGAATAATGAGTGGTTTTATTCTTCTAATATACTGATTTTCAAGGAGATTGAGAAATAAATAAACGAGATAATTAATTGAATAATAACATTTTAACTAACTGAATCAAGTAGGTATTTCAACTACTGATTCGCATTAAATAAACAATATGTCTTTTCTATCGTTTATTTTAAATGTATAATACAATACTGTATAATTATCAAATTTGATAATTTATACCATGAAATTTGTTATCACAAAAAAATAAAATTCTTATCTTTGCAGAAAGATAATGAAATTGCATGAATATCTATACAGAAGATGAAGCATTAATAGAGTTGTTGGAAGTGGGTTGCACCAATGACAAAAGATACAAAAGACTTCCTAAGGATGTTATTAAAGGTTATATAAAAGCATATAATCATTTAAGGGCAGCCAAACGAATAGAAGATTTATTCAGAATTGGAAGTTTGCATTATGAACGGTTAAAAGGAGATTTAAAGGACTTTGAATCGGTTAGATGTACTGGACGTTGGAGGCTAATATTTAAAAGTTCTACCATAGACAGTTCATTGATAATTACAGATATAGAATTAATAGAAATATCCAACCATTATGGCGACTAAATTTAAATTAAACGATTGTGTACCTTGCATAGCAATTCATCCGGGAGAAATCATTAAGGATGAATTAGATGCAAGAGAGATGAAGCAAAAAGAATTAGCTTCATTTATGGGTATGCCTACTTCCGTACTCAATGATATAATAAAGGGGCGTCGTGCTATAACTCCTGAAGTTGCTGTTTTGTTACAGGAAATTTTAAGTATAGACGCTTCTTATTGGTTATCATTACAAAATCAATATGATATAGACAAAGCAAATATCAATACAAAATAATAGAACGGAAAGAAATATTGAGATTTGGAAATCATTTCTCAATATTGTTCTTATTAAATGTTTTAGATGAAATTAAATAATTTATAGGAACTAAAAATATCAGAGAATATAAAAACTATATATTCAATTTTTGGTGTTACCTTCTGTTGAAGAACTAATAACATTATACTCTCAAGAGAAAGAAGTTTCTTATTTTAAGAAATCTGAGCGTTTGAAAAGTGAGCCTATAAATATTTTTTCATGGAAACACTATGTTTTTTATGAAAGTTCGAAAATTCAGTGTGATACGAAGTTTAGTAACGACAATTTAAATAATCTTATTGATGAATTAAATCATTTATTTGTTATAAATAAGGATACTATAGATACAACAAAAAAAATTCTATCACGATATGGAATTAAATTTATCATAGTGCCCAAATTTGACAAAACTCCCATTGATGGATTTTCTTTTTGGCAAGGAGAAAACCCAACTATTGTATTAACATTACGATTAAACAGAATTGACAATTATGCCTTTGCTTTATTGCATGAAATATATCATGTTTATATGCATCTTTTCAACAATAGAGAACAAAAATATATTTCCATCGAAGGAGCTGAAATAAATAAATGTGAAGAAGAAGCAAATAAATTCGCCAAGTATTCTTTAATTAGCAAAGACTTATGGAGTGCATTCTTAAAACAACATTCTATGATTTCTCCACATGCAATGCAAATGAAAATAAAACAATTTGCTCATCAACATAATATCAATGAAGCTATTGTTTTAGGATTTTATCAACACGATATTAATTTGTACTCTATTAAAAGTTCAATATCAAGAGAAATAAAATAGTCCAATTATATGTACCGTGCAAATCTAATTGCACGCAATTTGCACGCATCTTCAAGAAAATAGAAGAAAAACAAGAAAAGATTATTTGAAAAAAGAAAATACTACCTTTAGGCTTGAAAATCAAGGAGTATGAACCTGAAAAGAAATGAAGAGCAAATTACTGAAAATCAATTATTTGCGACTCATAATCTGGAGGTCCCTGGTTCAAGCCCAGGCTGGTCCACAAATAAAAAAGGCTGATTCCTAAGGGAATACAGCCTTTTTATTTGTAAACTCTCCAGGTATAAATCCGTTGCTTTAGATAACATTGGAATTTAATCAAGGTAGTTGTTGGCTTCAGAATTTACACAGAGATAATTAATGTATTGATAACGAGGTAGCTTTACATTTGTTGCTCTTGTTATAGGAATCATGAACAGAATTTCTTTCTCTTAGTATAAAATCATGAGCACATTATATACTCTAAAACTGCAAATGTGGGTTTTACCTTAAAAAAAACAGGATGGAAATTTGTACGAAATAGAAAGATGACTTTATCTTTGAAGAATATTAAAGCTGGCCGGACTTTTTATTTTGACGGAATACAGAGATTGTTAGTATAAAAATAAAAGATTAAATTTAGGTTTTATGGTTAAAAGTTATGCTTGTGCAGGCATTTTATTGTTTGCGATAGGATTATTCCCCTTAATGGCACAGGACAACACTGTGGCCAAAGAGATGGCTATAAAGATAGCCGATCGTATTGTTGCTTCTACGGTTTATGAGTTCAAAGATGTAAAAACAGGTAAAGTATACATTTCTTTGGACAATGTTTCTTTAAATCCGGATATACGTGTCAATAGTAAATATTTGAATTGGCATTATACAAACGGAGTAACGAATATGGCTTTGATGGAGTTGGGTGATAAAATACAGAACCGGAAATATGAGGATTATGTGCTGAAAAATATGAAGTTTATTTTTGACAAGATTAATCAGTCTTATTTTCATCGTCTGTATGATAAAACTTTCCGTGAAGGAGGATGGAGGGCGGTTCCCCGTCTTACTTGGCATATGATTTATAGAAACAAGCGCTTGGATGACAACGGTCCTATGGGGGCTAGTTTGATAACTTTGAACCAGCGTCATCCAGATGATGCTTTTCAAAAATATATTGAAACAACCAATCATCATATTATGGTTTCAGAACCTCGTTTGGCCGATGGAACTATAGCCCGTTTATGGCTCATGAAAATACAATTTGGGCAGATGATGCGTTTATGGCGGTGTCTTTTATTTCCCGAATGGGAGAGGTTACTGGTGAAAAGAAGTATTTTGATGATGCGGCCAATCAGATATTGAATTATACACGATATTTGTGGTGTCCTGAAAAACAGATTTATTATCATTGCTATCATACGGATAATAAGGAGCATGGAGTGGCGCATTGGTCTCGGGCCAATGGATGGATTTTTATGGCAACAGCCGATCTGTTGGCAAGAATGCCGAAAAATCATCCTATGCGTGAGGATGTGATAAAAAAATTTCCAAATGCAGGCTAGTGGGGTAGCCCGGTATCAAGGGAAAAACGGTTTGTGGCATCAGTTGTTGGATAAAGAAGATTCTTATGAAGAAATTACCGGTAGTTCTATGTTTGTATTTGGCATAGCTAAAGGTGTGAAGGAAGGATGGTTGCATCCGGATTTCATTTATGTAGCATGGCAGGGATTAAAAGGTATGTTGTCAAAAATTTCAGAGAATGGTGATGTGACGGCTATTTGTGTCGGTACAGGTATTATGCCTTCCTCTGTATTTTATTATAATCGTCCCACTCAGGAAAATGATCCGATGGGTGAAGGGCCTGTGTTACGTGCTTTGGTGGAAATGATTGATGCGCCTAAATACACGGAGATTAGTGCGAATGATCAGTATGATAAGATAAAATAAAAAAAGAGATTAATTTACCCGTTGGCAAGCTGAGCTTAAGTTGTCAGGTATATGTTAGAATGTTAAATCAAAACGCCCTTCTGTCACTCTTCCTCCTTCAAAGTTCCGCTGATTATTTTGTTGTTCAAATCAAAGCGGGTAATATTGACAATGCCGTCTTCCAGTCTTTCTTCTTGTTTATTGCCATCTTTGAATACGGCGTCGGTATAGATAGTCTGATCATTATTCATCCTTTCAAGAGCACTGTAAACAGTGATATTTTTTTCTTTCGGGTCAATGATATTGAAAGAAATAGACGTATTGGTATCTACCCAAACGTATACATGGACTGTTGCTTTTTCATCTTCATTATAAGCAGGATAGTAGGATGCTTTATGGTCCGGGCCATAGCGTTGTCCTGTATATACCCAGCCATCTATCAGACAGCCAAAGGTATTGGCGCCTGTCTGAGTGGCAGGAGGCATGAGAGTAGGATCTACTGAAAAGTCTTCTCCATCGCAGGCACAGCATAATGCGACTGTTAATATTATTGTAATAAGATATTTAATCATGGTCTGAATCTTTTAAAAGTGATAATTAATACCTGCCGAGAAAGATAATTGAGAAATGTCATCCGAACCGTTCATCGGATAATGTGGTTGTACCATCCATTCTTTATGATGATAGCGGACGGAATATTCACCGGAATACGCCAGGATATAGCTTATCCTTGCACTGATTCCCCAATGAGTGAAAGGGTGGTATTCTCCGCCTATGCCAAAGTTTGCCGCCCATTTGTTCATGGATACTTTTCGTGGTTTATCATATACCATACTGTTGTCTTTATATAACTGGTATCCGGTTCCGGTAGTAAAATACAAGTCGAATTGTTGTTTCAGCCAATGCAGGGAGAACTGTGGAGCAAAATAATGTGTTTGAATCTTGTCTGTGGTATTTGGCGTGTTGCCTGTATATCGGCTGCCTTGATAAAGTATTCCGAATCCGGCCCTTATGGCCGGCTTGCTTCCTACCAGGTAAGTATAACTTCCTGACCAACCTATGCCGTTGCGCAAACTCGAGGAATATCCTGCTATTCCTATCAGCTTTCCGGTATAGAGGGTAGGACCTGTCTGAAAGGACAGAATGGATCGTTTGTCAGTGCCGGATTGTGCATATAGCGATATTGAACACAGCAGCGTGGTTGCTATAAAAAAATATAGTTTGTTTTTCATGATAATTGTGTTGTCTAGCTGGGTACAAAAATAATAAATTATTGAAAATTACAATATTAATAGCTTGTTTATTTT
>ENA-OQIM01000379-OQIM01000379.1-human-gut-metagenome-genome-assembly--contig:-NODE-379-length-16877-cov-1.732537_pt1 | contig 16877 bp, 23 predicted proteins | sample MGYA00242579_ERZ504744 | MGnify/ENA primary metagenome ERZ504744 (study PRJEB26092, sample SAMD00036441) | human gut metagenome | host: Homo sapiens | study: EMG produced TPA metagenomics assembly of...
GGTGAGAAAATGGACTCCGATGTTTCAAACTAATAAGAATATAGATTTGGTGTTTGCCCAGAATGACCGCATGGCTATCGGGGCCTATTTGTCCGCCCGTCAGCAACAGTTGGAAAAGGAAATGTTGTTTGTCGGCATTGATGCGCTGCCCGGTAAGGAATATGGAGTGGAACAGATCATAAACGGGGTGCTGGATGCTACATTTATTTATCCGACCGGAGGTGACAAGGTAGTACAGGTGGCGATGGATATTTTGGAGAAACGCCCGTATGAGAGAGATACTAAGTTATCAACAGCTTTGGTTGATAAAACGAATGCCCGGGTGATGCAATTGCAGACAGACCACATTACCGAACAGGATGGAAAGATAGAACGGCTGAATAATCAGGTGAACGAATATCTGTCCAGATACTCTGCCCAAACCATGTTTCTGTATGCCTGTCTGATTATTCTGTTATTGTTTGCTGCCTTATTGGCGATTATTGTCCGTGCCTATTGGACAAAGAACCGGATGAATATGGAACTGTCCCGTCAAAAGAAAAAATTGGAGGAACAACGTGACCAGCTGATTAGCCTTTCCAAACAATTGGAAGAGGCGACCCATGCCAAACTGGTTTTCTTTACGAATGTCTCTCATGATTTCCGTACTCCACTCACTTTGGTTGCCGATCCGGTGGAGCAACTATTGGAAGATAAAGCATTGACTCCCAGACAACAATCCTTATTAAAGGTGGTGCATAAGAATGTACATATCCTGCTGAGGCTTGTCAACCAGATTCTTGATTTTCGTAAGTATGAAAATGATAAATTGGAATTGGTAAGAGCCAATATGAATCTACGGGTGCAGTTGCAGGAATGGAGTCATTCATTCCAAACTTTGGCTTTGAAAAAGCATATCCATTTTGTATTGGAGGTGAAATGATGACCGGGCAGATTATCTGATGGCAGTGGATGCCGAGAAAATGGAACGTGTCTATTTCAACTTATTGTCCAATGCGTTTAAGTTCACACCGGAGAATGGAACCATTACGGTTACACTTTCTACTTTGACGAAGGAGGAAGGTGGGAGATATGCCCGTCTGGTAGTTGCTGACACTGGTTCGGGAATCTCTGTCCAACATATCCGGCATATTTTCGACCGCTTTTATCAGATTGATGTAAACCATGCGGGTTCGGGTATCGGCCTTGCTTGGCAAAGGCTTTTGTCGAACTGCACGGTGGAGAGATAACGGCGGATAGTGTGGAAGGAAAAGGAACTGTATTTACAGTGGATATCCCTATGACAGTAGTGGAAGAGCCGTCTGCAGACCTCGTGCAGGAACCGCGCATTACACAACAGACGGTGGTGGAGGAGCTGGAGGATATGGAAACAGAAGAGCAGATTCCGGATGAGAATAAAGAATGTATCTTGATAATAGATGATAACGCGGATGTGCGTGACTATGTGAAGTCATTACTAAAAGAAGAATATACAGTGATAGAGGCTCCCGACGGGCGTGCCGGATTAAAGAAAGCCATGAAATATGTGCCCGATGCCATAATTTGTGATGTGATGATGCCGGTGATGGATGGATTGGAGTGTTGCAGAAAGTTGAAAACAGAATTGCAGACTTCCCATATTCCGGTGATGTTGCTCACGCTTGTTCGTTGGATGAACAGCGGATACAGGGATTTGAGTGTGGGGCGGATTCTTATATCTCCAAACCCTTTAATTCCAAACTGTTGCTGGTACGTCTTCGTAATCTGATGGATAACCATAAGCGGTTGAAACAATTCTTCGGGGATAAGACTACTTTATCTAAAGAATCGGTAAGCGACGTGGATAAAGGCTTTGTTGACCGTTTCAGGGAACTGATAGAAGAAAACTTGGCGGATTCTGAATTAAGTGTGGAAGATTTAGGCGGTAAGATGGGATTAAGCAGAGTGCAGCTTTATCGTAAGATTAAGGCGCTTACCAATTATTCTCCCAATGAATTAGTGCGTATTGCCAGATTAAAGAAAGCTGCTTCCTTGCTGGCCTCTTCAGAGAAAACCATATCCGAAATAACGTATGAGGTAGGTTTTACTTCTCCTTCTTATTTTACAAAGTGTTATAAGGAATATTTCGGGGAAAGTCCTACGGACTTCTTGAAACGCAGAGGATAAGAACTATATCCCCGTAGAGTAATGCTTACGCTCTACGGGGGATGTATATTTTAAATCAGCGTTGATAAATCTTTCTCAGCTACGAAAGAGAGATTATTAAGAATAATCACTTCTCTTGCTCTGTCGGGATTATCTGTGCGGAAAATCAATATGCCTTTGTTCCCCAACAAGAAGGAATACAGATAAGTGATTCCTATTTTGGCTTCACTGAAAATGGTGATAGCGTCCGCTGCCCGTCCCGGCTGATTATCCAGTGTGATGGCGAACACATCAGAGAGCGCCACGGATATTCCGGCCTCTTTCAGTGTTTCGTATGCGCGTTTGGGTTCCGAGCAGATGATACGGTAAATGCCATATTCCACTGTATCGGCAATAGTGGAGGCAATCAGTTGTATGCCTGCTTCTTTTAATAAGTTCAATACCCTTTGTAGAGTCCCCGATTTATTTTCAATGAAGACGGATAATTGTTGTATAGTCATAAACTTATTTTTTAAAAGGTTTTACGTAAGTCTTTCACGCGGACAGCTTTGCCTTCTGGTTTAGGGAGTGTTCCTTTGGGTACCAGTTTCACACGTGGGGTAACTAATATTTCATCTTTCAGTTGGCGAGTGATTTCACGGGTCAATGATTGCAGACGCCGTAATCGTCAGTGAACAGTTGGCTTAATTCCACTTCTACGGTCATCTCATCATTTGATTCGGCAGTTTCAAGTGTAATCAGATAATCACTGCCCAATTCTTTGAATTGTAACAAAATTGTTTCAATCTGAATGGGGAAGATATTGACCCCTTTCAGGATAATCATATCGTCACTGCGTCCTTTCATTCTGTCCAGACGTTTGTGATGACGGCCACAAGGACATTCGCCCGGCAGAATACGGGTAAGGTCACGGGTGCGGTATCTCAGTAAAGGCATCGCTTCACGATTGATCGTGGTCAACACCAGCTCACCCACTTCCCCTTCGTACGGGTTCCAAAGTGTCGGGGTTGATTATTTCTACGATATAATAATCTTCCCATATATGCAGGCCGTTCTGTTCCTGACATTCAAAAGCCACACCGGACCGCACATTTCGGACATGCCGAAAGAATTGTAAGCTTTTACGCCTAACATATCTTCGATGCGGCGGCGTTGTTCTTCAGAGTGAGGTTCTGCTCCGATAATCAATGTCTTCAGTTTGGTATCACGGCGAGGGTCAATCCCCATTTCCTGCATTACCTCATACATACGGGCTGCATAGCTGGGAATGGCATGCAGGGCAGTGGTTCCGAAATCTGAGATAAACTTTAACTGGCGCTTGGTGTTTCCGGCAGCGGCAGGTACGGTTAACATTCCCAGCCTTTCGGCACCATATTGAAAACCTAGTCCGCCAGTGAACATGCCATAACCGGAAGAGTTTTGGAAAACATCACCTGGACGCAATCCTACCATATAAAGACAACGGGCGACTGCATTGGCCCATTCGTCAAGGTCTTTCTGAGTATGGAGAATGACAGTGGGGTTTCCGGTGGTTCCACTGGATGAGTGAAGGCGGACGGTTTTTTCCAAAGGTACGGATGCCAGTCCGAAGGGATAGGTATCACGTAAATCTTGTTTGGTAGTAAACGGAATTTTTTGTAAATCATCCAGTGAACGGATATCTTCCGGGCTCAGATGACTCTCGGCAAATCGTTGTTTATAGAAAGGGGAATTCATGCAATGACGGACAGTCTTTTGCAAGCGTTCCAATTGCAATTTCTCTATTTCCGGCCGTGTCAGAGTTTCTAACTCTTTGTGTAAATACATAGCATTTTTCTGTTTAGTTGGTTATTAGTCCGACAAAAATAGAAAAAAATATAATGCGGTTGGGAATAAGCTGACAAAATATGTATCTTTGGGGGATTTTAATTTAAAAATGTGATGAAAAAGACTTTATTTATAATAGGTATGTTGTTGTGCGTGTTTTCGTTGCACGCTCAGGATATGAAAACTCTCTTTATCGCTATGCCTGATTCGATAGCTCCTTTATTGACAAAGGTAAATCGCGAGGATTGTGTGGATTTTCTGGCAAGTAATATGAAGGCGGAGGTCAAGAATCGTTTTGGAAAGGTGTCCGAGCTGAAAAAGTTGACTGACGATTATTTGTTTCTGCAGACCACGGGAAGTAGTTCTATGGAAATGAAACTGTTGCCCTTGAATGATTCCGTAAAGGTGATTTGTGTGATCAATACAGTTTGTGGTCCGGTTTGTGATAGTGAAATTCGTTTTTATAGTACACGGTGGGAGCAACTGGCGGAAAGTGATTTTATCCGGCTTCCTTCTGTCGAGGCTTTTTATCTGCCGGTAGATACGCTGACTGATGAGGCTTATGTTGCGATTAGAGAGAAAGCAGATATGGAACTGGTGAAAGCTACTTTGTCTGAGGACAAGTCAATCATCTCTTTTACTTATACTACTCCGGAATATCTGGCAAAGACAGAAAGAGAAAAATTGGCAGTGTATATCAAGAAAGAGCCGGTGATATATGAATGGAAAGAAGGAAAGTTTAGTGCATTCCCCTAAAGGAGTGCAATGTGTTTCAATATAAAAAGGCTGCAACTCAATGAGTTTGCAGCTTTTTATATTGAAACTTATGTGTAAGTTACAATTTACTTTTTCATACGGTTACCGTAGCGGCTCATGAACTTATCAACACGACCTGCTGTATCCACCAATTTAGATTTACCAGTGTAGAACGGGTGTGATGTATTAGAAATTTCCAGTTTTTACCAACGGATAAGTTTCACCTTCGAATTCGATGGTTTCTTTTGTGCTACAAGTTGAACGTGACAAAAAATACATCGCCGTTTGACATATCTTTAAATACAACCGGACGATAGTTTTCAGGATGAAGACCTTTTTTCATTTCAGTTATATTCTTTTATTGTTTATTTATTTTACTTATTTGGTAAACAAATTGGGTGTAATGGTCCATTTTGGACCGCAAAGATACGGCTTTTCTTTGAAATAGAAAAAACTTCGGGCTATTTTTTCTTCTAACCCCTTATTTTCTTCTTTTATAGTATTGTAAGGTAGACATTACAATGTAATTAGTTTATGCGTTCAAGCGAAGAAAATAGTTAATAAAATCATTTTTTATGAGATATTTTTGGTGTGAACTTGCCATAGTTAGCGCATTTATGATTACTTTTGCAGTGGAATTTAATTCACTAACAATTATAAATATTAGAACAATGGTTAATTACAAAGATTTAGGTCTGGTAAACACTAGAGATATGTTTGCTAAGGCTATCAAAGGTGGATATGCAATTCCTGCATTCAACTTCAACAATATGGAACAGATGCAGGCTATCATCAAAGCTGCAGTAGAAACAAAATCTCCGGTTATTTTGCAGGTTTCAAAAGGTGCTCGTCAGTATGCTAACGCTACTTTGTTGCGTTACATGGCTCAGGGTGCTGTAGAATATGCAAAAGAATTAGGTTGTGCAAAACCTGAAATCGTTCTTCATCTGGACCACGGAGATACTTTCGAAACTTGCAAGAGCTGTATCGACTCAGGTTTCTCTTCTGTAATGATCGACGGTTCTCATCTGCCTTATGAAGAAAACGTAGCTTTGACAAAGAAGGTGGTTGACTACGCTCATCAGTTTGATGTAACTGTAGAAGGTGAATTGGGTGTATTGGCCGGTGTGGAAGATGAAGTTTCTTCTGATCATCATACTTATACTGACCCTGAAGAAGTAATTGATTTTGCAACTCGTACAGGTTGCGACTCATTGGCTATCTCTATCGGTACTTCTCACGGTGCATACAAATTTACTCCGGAACAGTGTCACATTGATCCTGCTACAGGTCGTATGGTTCCTCCTCCTTTGGCATTCGAAGTATTGGATGCTGTAATGGAAAAAACTTCCGGGATTCCCCATCGTTCTTCATGGTTCTTCATCAGTTCCTCAGGAAGAAGTTGAGACAATCAACAAGTATGGTGGTGCATTGAAGGCTGCTATCGGTATCCCTGAAGAAGAATTGCGAAAGGCTGCCAAGTCTGCTGTTTGCAAAATCAACATTGACTCAGACTCTCGTCTGGCTATGACTGCTGCTGTTCGCAAAGTATTTGCTGAAAAACCAGCTGAATTTGACCCTCGTAAGTACTTAGGTCCGGCTCGTGACAATATGGAAAAACTGTACAAGCACAAAATTATTAACGTGCTGGGTTCAGACAATAAATTGGCTGAATAATTAATTCACCCTATATAAACAGGAAAAAGCTGCTTTCTTTATTGAAAGCAGCTTTTTTGTTTTAAGACTGGTTTCGGTATTGAAGAGGGGATTTGCCTGTATGTTTCTTGAAATAGCGGCCAAAAAAAAAAGATTGGTCAGGGAAAGATAATCGGTTGGAGATCTCTTGAATACTTAGGGACGTGGATTGTAATAATGCTTTAATCTCAAGAATTACATGTCGGTCAATAATGCTTTTGGCTGTGTTGCCGGATACGTTTTGTACGATTGTGGAAAGGTAACGGGGAGTGATGAACAGTTCGGCTGCATAAAAAGATACTTCACGTTGGGTGGTACAATGTTTATGAATCAATTGGATGAAACGTTTGAATATCTCTTCCTGACGATTTATTCCTTCGGTCTTTTTTTGCAGGAACAGGTGTTGGGTCTTGTCATAGAAGTCCAGAATGAAGTTTTGAATGAAATTTTTGAAGATCTGAATGCGGAAACTATTATCCCTGTCTTCATAAAGATCTTTCATGACCAAGCTGAGCCCGATGAATGGTTTTACACGTTCTTCAGGGATGACAATGCATGGATGCTCTTTTAGAAAGTGAAAGAAGGAGGGATCCAGACGTGAGGTGATCTCCCTGAAAAGGTGTCGGAAAAAACAATATAGGAAACGGTAAAATCATGGCTGGCGCAGGTACAATTGAAGATACTGCCGGGGAGAAGCAGAAGTTGGGTGTTCTCCGTCACTTCGTACGCCTGCAAATCAATTTCTATGTGGGCTTTTCCGCTACGGCAATGAAAAATAGATGCGTCTGCTAACTTCATAATCTGATTGGAGCATATATCTATACTTCTTCTATTCCGGTGATAAACGGTTCATTCTCTGGTAACTCAATATTTCCATGTTTATTCTTGTTTTGATGCAAAATTAACTATTATTTTTGTTATAATAGGAAATATGTTCTGAATTTGAACAATGGTGGCTAATAATTGAATGTGTCGGCTTGAGAAATTCCATCTACCTTTGCGTCCGAAATTAAAAGATTGGAATATGATGACATTGAACAGAAAATGGATGCGACTAATAGTATTAGTTGGTTGTGCTGCTTTGACAGCGTCGTGTAAACAGGCGCCTGTTGCACAAATGGAGGCGGAATATGCGGTATTGAAAGTATCGCCGTCGGATAAAGTTTTGTCTACTACTTATTCGGCTACGATCCGCGGACGTCAGGATATTGATATTTATCCGCAAGTTTCCGGTTTCCTAACACAACTTTGTGTGGAGGAAGGACAGGCAGTACGTAAAGGACAAATCTTATTTATTATTGATCAAGTACCTTATAAGGCGGCATTGGAAACTGCTGTGGCTAATGTGGAATCGGCGAAAGCCGGATTGGCAACAGCACAGTTGACATACGATAGCAAGAAAGAATTGTTTGCAAAGAAAGTAGTTTCTGAATTTGATTTGAAGACGGCAGAAAATTCATGGCTTACTGCCAAGGCCCAGTTGGCCCAGGCGAAAGCGCAGGAGGTGAGTGCTCGCAATAATCTTTCGTATACAGAAGTGAAAAGTCCTGCGGATGGAGTGATTGGTACATTGCCTTATCGGGTAGGTGCATTGGTTAGTGCCAGTTTGCCACAACCGTTGACTACGGTTTCTGATAATTCGGATATGTATGTTTATTTTTCGATGACTGAAAATCAATTGTTGGCTCTGACCCGTCAATATGGTTCCAAAGCAGAAGCGTTGAAAAATATGCCGGAAGTGGAACTGCAATTGAATGACAAGTCTATGTATGGCGAAAAGGGGCGTATTGAAACCATCAGTGGGGTGGTAGACCGTAATACGGGTACCGCGAGCTGCGTGCCGTATTCCCGAATAAGAATGGGTTGTTGTATAGCGGAACATCGGGAAATGTGATCCTTCCGGTTACGATGAAAGGAAGTTTGGTTATTCCTCAGGCTACAACTTTTGAAATTCAGGATATTACATATGTATATAAAGTCGTGGACGGCAAGGCACAATCAGCTCCTGTTAGTGTGACCCGTGTAAATGGAGGACAGGAATATATCGTGAACGATGGATTGAAAGAGGGAGATATCATTGTTGCAGAAGGCGTAGGCTTGCTGCGTGAAGGTACTCCGGTTAAAGTAAAACAAAACTAAGAAGAAAATGAATTTAAGAACCTTTATAGAACGCCCCATCCTGTCGGCTGTTATTTCTATTTCGATAGTAGTAGTGGGGATTATCGGGTTGTTCACTTTGCCCGTCGAGCAATACCCGGATATAGCTCCGCCTACCATTCAGGTAAGCACTTCTTATTTCGGTGCCAGTGCGGAAACTCTTCAGAAGAGTGTTATCGCTCCGTTGGAGGAAGCGATTAACGGTGTGGAAAATATGACTTATATGACTTCTACCGCTTCAAATGCCGGAGTTGTAGATATTACTGTGTATTTTAAACAAGGGACAGATCCTGATATGGCGGCTGTTAATGTGCAAAATCGTGTATCCAAGGCGACCGGACAGCTTCCTGCCGAAGTGACTCAGGTGGGTGTGACTACCTCAAAGCGGCAGACCAGTATTTTGCAGATGTTCTCACTATATAGTCCGGATGATTCGTATGATGAGAAATTCTTGTCCAACTATATCAGTATTAATTTGAAACCTGCAATTCTTCGTATCCAGGGTGTGGGTGATATGATGATTATGGGTGGTGACTATAGTATGCGTATCTGGATGAAGCCTGACGTGATGGCCCAGTATAAATTGATTCCATCGGATGTGACACAAGTGTTGGCTGAACAGAATATTGAATCGGCTACCGGCTCATTCGGCGAAAACTCTGATGAAACTTATCAATATACAATGAAGTACAAAGGTCGTTTGATTACTCCGGAAGAGTTTGGGGAAATTGTGATCCGGTCTTCGGATAATGGCGAAGTGTTGAAGCTGAAAGAAATTGCGATATAGAGATGGGCGAGGAAAGCTATGCCTATCACGGGGCTATGAATGGTCATCCTGGTATTTCCTGTATGATTTTTCAGACGGCAGGATCTAATGCAACAGAAGTAAATAATAATATTGATGCCTTTTTGGAAGAAGCAAAGAAAGATCTGCCCAAAGGGGTGGAGATGGTTCAGGTAATGAGCTCCAATGACTTTTTGTATGCATCTATTCATGAGGTGGTAAAGACCTTGTTTGAGGCCATTTTTTGGTAATCTTAATTGTATATGTATTCTTGCAGGATATTCGTTCTACTATTATTCCGTTGGTGGGGATCATTGTATCCTTGATTGGTACATTTGCTTTTATGTCCATAGCAGGATTCAGTATCAACCTGATTACCCTGTTTGCTTTGGTGTTGGTGATCGGTACGGTGGTGGATGATGCTATCGTTGTCGTCGAGGCGGTGCAGGCGCGTTTTGATGTGGGGTATCGTTCTTCTTATATGGCTAGTATTGATGCGATGAAGGGGATTAGTAATGCGGTCATTTCTTCCTCGTTGGTATTTATGGCTGTGTTTATTCCGGTTTCGTTTATGAGTGGAACTTCCGGTACTTTCTATACTCAGTTTGGTTTGACTATGGCGGTTGCGTAGGTATCTCTGCCGTCAATGCACTGACTTTGAGTCCGGCGCTGTGTGCTTTGTTCTTGAAACCGTATATCAATGAGGATGGGACAGAAAAAAATAATTTTGCAGCACGTTTCCGTAAAGCGTTCAATGCTGCTTTCGATGCAATGATTGAAAGATATAAGAAAGGGGTATTGTTCTTTATTAAACGCAAATGGATGGTATGGACACTTCTTGTGGCTCGGTAGTACTATTGGCTTTCTTAATGAATACAACTAAAACCAGTTTGGTGCCTGATGAAGACCAGGGGGTTGTATTTGTGAATGTCAGCACGGCGGCAGGTAGTTCATTAAAAACGACTAATGACGTAATGATGCGTATTGAAAAGCGCATGATGGATATTCCTCAGGTGCTGCATGTGCAGCGTGTGGCAGGTTATGGTCTGCTAGCCGGACAGGGTAATTCTTTTGGTATGTTGATTCTGAAGCTGAAACCTTGGGATGAGCGTGAAGGAAAGGAAAATGATGTTCAGGCTGTAATCGGACAAGTGTATGGTCGTACGGCGGATATCAAGGATGCCAGTATATTTGCTATTTCTCCGGGTATGATTCCGGGGTATGGTATGGGTAATGCGTTGGAACTCCATATGCAGGATAAACAAGGTGGTGATGTGGGCACTTTCTTCAATACCACTCAACAATATCTGGGTGCTCTGAACCAACGTCCCGAGATCGCGATGGCATACTCTACTTTTGATATCCGTTATCCGCAATGGACGGTAGAAGTGGATGCGTCCAAATGTAAGCGTGCCGGTATCACTCCGGATGCTGTGCTAAGCACATTGTCTGGCTATTATGGTGGCAGTATGTCTCAAATTTTAATCGTTTTTCTAAAGTGTATAAGGTTATGATTCAGGCAGATCCGAAATATCGTGTGGATGAAAGCTCATTGAATAATATCTTTGTGCGTATGTCTAATGGCGAGATGGCTCCTCTCAGCCAGTTTGTGACATTGACCCGCAGTTATGGGGCAGAATCGTTGAGCCGTTTTAATATGTTCAACTCTATTGCTGTAAATGCAATGCCTGCCGAAGGGTATAGTACCGGTGATGCTATCCGTGCCGTTCAGGAAACTGCCGTACAGGCACTTCCCAAAGGTTTTGGGTACGATTTTGGTGGTATTACTCGTGAAGAGACCGACCAAGGAGGTACTACCATTATCATCTTTGCTATCTGTTTCTTGATGATTTACCTGATTTTAAGTGCACTTTATGAAAGTTTCCTCATTCCGTTTGCAGTGTTGTTGTCTGTTCCGTTTGGGTTGATGGGTAGCTTCCTGTTTGCAAAGATGATGGGACTGGAGAACAATATTTATTTGCAGACTGGTTTGATTATGTTGATTGGTTTGCTTGCTAAGACTGCCATTTTGTTGACCGAGTACGCCGCCGAGCGTCGTAAGGCAGGTATGAGTCTGACTTCCGCCGCACTTCTGCCGCCAAAGCCCGTTTGCGTCCTATCTTGATGACGGCTGGAACAATGATTTTCGGTCTGTTCCCGTTGATGGTTGCCAGTGGAGTAGGTGCTAATGGAAACAGTTCACTGGGAACAGGTACTGTGGGTGGTATGGTGATCGGTACGCTGGCGTTGCTGTTTATTGTACCTTCTTTGTTTATCGTATTCCAATATTTACAGGAAAAGGTACGTCCTATTCAGTTTCAGCCGGCGGCCGATTGGCAGATTCAAGAGGAATGTGTAGAAGCAAAAGAAGAAAGACAACACCACATTGAAAGCAAAAAACGAAGAGAAAAAATGAAAAAACAGATCATCACTCTGACTGTCGCAGCACTCACACTGAGTAGCTGCGGCATATATACCAAATATAAACCTGCAACCGAAGTGCCCGATAATTTGTATGGGGAAGAGGTGGCGGTTGCTGATACCGTGGATAATATCGGCAATCTGAGCTGGCAGGAGATTTTTACTGATCCGCGGCTTCAGGAATTGATAGAGCAAGGCTTGCGGAACAATACGGATTTGCAGTCAGCACAATGGCGTGTGAAGGAGGCGGAAGCTGCTATGCTGTCAGCCAAATTGGCTTATCTGCCTTCTTTCGCTCTGTCACCTCAGGGGACAGCAAGTAGTTTTGACAAAGGAAAAGCTGCACAAACTTATACTTTACCAGTCGCGGCAAGTTGGGAAATTGATATTTTCGGCCGTATCCGTAATGCGAAACGCCAGGCGAAAGCATTGCTGGAACAGAGCCGTGACTATAAACAGGCTGTCCGGACACACTGATAGCCGGTATAGCTAATACTTACTATACCTTACTGATGCTGGACAATCAGCTGGCCATCTCTGTCCGGACTGAAAAGTCTTGGAAAGAAACCGTAGATGCGACCCGTGCTCTGATGGAAGCCGGATTGGCAAATGAAGCTGCCGTTTCACAAATGGAAGCTACATACTATACTATATGTACTTCAGTTCTTGATCTGAAAGAACAAATTAACCAGGTAGAAAACAGTTTGTCGTTGTTGTTGGCTGAACCTCCTCATGCTATTAAGAGAACGGGCACATGGGACAGCTCTTACATGTTGAAGGAACATTTCCCGGTAGGCATCCCTGTGCAAATGCTTGCCAACCGTCCCGATGTACGCAGTGCGGAGCGTTCGTTGGAAGCAGCTTTCTATGCCACAAATCAGGCTCGTTCCGCCTTTTATCCTTCTATTGTTTTAAGTGGAAGTGCGGGATGGACTAATTCTGCAGGAAGTATGATTGTCAATCCGGGCAAGTTCATTGCAACGGCGGTAGCTTCGTTAACCCAGCCACTTTTTAATAAAGGTGCGAACATAGCACAGCTAAAGATAGCTAAAGCTCAGCAAGAAGAAGCAAAACTGAGTTTTCAACAGGCTTTGTTGAATGCAGGAAGTGAAGTGAACGAGGCTTTGGTGAAATATCAGACGGCCCGTGATAAATCAGCTTATTATGATAAACAAATAAATTCATTAAATAAAGCTTTGGAAAGTACCTCTTTGCTGATGCAACATGGGAATACAACTTATCTGGAAGTTTTGACGGCTCAGCAGACTCTGCTTAATGCGGAGTTAACTCAGGTTGCTAACCGTTTTACTGAAATGCAAGGCGTAATCAATCTCTATCAGGCATTGGGTGGAGGTCGTGACTAATTTAGCATACTGTTATCTTCAACGTGTTGAAGAAAGAGAACGCTGCTCTCCGTGAGGAAAGCAGCGTTCTTTTATGGTTGTCAAGGTCCTACTATAACACAAACCGGATTAGATTCTTCATTGATTTCCTGTAAAAAGCTTAGCTTTCCTTCTTGGACAATTCCCGGATTTTTATCCATCCATTCGTCTATTTTCCCTATCTCCAATAAAGCGGCATACTCTCCTTCTTCTGTACAAGTGATGGGATAGAAAGGCATGAAATGCGTCAGGTCATCTGTCAGCCCCACAGTGGCATCATTCATATAAGTAATATGTTTTTCTTTGTCGTAAATACCGTAGAACGGTTTTTTCTTATCGTATAATCCTTGTAGAGATATAAAGAAGAGATGGTTGGGAGTTTCCAGAATACTGGTTATAACGATGTATTTGTCTGTATCTTCTTTTTGTCCCATTTCTCAGCTGGGAAATGCCATTGTCTGGTATGGAAGGTGGTATGGACAGTAGCTTCGTGTCCTTTGATGTCATAGATTGTGTCATTGAACGCTTTTCTGAAACGTATGCTGCCGTTACTCAGCCAAAGTGAAGGCTGGTCTATAGGAAGAACGGTCATTGTTCCATTCTGGTAATTTATATATATTAATCCTCCTATGTTAGCGTTGCCGGGTAATTGCTTGAATATGTTGATGCTGGATATCTGATCCATGCCCATAGGGTTACCTGGATTGGCAAATTCCGGCAATGAGTCTTTTATTTCTCCCTGTTCGTTGAAGTAAAGTAACGCACTTGCTTGCGGTTGTCCTATTCCTTCTCCATAATGAGCAAGAATAAGGGAGTCGGAAAAAGTGAAGTAAAGGGATGGGGAAATCTTTTGTGGCAGGTTTACTTGCCCTAGATAATTACCTTTTGTGTCGTATTTTACCAACTTGTCGGGTTGGCGATAAAAGTAGAGATTGTTGGTATGGGGGTGAATAAAGCAGCTGGCATTGCTGTATCCTTTTGGATCTTCCCCTTTGTGCCCGATGCTGCCAAGATATTTTCCGGTTTGTTTGTCGAATGACAGGCATTGTCCGTTGGTAGAGACAAAGATACGGCCTTTAGATAGTTTGATGGAATAAGAGTTGCCAATCAGGGATGAGTCTGTTGTTTCTAAAGGGATATAACGGATCTGTTTTCCCAATTGGGAGATCTTTAATTCTGTGAGGTGTTCCAGACTTGCGGCAATGTCAATTGCATTCGGGGCATTTGCCTTGTTTTGGGGGGCACAGGAGCCTAATAATAGGAGCAGGCCGCCTAGCATGATTTGCTTCTTCATAGTAGTATTGTTTTATGAAAGAAAAGAAGTTGTTTGCATGGACAACTTCTTTTCTTTGTGTTTAAATGATGTTGTGTTTGTTATCTTGCTGCAAAAAACAAAGAGTTTCCTATAGCTATTCTTGCGGTAGCAATACCTTGTGCATCAGGAATGACAGTCATGGAGGTTCCGTTTTGCAGGCTCAAAGTAGCTGTCCCGTCTTCGTTCATTTTCAACAAGTTCGAAGCTCTGTTCGCCAGAAACAGCGTTCCATGTATTGTTTTCTTTGTTGTAGACCAAATCTACAGATTTGTCTTCTCCTTTTTTGGTAATGGTATAACCGTTTTCGTTGGTTTTAACCAAGTATTCGCCATTTTCTCCTTGCACTGTTTTTACTTCACCGATAGAAGCTGTAGGGTTAGAGCCGCTCCAGAATTCGATGGAATTTAAAACCAATACATCCGCCAGATAAGCAATTTCATAAACAGGGACAATATGGAAAGCGAGAAAGATAAGTTCGTTGACAAACTTGTTGCTTACTCCCTGATTCCAGTCTTTCAAACTATTCCATAATCCGAAAGAACCGATGCATGATGAAAATAAGACGCTGCCACTCAACGTGGCGCAAACAAGAAATGTTTTGCTTTTTTTTCATGATCAATAAAGTTAAGTTTATAAAAAGTAATTTTATGACGATTTCCTACAATAAAACGATTTAATCGTCACGCAAAGATAGAACTTTTTTATGGAAAGAGGCTTCTCTACCTAAAAACTGTATCTTTGTAAGCTGAACATGAAAAACTATTAATCAAAAATCTTATAAAAGAATGAAAGAACAAATTCAAAAAAGCTCAATGACTCCAAGGCTCTTCGGTGGAGTGTGTTGGCGCTGGTGGCCTTCACCATGCTATGCGGTTATTTTTTGACCGATGTAATGTCCCCCTTAAAACCGATGCTTGAAAAGGAGCTGCTGTGGGATAGTCTGGATTATGGTATTTTTACCAGTGCATACGTTGGTTCAATGTTTTTTGCCTTTATGCTTATTATCGGTGGTATCATTCTGGATAAGATGGGAGTGCGTTTTACTGGGATGGGAGCATGCCTTTTGATGGTGTTGGGCTGTGGATTAAAATATTATGCTATTTCTACTTACATTTGCTGAGGGAAGCACTTTTGCTTGGAATGAAAACCCAGGTAGGAATGGCTGCGTTGGGATATGCTATATTTGGTGTCGGTGTAGAGATTGCAGGTATCACGGTCTCAAAAATTTATTGTGAAGTGGTTCAAAGGAAAAGAAATGGCTTTGGCCATGGGCATGGAGATGGCGACAGCTCGTTTAGGCACTATGCTGGCTTTGGCTGTTACGGTTCCTATCGCTACTTTCTTTGGAATTACTGATGATGAGGGTGTGTTCCATCCTAATATCCCTGCTCCATTGTTGCTGTGCCTTACTATGCTTTGTATTGGTACGATAGCATTTTTTATTTATACTTTCTATGACAAGAAACTGGATGCTTCTTTAGAAGAGGAAGGGGCGGAACCTGAAGAGCCTTTCCGTATGAAAGATATTTGGTTGATTGTAACCAATAAAGGATTTTGGCTGATTGCGTTGCTGTGTGTGTTGTTTTATTCTGCCGTATTCCCTTTCTTGAAATATGCCACAGACCTGATGGTGCAGAAATATAATGTAGATCCGGAATTGGCAGGTACTATTCCTAGTCTGTTACCATTGGGAACTTTGTTCCTTACTCCGCTTTTCGGTAATGTGTATGATCGGATAGGCAAGGGAGCTACGCTGATGATCATCGGTTCTGTGCTGTTGATTTTTGTTCATACAATGTTTGCGTTACCTATCTTGAATGTATGGTGGTTTGCTACTATCATTATGATTATATTGGGGATTGGCTTTTCTTTGGTGCCATCGGCTATGTGGCCTCTGTTCCTAAGATTATTCCGGAAAAGCAGTTGGGTACAGCTTACGCTTGATCTTCTGGGTACAAAACTGGGGGTTGATGGGTGTGCCTGCTTGATTGGTTTTGTCTTGAATGAGTATTGCAAAGGACCGGTAGTAGATGGGATGCAGACTTATGATTATACACTTCCCATGTGGATATTTGCAGGCTTTGGTGTGGCTGCGTTGTTCTTTGCTTTGTGGCTGAAAGGTGAGAATAAGAAAAAGGGGTATGGATTGGAGGAACCAAATATCAAAAAATAATTGATTGTCTTTTAGTGAAAATGAGGGTATCCAGTGCATGGATACCCTCATTTTGCTATATAGGGGTGAGATGAAGTTTTAGTCTTTATCAATCTTCACAATTCCTCCGGTATTAGGATTAAAGATCACTCGTGTGTTTACTTTTTTATTAAAAAGGTTATCTACCAGACATTCCGTTGTTCCAAATTGTGTAACAGGTAGTTCTCCGTCAAAATAACGTTTGTTGGAGTGAATACGGTAACCTGAGCTTTTCCCGGAATATTA
>ENA-OQIM01000380-OQIM01000380.1-human-gut-metagenome-genome-assembly--contig:-NODE-380-length-16875-cov-2.122880_pt1 | contig 16875 bp, 16 predicted proteins | sample MGYA00242579_ERZ504744 | MGnify/ENA primary metagenome ERZ504744 (study PRJEB26092, sample SAMD00036441) | human gut metagenome | host: Homo sapiens | study: EMG produced TPA metagenomics assembly of...
TTATGAAATCGGGATTTGACTGATTTCCGAATACATCGATTCCCACTACTTTGAGGAGCTGACCGTGGAAAAACTGGCCGCGATGTGCAATATGTCGCACTCCACCTTTTCCATGAATTTCTACCGCCGGTACAATATGACCTGCAAGGAATACATTACAGCAACCCGGATCAATGCAGCCGAAAATATGCTTTTGTTTTCCAGCCACGACATCTCGTTTATCGCGCGGGAGGTCGGTTATACGGACTGCAGTTACTTTATCCGCTGCTACAAAAAACTGAAAGGCGTCACGCCGAAGCAGGCACGAAAACTCCAGCTTGGACGGTAACGATCATCTGTTTTCGAATTTTTTCAGAGAAAGAACGCACAGGCATTTGCTGCACGCTCTTTCTTTTTTATGTATTTCTTTAAACTTTTTCCTTATCTCTCTGCAGTCTCATAAACGCTTCTTACGCGGTATGCGCCCGATACGCCGGTTCCCTCTGCGGTGAAGTCTGCGGTCGGCAGAATGCGGAAGGTCTTTGTTCCGGCTTCCATATCCACAAAGTTATCGTCCAGACGAAGCACACCGGTCTCAGTCTCTACGCTGACAGATTTTGCAAAGTTCTCTGCGGTTACGGTTACGGTATCGCCGTCTACTGATACAGAAAGCTTCGGATCTGCAAAATGGTAATGCTTCGGTGCGCAGAACAGAGTTGATCCGGAAGATACTACGTTTCCATCAACAACCAGCTCATAGGTCAGATGAACTTCCAGCGGATCCTGATCGTTGAAATCAAGATGCGGCATCCACTGTCCGCCGTAAGCCGGTGCATTCACCTCGAAAGCTCCCTCTTTGACTACGGAAGAATCCGGACGGCACAGGGACCATTTTACGGTTCCGACGATCGGCTCACCGGTCTCATTGGCAACATGAAGGTCTGCACTGACATCAATCGGATGCGGCAGTGTGTTGACAAACGGTTTCTGATCGATCTCTCCGTGCTCCTCGCAGGAAAGCAGGACCGGTGCAAACATCTTCTTCTCTGCGTACTGCAGGGCTTTCCAGTTTCCATAGTAGTCCACGCTTGCCCAGGATGCTACCGGCCAGATATCGTTCAGCTGCCATACAACAGCACCCATGCAGGTACCGCGGAAGCGGCGGAAATGCTCAACGCCGTAACGGATCGCATCGGCCTGAAGAAGCTGTGAGCAGTACAGAAGCTCGTCGAAGTTCTTCGGATACAGGTATGTCTGTGAAATGTAGTTCAGGATCTTTCCGTTGGCAGCCGTATTTCTCTGGTGCATTTCCATGACACGGGAGAAGATGTTGCGGTCGCCGTCTTCGGTAAACCGTTTTACAGTCTGCAGTGCCGGGAAGGACTGGAATCCGAACTCGGACAGGAAACGGTAATGATGGGAACGATAAGCGGTGAACGGCTCGCTTCCGTGCCATACACCCCAGTAATGGTATCGCCGACGTTCTCTGCATTGCTGTTTTCGTAATTTCCGCCTGAAGACGGGGATGACGGCCAGTAGAATTTCTCCGGATCCTCTTCTTTGACGATTTTCGGAATGATGTACTCATACAGATGGATGTAATCATACGTCTGTTTCTTAGATTTCTGCCATGCCAGCGTTTCGTACTGGGTTTCCATCTCGTTGTTTCCGCACCATAGAGCAATACTTGCATGGGAACGGAGTCTGCGCATATTCTGACGGATCTCCGCGGAGATATTCTCTTCGAAGTCATCTGTCAGCTCGTAGGATGCGCAGGCAAACATAAAGTCATGCCAGATGAGGAGTCCTCTCTCATCGCAGACATCATAGAAAAAGTCATCGAGGAAGTATCCGCCTCCCCATACACGCAAGGAGTTAAAGTTTGCCTCCTGTGCGGATTTCAGCAGCAGATCGGTACGCTCTCTCGTCTGACGGGTTAAGATATTGTCCTCCGGAATGTAGTCAGCGCCCATCGCGAAGATCTGCAGTCCGTTGATTTCATACGCAAAGTTACGGCCCTTTACGGTCTTTGCAGGTTTATCGGTAATGATGATTTTTTTCTCACCGTTGGTCATGATCATGTTGTCGCCGTCATCGTAATCCGGTGACTGGCCGGTCATGTGCTCATCAAAGACTTCATCTTCCATCACGTCAGTATTTACGGTGATGGTACGAAGACCCATCTTCTTCTCCCAGGTATCCAGGATATCGTCTGCAACGAGCTCTACCTTTACCTGATACAGTGCCTGTGCACCATAGCCGTTCGGCCACCACAGCTCCGGATTTTCTACGGTAAGGGAAGCCTGTACATGATTGCTGCGAAGATCACAGGTAAGTCCGGTCAGATTCTTTACCGGTGCAGAATTGGTCAGCGGATCCATTGTGCCGCTTTCTGCGGTCAGAACGGTTTTTCCATCCGGGGAAGTAACGGTCATTACGATCTTTACTTTACCGTCGGTTACACCCGGCATCCACTCGATTTCAGCATCTGCGGTCAGGCGGACGAAGTCAACCACATTTCCATGAACGTTTTTTCCAGTTACATGATGCTCCTGTCCTACAAATACCTGTGCCAGACGGGCAGTTTTTACTGCGAGAACAGAAGCCTCACGGAACAGTCCTGCATCTGGAAGACGCGGACCCCAGTCCCAGCCGTACATGCAGGCTGCTTTACGAATATGCGGGAATCCCGGCATTGCATCGGATGCTGCTCCAACCGGGCATTTTGCTTCTTCTTCTGCGATGAATTTTGTCGGGGAATGCAGAACCACTTTTACCTGATATACGGTATCGGCTGCATCACCTGCAACAAGATCGGTAATATCATACTCCCAGACACGGTTCATGTTGTCTGCGGAGCCGATTTTCTCTCCGTTCAGATAAACATCTGCGATGGTATCAATTCCGTCGAAGTGTAAAAACAGACGGTCCGCTTTTCTGTCTTCCTCACTGATCACGATCGTTGTCTCGTATGCGAAATCGTTCTCCATCAATTTCAGTGCATCGAGCTCATTGTCACGATAAAACGGATCCGGGATCAGGCCTTTCTCCAAAAGGGTGCCGTAAACGGTAGACGGTACCTTCGTTTCAATTGGAGTTTCCGGAATATCGTAAACATTTTTTCCGAGGACAGTTAATGTCCAGTTGTCTTTCAGACATATTGTATGCATTACAGTATGTCCCCCTTTCTTCATAGTTTCTGCTTTTTCGCGTAGTTTCGCCACGCTTTTCACTTTATTTTTATCTTACTGCTTTTTTAACCAAAATGGTACAAAAAAGCTCTTGAAAAATAGGAAAAATCTCCAAATGCGAAACGATTTTAGAAAATTTCGGAAACAGTGAGACAAATTCTCAATCATCACTTTGACAGATCTGGAAAATGTGATAGAATAAAAATGTCGGCATCCTGAAAAAAAATGCCGGCAGTATTTTTTCGAAAAGAAAGATGAGGAAAAAATTATGATACCAGAAAGATTAGCTGCTCTCCGCGAAAAAATGAGAGCATACGGCGTGGACGCTTATCTGGTTCCGACCGCCGATTATCATGAATCCGAATATGTAGGAACTTACTTTAAAGCAAGAACGTATATTACCGGTTTTACCGGTTCTGCCGGAACTGCTGTGATTACGCAGGACGAAGCGTGCCTCTGGACCGATGGCCGCTACTTCGTACAGGCAGCCAAAGAACTTGCCGGAACCGGCGTTACTTTAATGAAAATGGGCCAGGAAGGTGTTCCGACCGTAGAGGAATACCTGCAGGCAAATACAAAAGAAGGCATGACCATCGGCTTCGACGGCCGTGTTGTCAATGAGATGCTCGGTGAGACACTGGAAAGACACTTCCGGAGCGTTTTCTCTCCTATCGAAGTGACCTGATCGGTGAAATCTGGTCCGACCGCCCAGCACTTTCTGCAGAACCGGTATGGATTCTTGATTCCAAATATACCGGCGAGTCCGCTGCTGACCGTCTTGCAAAAGTCCGCGAAAAGATGAAAGAGAACGGTGCCGAGGTGCATATCCTGACCGCACTCGACGATATCGCCTGGATGCTGAACATCCGCGGAAACGATATTCCGTGCAATCCGGTTGTCCTCTCCTACCTCATTCTGACCGAAACCGAAGGCCATCTGTTTATTCAGGAAGCAACTTTAAATGATGAAGTAAAACAGTATCTTGCCGGTCTTGGTATTTCGATTCATCCATACGATGCTGTCTATGATTTCGCTGCCGGCATCACAGGAAAAACGATTCTTCTGGAGAAAGCCAAAGTCAACTACACGATCTGCCAGAGCGTCATGGGCGAAAACACGATTGTCAATGTGATGAACCCGGCTTCTTCCTTAAAGGCATTGAAAACACCAGTTGAGATGGAAAATATCCGCAAAGCCCACGTCAAAGACGGCGTTGCTGTAACCCGTTTCGTTTACTGGTTAAAGAAAAACATCGGCAAAATCCCGATGGACGAAGTTTCCGTTGCAGAGAAACTGGAATCCTTCCGAAAAGAGCAGGAAGGCTACATTGAGCCGAGTTTCGGAACCATCTCCGCTTACGGCCCGAATGCCGCTATGTGCCATTATCAGGCAACGAAAGAAGATTTCTCCGTTCTACAGCCAAAAGGCATGTACCTCGTGGATTCCGGCGGACAGTATTATGAAGGAACAACCGATATCACAAGAACCATTGTTGTCGGACCGCTGACTGAGGAAGAAAAAGAGCATTTCACCATCACCGCGATGGGAACCCTGCGTCTTGGAAACGCAAAATTTCTCCATGGATGCATCGGCATCAATCTCGATTACCTCGCAAGACAGGCATTCTGGGAGAGAGGTCTTGACTTCAATCACGGAACCGGCCACGGTGTCGGCTATCTCTTAAATGTCCATGAGCGTCCAAACGGTTTCCGCTGGAAAATGGTTCCGGAGCGCATGGAAAATGCCGTTCTCGAGGAAGGTATGCTGACCTCTGACGAACCTGGTATCTACATTGAAGGAAGTCACGGTATCCGTACTGAGAACCTGATGCTCTGCCGCAAAGCAGAAAAGAATATGTATGGCCAGTTCATGCGCTTTGAGTTCGTCACCATGGTTCCGATCGACCTCGACGGTATCGATACGCAGTATATGACAGAGAAAGATGTCGAGCTGCTGAACAATTACCACAAAGAAGTGTATGAGAAGATTTCTCCTTATCTGGAAGGGGACGAAAAAGAGTGGCTGAAAGAAGCTACCCGCCCGATTTCCAAATAAGTTCTTTCTATAACATCAAAAAACCGATGTTCTGTGCGTGTTATTTTCACAGAACATCGGTTTTTCTCATTTCTTTTCCTTATAATACTTTCGATAAAAATTCTCTCAGGCGCGGGTGCTGCGGATTTGCGAAGAATTCCTGCGGCGTATTCTCCTCCTGAATATTTCCCTCGTTGATAAAGACGCGCGGGTTGCCACCTCCCTGGCAAAGCCATCTCATGTGTGACAACAACCATGGTCATGCCCGATTCGGCAAGCTCTTTCATGATTTCCAGAACCTCTCCTACCATCTCCGGATCGAGTGCGGAAGTCGGTTCATCAAACAGCATAACATCCGGATTCATCGCAAGGGCGCGTGCGATGGCGATTCGCTGCTTCTGTCCGCCGGAAAGGCTTCCCGGATAGGCATCTGCTTTGTCCGGCAGCCGACACGGGTCAGGAGCTCCATCGCTTTTTTCTCTGCTTCTTCCGGTGTCATCAGTTTTAACGTCACCGGAGCGAGCATGATATTTTCCTTAACGGTTTTGTGCGGAAACAGATTGAACTGCTGGAATACCATTCCGATCTTCTGACGCACATGGTCAATGTCGGTTTCCGGTGCTGTGATGTCAACACCCTCGAAATAAATTTTTCCGCCGGTTGGAATTTCCAGACGGTTTAAGGAACGCAGAAACGTCGATTTTCCGGAACCGGAAGGACCGATGACAGCGACAACTTCTCCCTGACGGATCTCTGTGCTGATTCCGTCTAAAACTTTATTATCCTCGAAGCTCTTCTGCAGATTTTCAACTTTAATTAATACTTTTTCGTTAGTGGTCACTCTTACGCAGTCTCCTTTCCAGTTTGCCCATGAAATAGGTCAGAATCATAACAAGAATCAGATAAAAGATCGCTGCGGAGAGAAGCGGAACCAGTGCATCGTATGTACGGCTCTGTACCAGGGTTGCTGCTTTTGTAATATCGATGGTTCCGATATAGCCGATGATGCAGTCTCTTTCAACAGCACGATCATCTCGTTGATCAGCGCCGGAAGAACGTTTTTAAACGCCTGCGGAATGATAATCAGACGCATGGTCTGTGCCGGGTTTAAACCAAGGCTTCGTCCCGCTTCCGTCTGTCCTTTATCCACAGACATGATTCCGGAACGGAAAATCTCGGCAACGTACGCACCGGAGTTGATACCAAAGGCAATTCCGCCGATCACGATATTGTTCAGGTTTACGGTTGCAAAAATAACGGAATAGAAAAACAGAATCTGAATCATGGACGGCGTTCCGCGGATGATCGTCAGATAGACGCGTGCAACAATATTCAGAAGTTTTAATTTACCGGTCTGCTCGTGTGTTGAACGGATCAGTGCGATGAGAAGTCCGAGCACAACACCGATGCACAGTGCGATTACCGTGACAAGCAGCGTCGTCTTCAGACCGGTCAGCCACCACTCTGTAGCACCGTTGTCTACAAAGTAACGGTTAAACTGATGCTGTAAATTTTCCATAAAATACATCTCTCCTTTGTGGTTTTATTTCCTGCAAAAAGAGCGGCTGCACCATTTTGCCTGGCGGACAGCCGCTCTTTTTTCTCTCATTAGATTACTTTCTTACAATAACAACCTGTGTTGCATTTGCATAAGTATCGGTGAAATCAACGCTCTCCTCACGCTCCGGAGTAACAGTCATTCCGCTGCGCCAAAATCTGCTTTTCCGCTGTTGACGGATGCAAGGATAGTTTCAAATGCCATATCCTCGATTTTCAGCTCATAACCAAGCTTATCGCAGATGGCCTGGGAAATATCAGCGTCGATACCAACAATATCGGTTCCCTCTTTGTACTCCCACGGCTCGAACTCAGCGTTGGTTGCATGGTAAGCGTTCCGTTGGAGCGGTCCACGTCTGCCGGGGACTCATACGGATGCTGGCCGACTTCATCACCGATGTAGTTGCTCATGATCTCATCAAGAGTTCCGTCCTCTTTCAGCTCTGCCAATGCGGTGTTAAATTCGTCTCTTAACTCATTTCCTTTTTTGAAGCACATCGCGTACTCTTCGGTATCAAAATGCCTTCTACAATTTCAGATCATCGTTTGCTGCAACGAATTTCTCTGCCGGCAGGGAATCGATGACAACACAGTCAATCTTTCCGTTTTTCAGTGCCTGAATAGCATCGGCGCCTTTGTTGTAACGCTGCATCTGGGAATCTGCATTAACGGCATCGCTCGCCTGAGAATCACCTGTTGTTCCGGTCTGTACACCAATCTTCAGATCTGCCAGATCCTCTACGGATGTTACTTCTACTTTCTTTGCGGTAGATGCAGAACTCCCGCATCCTGCCATCGAAACAGCAAACAGAACGGACATTGCAAGTGCTGTTGCTTTTTTTGCAAAATTCATTTTCATAATAATCTCCTTCTCTCCTCATGTGATGTATATTTATTCACTTTTCCTTATTATAACAGCATCTTTCATAAAAAGCAAGGAAAAACCGAAAAAAAAGCATCAAGAAATGAAAAGAGGCGAATGTTACCTTCCTGAAAGCCGATGTTTCTTCTGCAGATGACTGCCGCAATGTGGTTGAAACTGTTATGAAAAATACGGAAGAATCGATGTACTCGCCAACGTAGCCGGTGTCGTCGGCACACGCGGCGCTTTTGTCGATCTCGATCTTGCTGACATCCAGAACACGATCTGATGTTGTCTGCAACGTAATAGAACGCTTCGACCATTTCCGACCTCATAATCATTTCCCAGCTCAATCACTTCACTTTCGTTTCGGCTCTGTTGCTCCCTGTCCTACGCTTAAATCTAACGTTACCGCTTCAATTCCAAGGACTCGGTACAAGGCGGTTGGTTAGACCTTACCTTGGTGGGTTTCCCACTGTATTTTATCAGCTTCAGGTGAGAGAAAAAACAGGCACTGATTTTCTGTCCCATTCCAAGCCATTTCCCCCTACATCGACGCTTATCAGTAGCGTGTGCTAATAATTTTTATTGAAGGATAACCTTTATTTCATGCTTTTTATTGTCTGCAAAATCCGGAATCCTGTTTCCTTTTATCTGTGTTCCGTCCACAATAATTACGGATGTGACAGCCTTCCGACACTGCGGATTCTCAATTACAATATGATAATCTGCGTTTCGGAAATGTCTCGTCATCTCAGCCCGTTCCCATTCTTTCGGAAAACATGGGGTAATTTCCAGCCCGTCATATCCGCGTTTTACCCCCATAATGCCTTCATACAGTCCCTTCATGCACCATGCAGAGGTTCCGGTTGTCCAGGACCAGTAAGATTTGCCGTAATATTTCGGATGTGTGGAATAGCAGTTTGTAAATACATATGGCTCGGCGCCGGACTGCGTGGACGGATTCTTTTCACTGTCCGGCATGATTTTTTTCAGAGTACAAAGTGCCTTTTCAGCTCTGCCGAGTTTGCAGTCCATAAGGATCTTAAATCCCGTTGCATGGCAATATACTCCGCCGTTTTCAAACAGCCCCGGCAGCATTCCCGACATCCGTCCAACATTCGGAGAATATTTCTCATACGGCGGCATATTCAGAGGGAAACCAAAATCATGTTCCATACTGTCAACCGAAGTCAGAAGCTTCGGAAGCTTTTCTTCATCTACCACGTCTCCCAGAACTGCCCATGTCTGGCGTTCAGATAGATTTTACTGCCTTCACTTGTTCTGGAACCAATGTTTTCCTTCTTACTGAGTGCCCGCATATACCATTCACCATCCCAGGCTTTCTCATTAATACTCTTTCTCATGGTATCATATTCTTTTTTCAGAAATTCTGCATAATCAGTCTCCCCGATTTTTTCCATAAGCAGCTTCAGTTCTCTGAAAGCAAGACAGAACTGATGAGAAAGCATGACGGATTCCGCTTCCGGATCGGTTGTGATATTCAGCGCATCATTCCAGTCTGCAAAATAAATCCGGCTCAGCCCATTTCTTCCCTTATCCCGGATAAGACAATCTGCGGCTGCTTTTAAGTGCTCCACTACAGCCGCAGCACCGCCATCCTGCCACTCAATCTTCTTTTGCAGAATCGTGTAATCTCCCGTCTCCTTGATAAGTTCACACACCGCCCAGATAATCCAGAACGGCTGGTCTGAATACCTGGTGTCGTCATACGGATACCAGGTCAATACGGCATGACCATCCCGAAACTGATGGCGCAGACATTCCAGAATCTCCTCCCTGGCCTTCTCCTGACGATAATTCAGAAGTGCCACTGCAATCTGCAGATTATCCCGCACACCCTTTTTCCCAACAATACAGCAGTCTATCTGCTTCTTCAGCCACTGGTTCATAATATGATTGATTTTGCTGTCCGGTGTGGTGACGGACAGGGAACTGTATTTGTCCAGATTATACTCCACGGCCTCCTTACAGGCACTTTCCGTACGCTTAGCATCCGCATACATTTTAGCTGTCGCTCTTGCCTCATCCAGAGATTCACTGACGCCGAAGACCATCCTGATTTCCTTCGTCTCGCCCGGCTGCAGTATGAACTTATGCTGCAGCACACCGCCAAGAATAAACAGTGCCGCCTCCGAATCTACAGTCACTGCCATTTACTACTACATCCGGTCTCTGAAACAGTGCATAAGCAGAAGCATCCAGTTTCGTGACAGATCCTGCCGCTCCACAGAATCTGGCCAGATCCCCGTCATAAGCATACACAGGCTCGGAAGCAGCCAGATAAGCATTGTACGTTTATGCGGTGCAAACGGATGAGCGGATCTACAATATATTCCATTTAATTCCCTGTCAAAGGAAGTTTCAAGGCAACGGTACATTTCATAATAACGGGGGTATGAGAATCCCTCCAGCTCAAAAGTTACCGCTGAAAATGTGCTGAGTGTACGGGTTTTTCTACTTTTGTTCTTAAGCCGAAACGTCCACACTTCCTGAAATCCTGTCTGCGGCACAAAAATGCTCCATGAACTCTCTATCCCCTGACACTCCGACTGTAGTCTGGAAAATCCGATACTGTGCTCACACTGATAGCTTTCTACCTGTTCATTCAGCGGCGCTGCACCGATATTCCAGCTTTTATTCGTTTCATCATCCCGGATATAGAAATATCTTGCATCATTGTTATTGATCATGCACATATCTGCTCTTTCATTCAGGTAATAGCTGCGCCCATGCCCGTTCTGGGAAACCTGCGCACAGTAGCCGTTTTCATTCCACAAATAGTTAAACCAGTATCTTGGCGGCTTTGCATCATAAATCACACAGGAATTGCCGTCGTTTGTAAATTCATATATTTTCTTTTCCATTCTCGCCATTTCTCCCTTTCAAGCTCTCGATTACCTGCAGCAGGTGATGCACTGCTGTCTCCAGCTGCCCGCGTGTCACTCGCCCTTCCCGGTATCCGTTCAGGATCTGGTTAATCACCGGCGGCCCGCCGGGCATGACAACATCATTTCCGGCCGCAACTGCATCCGCGCCATCCACCACAATATCCATATCCCCCCAGTCAGTCACCAGAAATCCTTCATATCCCCATTCTTCCCGCAGAATCCGGTTGCACAGGTCGCTGTTTCCACCTGCAAATATCCCGTTAATTTTATTAAAAGAAGTCATAATGCAGCGTACATTTGCTTTTTTTACCAGCATTTCAAATGGTTTCAGATACAGTTCCCGGGCTGCCCGTTCCGTAATAACAGAATCTACTGCGTCATACTGTTTCTTTGCGTTTCCCCTGCGGTAGGTTTCCTGCTCATTAACTGCGAAATGCTTTGGACACACCAGTACCTGATGATTTTCCTGTACGCCTTTTGTAATTGCGCAGGCACACACTCCTGTAAGAAAAGGATCTTCTGAAAAATACTCAAAGTTTCTACCACACAACGGATTTCGGTGAAGATTTACTGCAGGTGCGAGCCACACATCAACCTGTGCTTCCTCACACTCTGCCCCCACTGCTTCTCCAAATCTGTACCACGCCTCTTTATTAAACGCACATGCCAGCAGCATTTCCGTCGGCCACGCAGTTCTCCCGATTCCGGCAGGTCCATCCATATAGAAAACAGAATGGATTCCTTTATCTTTGATTGCTGGTGACACATATCCATTATGCCCTGCCGGATGATCATTGCAGGTCAAAGGCTTTCCTTCTTTATCACAGATGGTCTCCGGAAACGTTGTATCCAGAAATCCTGCAAAGGGAATTCCGGGACCGAAGCTACGAGAAGTGCTGCAAGCTGTTCCTCTGTGAAATCTGAAAAATCTCTTACCTGCCTTCCCTGCCCCGCCTCTCTTTTCTCCGGTTTGACATCAATTCCTGAAAGCGTTAGTTTATACATTGGATTTTCTTCACAGACTCCGCCGCATGCATCACTCGGCAACTCCTGTCTTTCAGGCAATTTTTCTTTAAAAACGTAAGTTTTCCATCATTACATGCTTTCAACCCAAGCGCTGAACGACAAATGCTGTATATAATGTCCTCCGAAACATCTAACTCACAGATGCAGACGGTCTCTTCCGAGGACGTTCCCATTCTGAGCTTATATCGTCCCTTCTCAATCAGCCATACGGAGGATTTTTCCTCATAACACGAAAGTCCATCCCATGGTATATGGATTGACACACTTGTTTTCTCTCCTGGTTTCAAAACTTCTGTCTTGGCGAATCCCTTTAATTCTCTCTCTGCTTTTTCTGTTTTTCCATCCGGCATAGAAACATAGATTTGCACGACTTCCCTGCCTGCACAGAGTCCGACATTCTTCACATCAATTATTATAGTTATCCCGTCTTCTTCTTTTGAAACAGCGGCCGCATCTAATGCAAATTTTGTGTAGGAAAGCCCATGTCCGAATGGAAATAATACCTCTTTCCTAAAAGAACTGAAATACCGGTAGCCGTTATAGATATCCTCCTGATATACGGTCACCGGGCTTTTTCGGAAACCGAAGCTCCCGTTTTCTTCCGCATCCAGTCCATAATCTTCATAAGTCAGAATATGTTCTTCCTTCTCCTTGTCCCATGAAAAATGCTTTGCAGAAGGATAATCCTCATACCTGTGTGCAATTGTAAATGCCAGCTTTCCGGAAGGGGAAACATTACCTTTAATGATTTCTGCAACAGCCTTTGCACCACCCTCTCCCGGAAGACCAAGGAACAGAATACTTTTTACGGAAGCATACTTTGTTGTCCATTCCAGGTCAATAAGTCCATTTACATTAAGGATTACAATGACTTCCGGGAAGTTTTCGCACACCTGGCTGACCAGCTTCTTTTCTTCTTCGGTAAGATAATAATCTCCTTCCAATCTTCTGTCACATTCCTCGCCGCCTGCATTTCTTCCTAGCACAAGAATTGCGGTATTTGTCCTGTCTCTCACATTGGTCAGCAGACATTCCGGAATCGGATACTCCGGTACCGGCGCATGGTACGTTCCAAATATCTCATACATCAGGCCGCTGTTTACTGCCTCCTTCATCTGGGAAAAATCGAATTTTTCCTGCGGATTCGCTGCTTCCGCTTCCCGCTGCTGCAGATAGTACTGTTTTAACTCCTCACATACAGAGATTCCTGCTTTCTCAAGTTCTATTATGATATTACTGCTTTCTGCTCCTCTTGCCGCTCCGGAACCATTTCCGGAAACATAGGTCACAAGTGCTGATCGTCCGAACACAGCAACTGTCTGTCCTTCCTGAAGCGGAAGAAGCTGATTCTCATTTTTCAGCAGAACAACCGATTCTTCTACCAGCTGCTCTGCAAGCAATTTTCTATTTTTAACCATTCTCTTTACTCCACTGTCACATCTGCATAAAACGCTCTGTCTCTTCCGGCAACCCATCCATTTTCTACAATCTCAAAAGCGCCGCTTAGTCTGATATCCTCTGAAGAGCCTCCTATTTCTGCCTCAATAGTTCCTTTCTCAATCTTCCATTTCATCCTTCTATCCAGAAATGCAAGCTGTGATGCTTTTATCTCAAAGATTACTTTTTTCTTTTCTCCCGGCACTAGCGTAATTCTCTTAAATCCCGCCAGTTCCTTGACCGGTCTTGCCATGCTTGCATGAATATCCTTCAGATAAAGCTGAACGACTTCATCCCCCTTGTATTCTCCTGTATTTTCCACATCACACTGAATCCGGATACTTCTGTCGGCATAATGCAATCCTTGGATAACTGCAGATTGCTATATTCGAATTTTGTATAAGACAAACCATGTCCGAAATAATACCTCGGTGTATGCGGCATATCCACATAATTCAAAAAGCCGATGCTTCCGGTCTGATGCCATGCGGAATTATGCGGGTGATTGTAATAAATTGGAATCTGACCGGAAGTATAAGCTGTCGTTACCGGCATTTTTCCTCCAGGATTATACCTGCCAAGCAGAGTGCTCACAACTGCCTCCGCCCCCATCTCGGACGGATTCCAAGCCTCCAGTATTGCATCCAGATGTGCATCTGCCGCATCACTGGATATAGGGCGTCCGTCAAAATGAACTCCGATCAGCGGTTTCCCAAGCTTTGCTGCCTTCCTGATAAATGCATCCTGGCATTCCGGAAGATTGATATTTGTCGCATCCACACCCTCTCCCATGGAGGCCATAGAACAGGTTCCGTGCTTTCCTCCTAAAGTAAGAATCACAATATCGGCATCCTCTGCAATTTCAAGCGCCCGGGCATAACCGGATTGATCCGCTCCTGCAATCGGGTATCCATAAGCATAACGAATCTCTGCATCCGGCATCTGAGCTTTCAGTTCCTCCAATATACTTCGGCAGTCCGGTTTCTGACGTTTCAGAATCACGTCAAATTCCGGCGTTTCATCTGACTGAATATTGTTCCCGGAACAGTCACGATTTCTTTGTTGTCCACATTTTCACTTCCACTGACCCCGGCAATCGAGTTGGCAATTGCATAGGTAGATTCCATCATACACATATGCGTATATCCTCCGAAAAACTTTCTCGGACTGTCTGCGTGAGGTCCGATCAGTGCAATCTTTTTTACGGATTTTTGAATCGGAAGCACACCATTATTTTTAATCAGTACCATAGATTCTTTTGCAGACTGCAGGGAAATTTCTTTATCCTTCTTATTCATAAAAACTCTGCGAAGCTCTTCTCCTTCCAAAGCAAAAGGATGTTCAAACAGCCCCATACGAAACTTTGCCGTCAGGACTCTTTTTACAGCCCGATCCAGAATGTCCATATCTGCCCTGCCTGACGCAAACAGATTCTTAAATGCTTCCCCATAGCCCTCAACACTTGGAAGCTCCATATCCATTCCCGCCTCCAGGCATAACAGTCCTGTTTCCTCTTTGGTTTCCCCGATTCCCTGAAACATAAATGCATTATTAATGGTGCCATAATCACTGACGCAAAGTCCGTCAAACCCCATCTCTTCTCTCAGCAGTTCTGTCAAAAGATGATGCGATGCGGAAGCCGGCTCTCCATTGATCAGGCAATAGCAGGGCATGATTCCTCTTAAACCTGCTTCTGTAATGGCTGCCTGAAATGGCTTTCCATAGATTTCTTCTAACAAACGTTCCGGTGTATCACTATTGGCCCCATGAATACCTGCTGCTGAATTATGAAATGCCAGAAAATGCTTGGCTACACTTTCTGTTCTGCGTCCTGCTGTCTCATATTTCTGGCACCCTTTTGTATAAGCTGATCCCAGGCTGGCTGTAAGAACCGGATCCTCTCCATACGTTTCTCCCTGCCGTCCCATTCTGGAATCTCTGGAAATATCAACACAGGGGCAAAGACATGCGTAATACCACAAGCAGCTTCCTGACGGCTTACAATTTCTGCAATTTTCTCCTCCAACTTTGGATTCCATCCGGCACCCCTTCCAATTCCGGAAGGAAAGCTTGTGGAATCCTGAATAAATGCTCCACAGAGTCCTTCCATATGAAAAATTGCCGGAATACGGTGCGGACTGTTTTCCATAACGATTCTCTGCACCTTTCTCTGCCACCGGACCACTTCATCCAGACTTCCATTCTCCGCATTTCCAGCGTACTTACCTGTCCGATTCCATGCTTTGTCTGTTCATTGATTCCGGCAAAATCATAACTCGCCTTGTCAAATGGAAAACACAGTTCAACTGAGCCACTTTTTCATCCAGACTCAGTTCCTCTAAAAGATATGCCGCCCTTTCCTCCGGTATCAATTCTGTATTCTGATATTTGTCGCTCATTTTATCATCTCTCCACTTTCCATTTAATTTCTGATATAGCATGAAGCCAGTCATAAATGGCCGGCTCCATACCTGATATATTTTTTATTTAGTTATTCTGACCCTTTCTACGTGCTTCAACTTCCGCTCTCATTTTTTGGAAGCTTCTCTTCCAAATCAAACTTTGTAAATACAAAGAACATCAGCAAATTCATCACTAACGGCAGATAATTTGAGAACCCGTAAATTGCATATCTCATAGAAGTAGTTGCAACTTCCAATGTAGCATCATAGGCTCCGATTGCAAGAAAGACTGATAAAATAATGCTTCCCAGTCCGCCGCCTACTTTACTTCCAAATCCGATTGCTCCTGAAGATACTGCTACCAGCTTCTTGTCGTATTTCCATTCATTATAATCGACAGCCATTGCAAGAAGCACTCCATATAAGCACATCAGCGGAATCTGTACTAAACTTCCGATTAAGGACATCACCGTACATGCCATGAAATTCGTCGGAACGACACACCTGACCACACAGGTAATTGCCTGACCTAACACCCCAAAGTAAACCGTTTTCTTAATTCCGAGTTTAGAAATGATTGGCTTCGCAAGCACAAATCCAAGTAAAGTTGCCGCAAGCCCTGCGATACCTGTTATAGCCACCAGATTATCATTTCCGAAGATCCATTTACAGTAATAAGTTCCGGATGCCGCTGCAATCGCATTTGTAACATTTGTAATAATATTGAATAAGAGAACAATCACCCAGTATTTGTTTCCAAAAAGCATTTTAATCGCATCTTTAAACGGAACTGCCTCTTCCTCCTCTACTTCATTTAGCGTTTCTGTATCTTCTGAATACTTTGCCTTGCGTCCGTTGTTATAACAAATTGCAAGCAGCAAAAGAACAATTAACGCTAAAATCGCTCCAAATTTAATCCATGCACTCTGTGTTCCACCTAACATATTAGTAACAGGAATAATAATAATCGAAATGATCATCCCTGCCCCATAGTTTCCTACTGCACGGAAGATACCCATATTGCTTCGTTCTACCTGGCTGTTGGTACGCACAACCATAACTGCACTAAACGGTGTTGCAATCATCGTATAAATTACGGCTGTCAACAATACATTAGTCACAAGTACATAAATCATTCCGATTGTCTGACCTTTCGGCACTGTAAACATCAAAAATGTAATTACTGCCGCCGGAATCATCATGCGGAACATCCATTTGTAAAATTTACTGTTTCCGCCTTTTGAATGCTCGATTACATTTCCAAACCAGATATCAGTAAGTGCATCAATAACTTTAGCGATTGCCATCACAATACCGACACCGCCAACAGCAAGACCCACCTTGTCTGTATAGAAGTATGTAGCTGACCGACTACATTTGCCATAAGTCCAAGTGCCAACTGCCTGACATATCTGCCATATAGTCTCTTTTTCGCATGACTTTTTTTGCGCCGTCACTGTCGAAACCAAGTTCTT
>ENA-OQIM01000381-OQIM01000381.1-human-gut-metagenome-genome-assembly--contig:-NODE-381-length-16867-cov-5.371744_pt1 | contig 16867 bp, 16 predicted proteins | sample MGYA00242579_ERZ504744 | MGnify/ENA primary metagenome ERZ504744 (study PRJEB26092, sample SAMD00036441) | human gut metagenome | host: Homo sapiens | study: EMG produced TPA metagenomics assembly of...
TATTACCGATACCGTGATCCTTTACTGATATAAACACCTTTTCATTTCTGATACTCGTCTCAATCTTGATACTTCGAATCATTATTTGAAAACTTCACAGCGTTGTCTATCAGGTTGTAAAGAATCTGCTGGATTTTGACCATATCACCGCGCACGAAAAGCTCTTTTCCGGTGAGCAGCAGGTCAAAGCTTAAGCCCTTTTCACTGCATTTACCCTCGAAGGTGAGGATTGTCGTGCGGATCATTGTATTGATGTCAAAATCAGCAATATCCAGATGTATGCCGTGATGACCGAACTGGTTCAGATCAATAAGACTCTTGGTGAGCTTATTAAGCCTCTCGGTCTCAAAAAGGATGATGTTTAAGTATTTATCCTGCATCTCAACAGGAATGGTTCCGTCCAGCATGGCCTCCACGTAGCCCTTTATCGATGTAAGAGGGGAGCGGAAGTCGTGTGACACGTTGGAAACAAACTTGCGCTGATCCTCCTCAAGCGTATCAAGCTCAGTTGCCATGTAGTTTAGTGTGTTTGCCAGATAGCCGATTTCGTCATTGGAATGTACATCAATCTGGGCGGTGAAATCGCCCTTTGCATACTTCTTTGCGGTCTTTGTGATTTTGGAGATAGGACGGTAAATGGAGCGGCTCATCGTGACAAGCATAATAAATGCCACTGCAAAAATGAGCGCTACAGTGTAAAAGGAGATATTCATAAAACCGTTTACACCTGCCGTGATATGGCTCATTGTCTTGTGAATGACTATGTAGCCGATATTCTGGTACGAGACATTTACCGGGGAAAATACGGACAGCATCCTATGCTTGAAGGAGCCGTAAAAATCTCCAATCATATAGTTGTCGCTGCCAAAATCGGTGACATCAAATCCATTTATCACTACAGGCTTAGAACTGTCATTTTGGATATCAATGCCTATTGACGGATCATCAGAGTCCATGAGCAGCTCACCGTCAGGGCTGACCACCCATACCTCGGCATCCATATAGTCGGCTACGATTTTCATGTGATTCTGGAAATCGCTAAGCGACATGGATGAGCCAAAGTATTCACTGGCATAGTCACCTGCAATGATGGAGGCCTCCCTGTAGAGATTGGATGCTTCCTGCTTTTCGATATAGTCTGTGGTGAGATGCTGTGTAAAGGTGCATATAATGAAAAAAGCGATGACACCGTAAATCAGGTAGCTGATTAACAGCTTAGAGTAGATGGTATGCTTCATTATTTATTTTACCTCAAACTTGTATCCGATGCCCCAGACAGTTGCGATGCGCCAGGTTGGCTTGTCCTTGATTTTCTCGCGGAGACGCTTTACATGCACGTCGACAGTGCGGGTGTCACCGACATATTCATAGCCCCATATGTTGTCCAGAAGCTGCTCCCTTGTAAATACCTGATTTGGAGATGAGGCAAGAAAATATAATAGCTCAAGCTCCTTTGGCGGCATATCAATCTGCTGTCCGTCATAAGTGACAGAGTAGTTGGACAGATTTACAATAAGCCCCGGGTACTCCACACACTTGATATCTACGGAAGCATAGGCCTCCGGCTTTGCAGGCTGGAAACGTCTGAGCACGGCCTTGACTCTTGCCACAAGCTCCTTTGAGTCAAAGGGCTTGAGTATATAGTCGTCGGCGCCAAGCTCCAGGCCTAAAACCTTGTCAAATACCTCGCCCTTTGCGGAGAGCATGATAATCGGCACATCGGACTTTGCACGTATCTCACGGCATACCTGATAGCGTCTATGCCCGGAAGCATGAGGTCCAAAAGAAGCATGTTTGGCTTGTAGTGCTCAAATGCGATAAGCGCCTGCTCACCATCATTTACGATTTTGGTGTCATAGCATTCCTTGGTAAGATATAGAGATATAAGCTCTGCTATATTGTTGTCGTCGTCTACTATCAGTATTTTCTGTTTAACAGCCATTTCTAATCTCCTTCTTAAAAATTATTTATATTCCGTAAAAGTACATTGTCGTTATTTAAAGTTTGCGATGGTTACTCCGGCATCGCCCTCACCAAACTCACCGAGATGGTATTCCGCAATAGTTTTTGTCCTCTTAAGGAGTCCATGCACAGCCTTTCGCAGTGCACCGGTGCCTTTTCCGTGGACAATGCGCACTGATGAAAGATGAGCGATATATGCGTCGTCTAGGTATTTATCCAAGAGAGCAAGCGCCTCATCCGTAGTCTTTCCAATCAGGTTGATTTCTGATGAAACTGACAGCGATTTGCTCATCTTTATCTTGCTTCCGCTGCCGCCGTACTTCTTGGCAGGAGATACATCGTCGTTTAAGAGCACGAGGTCATTAATATTAACCAGCGAGCGCAGTATACCCATCTGCACATACAAATCGCCCTTGGCGTTTGGCAGAGTGTGGACGGTTCCCTTCAAATTGAGGGAGAGCACAAGCACAGAATCACCGATGCGCAGCTTCTTAGGCGCCTTGTGATTTGCCTTGGCAGTGTTTTTCTTGATGTCTGACAGCTTCTTTTCCTTGTCATTCATCTTGTCACGAAGGCAGAGCGCTCCTTTTCCATCTGGCTCATAGGAGCCTGCCCCTGTCCGTATTTGTTGAAATTGCGGATGGTTTTGTCGGCGAGTTCCTTTGCATCCTGCAGTATCTTGTAGGCTTCCTCATTTGCCTCGCGTAAAATCTTGTCCTTACTCTTGTCTATGCGCTCGTTTTTCTCTTCGAGCTGTTTCTTGAGCTTTTCAATCTCGGCCTTGTAGCTGTTGATTTCAAGCTGTTCCTTTTCGATAGTTTGTCGCTGTGACTCGAGGCTTGCAATCAGATCCTCAAAATCAAGGTCGTTATCATTAATTCTGCTTTTTGCATCCTCGATGATGTTTTCGTCAAGACCAAGCTTTGATGAGATTGCAAATGCGTTACTCTTTCCAGGAATACCGATTAACAGGCGGTAGGTAGGGCTTAAAGTCTCCACATTGAACTCGCAGCAGGCATTTTCCACACCGTCTGTGGAAAGCGCATACACCTTCAGCTCACTATAGTGTGTGGTGGCCATGGTGATGGCACCATACTGGTGCAGTCTGTTTAAAATTGAGATGGCAAGTGCCGCGCCCTCTGTCGGGTCGGTTCCCGAGCAGAGCTCATCGAACAGGCAAAGGCTTCGGTCGTCAGCTTTTTCAAGAATTTTTACGATATTGGTCATGTGAGACGAGAAGGTACTGAGACTTTGCTCAATACTCTGCTCATCGCCTATATCCGCAAAGACATCCTCAAAGATGGCGAGCTTTGACCTGTCAGCCGCAGGAATGTGAAGACCTGCCTGACCCATGAGAGTCAAAAGTCCGACAGTCTTTAGTGAAACCGTTTTACCGCCGGTGTTTGGTCCGGTGATGATAAGCTGCTTATATTCCTCGCCGAGCCGTACATCTATAGGGACCACCTTTTTAGCATCCAAAAGCGGATGACGGCCCTTTCTGATATTGATATGTCCCTCGGTGTTGAACTCCGGTGCCACACCGTTATATGATTTAGCCAGATTTGCCTTTGCAAAAATGAAGTCAAGCTCTGAAAGAATCTCATAGTCCTGCTCCAAGGCAGCCGCATTCATGGCAACCTTGTCGCTGAGCGCTGCAAGGATTTTTTCAATCTCATCCTGCTCCTTTATGAAAAGCTCCTTGAGCTCATTATTCAAATTGACGACAGCCATCGGCTCGATAAAAAGGGTAGAGCCGGTAGATGACTGGTCGTGCATCATGCCGGGTACATTGCCCTTAGCCTCAGCCTTTACAGGCAGACAATATCTGCCGTCACGCATGGTCACAACCGCATCCTGCAGATATGTCCTCGTTGTGCTGTTGTTCATGAGCTTGGTGAGCTGCGCATGGATTCTGTCGTTCATGCCGCGTATGCTCTTTCTTATCTTAAAAAGCTCAGGACTTGCATCATCGGCAATCTCTTCCTCAGATAAAATGCACCTCTTAATCTCATCGCAGAGCGCAGAAACCGGTTCAATCCCTGCAAACAGACCGGAGAGTGAATCCTGTTTCTCATTATCCATGGCGCTTCTGCCATAAGCCTTCACGCGCTTTGCAACCTCCAAAAGACTGCAGATGCGAAGAAGCTCGGTCGTATTCAGTGCACCACCGATATCAAGCCTCTTTAGGGAAGCATGTACATTGTGTATGCCAACGAAGGACACTCCGCTGTCCTTGTACAGGCGGCTTAGAGCATCGGCAGTGGTGGTCTGCAGATGTCTGATTTCGTATAAATCGGTGATAGGCTCAAGCGAAAGACACCTTTTCTTTGTCTCATCACATGCTGCGTAGCTGCTTAGCATGGTGAGGATTTTGTTATATTCCAATGTTTTGTAAACTTTTTTATTCATTTCTATATCCTTATATTTCGGTAGTTGAATATTAAATTCATATTTACTGTATAGCTTATCATATTATAGCTGAAAATCTTCAAAAAAACCATAATAAATATGTATTAAATGATAATTACAAGATGATAACATAAAGTTTAATACATAACGAACCGGTTTGTTAAACGAGCCAAAAAGTACGGGCTTGCAGCAGTCCGGCGGGTACATGCCACAAGCCCGTACTCAAAGGCGTACTTAAAAAATATGGTTGCAACGCAATATAATTCAGAATATAATGTAAGATAGTAACTAAAGACATCTAATCAGGGTGACAATATGGAGCAATTTATCAGAGAAAAGATAAAGGATAAACCGCTGAATAAAAAAAGACTTGCAAAAAAAGCAGGCACAGCAGCACTCTGCGGAGTGGCATTTGCAGTGGCTGCAAGCATTGTTTTTGCTATATTTCTGCCGGTTATCAACAGACAATCAAAAAAAGCTTCAGATGGAAAAAATAATAATGATGTGCAGATAGCCACACAGCAGCCTGGCATAGATGACAGCAATGATGCATATAGTGAAAATGGTACACAAAGCACAGAGTCCGGCACTTCTTCGGAGCCGTCTTTGCAGACCTATCAGCCTACACTCGCAGATTATCAGGCAGTGCAGAACCAGCTCTACAGCGTGGGCGCTTCGGCCTCGAAATTTGTAGTAGGAGTCACGGGTGTGACAGATGCCACCGATATTTTCAACAATTCCTATGAGACCGAGGGTCAGGGAGTGGGAGTGATACTGAGGGACAATGGAAAGCAGCTAATCATTCTGACAGAGAAAAATGTAGTGGATAAGGCGGATAAGCTTAGTGTAACCTTTGTAAACGACATGATGGCTGATGCTGCGCTGGTCAAGTATGACAGCAATACAGGTATAGCAATCATTTCCGTGGATAAGTCACTTCTGGACGACGCCACAACAGGGGCTATAGCGGTTGCAGAGCTTGGTAATTCAAATATCGTTTCAAGAGGAGCATCTGTCATTGCGCTTGAGGCAAACTATGCTATTCTCACAGGTCTTGTAACGTCAACAACCAACGAGCTGTCGGCGCAGGACAACAATTACTCGGTGCTCACCACAGATATCGCAAGCAACAAGTTGCAGAGCGGTATACTGATTAATACAGATGGTCAGGTCATAGGGCTTTCGCTTCAGGATTTCAATCCGGCGGAGGAAAACAATACGCTCACGGCTGTCAGCATAAGCGACCTGTCACCTGTCATTGAAAAGCTCGAGAGTGGCGCGGATGTGCCGTACATAGGCATCACCTGTACTACAGTTACAGAAAAAATAGCAAACAGATATAACATCCCAAAGGGTGTTATATAAAGCAGGTTACCATGGATTCACCGGCATTTGTCTCGGGGCTTCAAAGCGGAGATGTGATAGTTGCGGTAAACAATACAGAGGTGTCGAATGTGTCCGCGTACAACACACAGCTTATGAAGCAAAAGCCTGAGGATACCTGCAATCTGAAAGTAAAGAGAAAAGGAAGCAACGGCTACACGGAGATTACCTGTCAGGTGAAAATCGGAGTGATGAATTAGCCGAAATTAGGAGGATATATGAAGTATATTCAACTCTCCGCGAGGGAGAGAGAATCAATGAGATTTTTTTTATGCAAGAGCAAGCAGACAGCCATGACCAAAAGCGGAAAGCCTTATGACAATGTTATCCTGCAGGATAAGACAGGCACGCTGGATGCCAAGATATGGGACGTGGCTCAGTAGGCATTGAGGAATTTGATGCAATGGATTACATAGCCATAACCGGTGATATCACAAGCTTTCAGGGCAATTTACAGTGTTCCATAAAGCGTGCGAGAAAGGTAAACGAGGGAGAATATGACCCTGCGGATTATCTGCCGGTCAGCGATAAGGATGTCGAGGTCATGTATAAGGAACTCATGGGCTTTATCGGTTCTGTAAAGAATCAGTACCTGTCACAGCTCTTACATAGCTTTTTTGACAATAAGGAGTTTGAGCGCCGTTTCAAGTTCCATTCAGCCGCAAAGAGCGTGCACCACGGCTTTGTAGGAGGTCTTTTGGAGCATACACTCGGTGTGACGAAGAACTGTGATTATTTTGCAAAAATGTATCCGGTTTTAAACCGTGACCTGCTTCTTACAGCAGCTATTTTCCATGATATCGGAAAATTAAAGGAGCTTTCTACTTTCCCGGAGAATGACTATACAGACGCTGGTCAGCTCCTCGGACATATCATGATTGGTGCAGAGTGGGTAGGCGATGCGATTAAGAGCATCGACGGCTTCCCGGTAGTACTCGCAAACGAGCTTAAGCACTGTATACTTGCCCACCACGGCGAGCTTGAGTTTGGCTCTCCGAAAAAGCCGGCACTTGTCGAGGCACTTGCACTTAGCTTTGCAGACAACATAGATGCCAAGATGGAGACCTTCAGGGAGCTGCTTGTAAATGTGCCTGAAAACGATACAAAGTGGCAGGGCTACAACAGATTTATGGAGACAAATTTCCGCAGAACAAGTGTGTAAAAAGGCGGACAATATTAATCATAAATGAGGGGCAAAATACCTTTTGACCCTCATATCATTATACATAAAATAAAGAAGAGAAAAGCATGAAAAAAAATGACATATTTGAACTTGAAATAACAGATATGGGAACAGATGGCGAGGGTATCGGACATTATGATGGCATGACCTTTTTCGTAAAGGATGCACTGATTGGTGACGTCATAACAGCCCGCGCAACAAAATTAAAGAAAAACTATGGCTACGCAAGAGTGGAAGAGATTAAGACCCCTTCCACTTTTCGCGTTGAGCCGCAATGTGAGCTGCACAAGAGGTGTGGCGGCTGCCAGATACAGGCGCTCTCCTATGAAAAGCAGCTTGAATTTAAAAATAATAAGGTGCGCAACAATCTCATGCGTATAGGTGGATTTTCCGAGGCAGAGCTGGACAGTAAAATGCAGCCGCCTGTTGGCGCAGACAATTCATACCGCTACCGCAACAAGGCACAGTTTCCGGTGGGATATGACAGGGATGGCAATATAGTGACAGGCTTTTATGCATCGCGAAGCCACAATATCATCCCGGTCGAGGACTGCAGGCTTGGGGTGCCGCAAAACAAAGAGATACTCGACATCATAAAGGAATGGATGAATGAGTGCGGCATCACGCCGTATGACGAGAACACACACAAGCTCGTGCGCCATGTGCTTATCAGATATGGATTTACATCAAAGCAGATTATGGTGTGTCTTGTGATAAATGCAGATGAGCTGGAGCCTGAACACCGAGCAGAGGATATACTGTGCGAAAGACTCTCAAAAATCGATGGAATGACTTCCATTTCCTACAATATTAACAAGGAAAACACAAATGTCATCCTCGGCAAAAAGACGGTCTGCATATGGGGCAGACCATATATTGAGGACACCATCCATCTGCTTTCTTACCCTGATTTCACACCACAGGGGACAGGCATTACATATCAGATTTCGCCACAGTCGTTCTATCAGGTAAACCCGAAGCAGACAGAAAAGCTCTACAGCACGGCACTTGCATTTGCAGGGCTCACAGGAAATGAAAATGTCTGGGATCTCTACTGTGGTATCGGTACCATATCGCTCTTTTTGTCACAGAAGGCAAAGCAGGTGTACGGAGTGGAAATAGTGCCTCAGGCAATCGAGGATGCCAAAAACAATGCGAAGCTCAATGGCATCACAAATGCACAGTTTTTCGTAGGAAAGGCTGAGGAGGTGCTGCCACAGTTTTATGAGAATGCAAAGAAAACTGAGAAAATCACTGATGATACAAAAAACACCGGACGTACAGATATGCTTCGCCCGGATGTGATAGTCGTTGACCCTCCAAGAAAGGGCTGTGATGAGAAGTGCCTGGACACAATGCTTGCGATGTCACCGGAGAGGATTGTATATGTGAGCTGCGATTCGGCAACATTGGCAAGGGATTTGAAGATACTGTGTGAGGAGAAGTATGAACTCATAAAGTGGCAGGCGTTTGATCAGTTTTCTCATACGACGCACGTAGAAACAGTCTGCCTTCTGTCGAGAAAAGCCCAATAAATCAAAGGATTTCGCCATTTTGGGAATAAAATAGATGTGTGTTTCTGTTTCCGTAGAGTGATGATATAACCGGATGTTTACCCCAGGGGATAGGCTTTGGGAAATGGGAGATATACATTTTGGCGAAAGGATACTTTTTCGCAAAAGTTGTTTCACGTCATGAGGATGAGAAGATGAGTAATGATTTTGAGAATTCACAGGAGTATAGGAAAGCACTTGAGATAGCTAAGAAGCAGGAAGAATTATATAAAAATGTTACGAAAGCGATATCTCCAGAAGCGTTAGCAAAATTTCAAGAACTCAGTAACAAATTAAGCGAATGGAAGAATTCACTTAATAATATGCCGGGGCTTCTAAAGTTTGCAGAAATGCTCAAAAATTATCAGCAAGAGGTCAGAGTAACTGAAGGTTTAACTGAAGCTGAGTTTGAAGAAAAATATAGATCTGAAATTGAGTGGAGTGAAAAGTTCGGAAAAAATGGTTGGGTTATTTCTGAGCATTCAAATCTTGCAGATATTAAAAATTGGGAACAATTATTACGTGAAGGGGAAGCAAAGGTAGCAGAGTTTTTTGACGGAGAAGATATTGTAATTCTTGATGTGATTATAGAGGGATTACAAGAAAGTATGTTTCGGACGAGATACAGTTATATTTTAAGAATGGTATGCAAGCTTTTGAAAATGAAGATTATATGACTGCAGCTATGTACTTGCTTGCATTACTTGATAATAGAGTGAATAAATTAGTTGATTTTCCGAACCAACATATGAGTTACAAAGTTAAATATTCTAATAGTGGCTTTGCAAATCAAATGGCCGAGGATTTTAGACAGCTTACCGAAAAACGAGGATTTATGTCAAAGAAAATATACTTTTTGGAAATGTATCCTTCGTTAATTGCATATTTGAATAGGATATTTATAGATGGCTCATACAAGTTCGAAAAAGGTATAGAACCTCCGTATTTGAATAGGAATTGGTTAATGCATGGTCGAATGAATAGAAGCATTGAAAGATATGAATGTATACAGATTTTGAATGCACTAAGTGTTATCGAGTTCATGTTTGGAGATAGGTAAGGAGCATTACGAATGAATAAAAGAGATGATTTTTCGCAAAAAACTATAGATACGTTGTGTGAAAGAGTGGGAGGAAAGTGTTCTAATCCAAATTGTAGAAGAGAAACAAAAGGTCCCCACAGCAATCCACAAAAAAGAGTATCAATTGGTGAGGCGGCACATATAACTGCGGCAGCTGAAGGCGGACCAAGATACAATCCGACTTGACGCCAGAGGAGAGAAGTAGTATAGAAAATGGAATTTGGTTATGTAGGTCTTGTGCCAGATTGATAGATAGTGATGAAAGGGTATATTCGATAGAATTACTGAGAATGTGGAAGTATGCAGCTGAATACGAACAATCTTGCATTATTAATCAGACAGATAATTGGTTAAAAACAAACGTTGTATTTGAAAATAGAAAAAATATAGCGTGTAGGAAGGCAAAAGAAGCATTAGATAATTTGCACGGTATATTGCAATACGCATATGAATATTGGAAACATAATTTTGAAAATCGACATTATGGCTCATTTTTGGAAAATGAGCTGATGGAACATTGGGTTTTATATGAAGATGACTTAAGAAGAATTTATACATTTCAAGAGAAAAGAGTGCTTTTGAATGAGGTATTATTGGAGTATTCACTGGATTTAGGACCGGAGATATGTAAAGAAATAAATAATTATTGCAATTATTTGAATTTCTCTTATCAAAGTGATACTTGTGGTCTATATGATAATTATTGGAGATGCTTTTTTGAAATGTTGTCTACTTGTTTTGATATTTTATTGGGTATCAAGAACAATGTTGATGACATATTATACCGACAATATTCTGTATTGAAGTAATATCTTATGATAAATTAGTAAGAGATGCTAAACAGAGGAATCAAATTCTTTTTGACAAATTGTTTAATCCGAAAGTAAATGAGGTTTTAAATTCCAAGTTGTTAAACGAATAGGGTTAATGTATAGTCATGGTGCAATTAGACATTTCTAATTGGCACTACCCATTTAAAAGAAAAAGAACATTTAGAAGGCGGAAGAATTGAAGGTGAAAATATCAAAGCAAAGTTGCAGACAGGAGAGTTTGGTTTAGATATGGCAGAGTATATGGGCGAATATAAAATAATAAGAAGGATGGATGGTGGTGGAAATGCCAACGTTTTTGTTGCGGAGAATGCAAGAGGTGAAGAGGTCGCGATCAAAATTCTTCGAGAAGAAAGTGGTAACGGAAAAAAGGCGGTAAAAAGGAATAGAAAAAAGAGAATACGTTTTAAGATTGAGACGGAGATGGTAGTTGGGATTCAAGATGAAATTAAAGGGGTTATTCCTATTTTTTCTTACGGATTACCTGATGAAAAAACAAAAAAATATTGGTACGCAATGCCAATTGCTATACCCCTTGAAGATAAATTGAAAGAAGTGAAAAGCCTTGAAGATAAAGTGAATTGTGTTTTGGAACTGGCAAGAACTTTGGAAGCGTTACATAAAAAAGATATTGTTCATCGAGATATAAAACCGAAAAATATATACTTTTACAATGGTAAGTATTGTCTTGGAGATTTTGGCTTAGTTGACTATCCTGAAAAGAGAGATTTGACGTCGCTTCAAGAAGCAGTTGGTCCAAAGGCTACAATGGCTCCTGAAATGAGATATAATGCAAAAAATGCTGATGGTAAAAAGGCAGATGTGTATTCTCTTGCAAAAACATTATGGATTGTATTGACTGGAGTAGATCATGGATTTGAAGGTAGATATGAAGAAGATGATGCGATAATTGGACTGCGTAATGACAAGAGGTATAAAAAGGAACATTTAGTGGAATTGGAAGAACTATTAAAGCAGGCAACAGAGTACGATCCGTCATTGAGACCTAGTATGGAAACTTTTGTGACAACACTTGAAAAATGGTTAGAGGTAGTAAGCAATTTTCAAAAGAGCAATTATAGTGAGTGGAAATATTTACAGAATAGGCTGTTTCCTAAAACAGTACCATTACATGCTGAGTGGAGAGATATAGATTCTATTATAAAAATTTTAAATGATATAGGAAGTATGTCTGGACTAAATCATATGTTTTTGCCAACTGGAGGGGGACAGGATGTAGAATCGGCAAAATACGCAAACGAAGAAGGGTGTATCTGTTTGGTAGCTGGAGGTTGTAACTACATATTTAAACCGTATAGGTTGGAATTAGAAAATTACGGGAAAAGAGATTATAGATGGAGTTATTTTAGATTACAATTAGAACCAATAGAACCTATTTCTAATGCGATATATGAGGATTGTCGTGAATCATTGATAGAAGATTTTCCGGGACATTATATAGAGAGCAATCTGGCAAGTTATGGAAGATATGATGATGGAACAGAGTTTCCTAAAGGACACAGACAAGTCGACAGATTTTTGAATGGCTCGTTTGTTATCTTTTCAAAACAATCTGTATATAATCACATCTCTGGAACTTATGATGCAAGGCATAATAAAATGAGCAGTTTGGAATTTCGACATTATATTGGAACTATGAGACAATCATATTATATGATGAAAGATTTTACTAAATTTTCAAGCATTTACCAGAAGAATCCATTTAGTATTAAAGAAGAAAAAGAGGATGTAGAAACTCATAGGAGAATAGAAGAAAGTTGTAAGTTTGACAAATTTATCGAAGAAAATTGGAATAAATGGTGCTTAAAAGATATTTGTGATGAAATAATAATAAAATGATGGTAAGTTGGAATTTGCTATTATGTTTCATATAAATGGTGGAACTTTTGGTGCAAGAAAATATGTGGCGGAGACAAGGATATATTTGTGAAGAAGATGTTATACCGTATCCGGTAAGCAAGGATGGGAAATATTTATTTACAGATTTTAACGGAGCAGTTAAGGCTATTGTTGAAATGAAAGATTATATAAAAAAAATATGCAGTGAATCAGGGATAGTATGGCAGGAAATGGGTATTTATTTTACAATAAAACTGTTTCGGATAAAACCTCCATCACATATATTTACTGAAGAAGAAATTAAAGAAGTATTAAGAGCAGGAAATGACTTAGGAATAACCGATTGGTTATTGATGAAGAAGGATATGCCCAGTTAATAGATAGTGATTTACATTATGAATGTTATCGATATCCAGTGTCTCAAGAGAGTTATGATGCTTGAAATAATTATGTTGGACAATACGCGAATTTGGATGATGTAGGTGAAATCTATCTGGCTATGCTTGATGGTTGGTTACATCACTTGCGTACAGGGCAAAGGTATGACGTTGATTATTATGATCAATGTGAAGATGCGGAAAAGATGTTAGCAGAAATAAAGCAATACTATCAATAGTGCGTGGGGTAAAATTTATCCCCCTAGGTGGAGTATGAACCTTTTCGCAAAAGGCAACAGTTTCGCTATTTAGTATAAGAAGTAACTTTCACCGCACGTAGAAAGTATTTGCCTCCTCGAGCGGGTGAGTAACTGAACTGGTTTAAAAGAATATGGTCGCAGATCGACGGAGGACACTCAAATGATTATATTTTCTTTCATATGCGAAAGGCAGACGGCACATATATTTCATTGCTCGACCATGGCAGGATAGTGGATTCAGTGCACAATGGCAGAGTATTTTATGTGATGATTATGGACTTAAAGTCACTGCAGAGGCACTATGGAGACTGCCTGGAGCTGGTGGAAAAGTAGAAAAAAGCAGATTGTGAACACATGAGTTCACAATCTGCTTTTTTAATAGTGCATACACAATTTATTTATCCGAATAAATCACATTTCCACCGCATACGGTGTACTTCACCTTGCCGGTCAGTTCCATGCCGGTGAAAGGTGTGTTTGATGATTTTGATGCATATTCGCATGGTACCCATTTTCATCAGGATCAAAGATGACAAAATCTGCAGCAGCACCCTCTGAGATAGTACCGTAAGGCATGTGGTACAGCCTGGCAGGATTGATAGTCATCTTTTCCAAAAGCTCAAGCATGCTCAGATGGCCCGGTTTGACAAGGCTTGTGATACCAAGAGCAAGAGATGTCTCAAGACCGATGATACCGCTTGGAGCTTCGGTTACAGGCTTTGATTTTTCCTCGGTGCTGTGAGGCGCATGATCTGTTGCGATAAGGTCTATTGTGCCATCGATAAGTCCATCTATAATCTTTTGACGGTCTGCTTCAGTGCGCAGAGGCGGATTCATCTTGGCAAGGGTGCCGTGCTCTAAGACAGCATCCTCAGTCAGCGTGAAGTGATGTGGAGTGGCCTCGGCATGGAGCCTTGCACCAAGCTTTTTGTAGGTGCGGACTATATCAACAGATACACCGGAGCTGATGTGCTGTATTACAACATCAGCATCACTGCGCAGCGCAAGCAGACAGTCTCTTGCGACAAGGGCCTCCTCAGCGATGGATGGTGAGCCGTAGATACCGAGAGCGTCAGATACTTTTCCGTGGTTGATGCCGTTGTTTTTGATAAATGCAGGGTCCTCCTCATGGAGACTTATCGGCATATCCAGCTTTGCAGCATTTTGCATGGCTCTGTAGCAGAAAGCAGCATTTGTAAGCGGGATACCGTCATCTGTAAAGCCACATGCTCCGGCTTCCTTTAAAGCTGCCATGTCAACCTCATCCTGTCCTTTGAGGGAGTGTGATATTGCAGCGGCCTGATACATACGGATTTTTTCCTGCTTTCCACGTGTGAGGTTGTCCTTTAGAGTATCCACATTGTCCACTGTAGGCTTTGTGTTTGCCATGCACACGACGGTTGTGAAGCCACCCTTTGCGGCAGACAGGGAACCGGTGTGGATATCCTCCTTGTATGTGAAGCCCGGATCACGGAAATGCACATGTGTGTCGATAAGTCCAGGTCCGACAATCATTCCGGCTGCATCTATTATTTCTTCTTTTTCAGTTGCAGCAGCATCTGACGCACATGAGATGTCAGGTGCTATTTTTACTATGTTCCCATCTTTTACAAGTATATCCATCTGTTCGTAGAGACCAGAAGCAGGGTCTGCTACAATGCCGTTTTTTATTATCATGATAATCCTCCTGTAGATTGTACTTATTTTCTGATATATCCTAGTATAACAGTTTTAAACGAACTACACCATATCACTTGCATATTTTACCGGTAGTACAAGAAAATAATAATTACTGTTCACACCTAACAGTGTGACCAGCAACGATTACATCCCATTTAAGTAAATGGTATAGTTATTTAGAAAACGTTATCATAGTATAATGGAGAAGCACGAATTTGCAAATAAATTTCGTAACTGTTCAGTGCCTTCATAGCTGCGAGCCGCAAGCGCATTAGAATCAGCAGCGCAGAATAGTTACCCAATTTCAAACAAAAGTGAAAATTGAAAATGGGTCGCAATCATAATCGTCTGTATATATGGACAATAGAAAATTTTATAGATATAATATGATTTAAGGGATTCTGAATTGGATACATTTTGACCCTCACATCATTTTACTAAGTAGGACTAAATTGGCATAATGTACAATAGCATAGGTTGATAGCATAGTAGGCAGAACCTGGGGAGCTGTAATCCCTAAAACTTTTAAAACAGCACCCAAAATTTAGCCCAAAAGCCGGAAAAAATTGTGGGAAAAGTAGATGAAACTGCAGAAATCTCCAAAACAGCTCCTAAAATTCAGCCAAAAAGCCGGAAAAATAGCGAGAAAAGTAGCTGAAACTGCAGAAATCTCCAAAACAGCTCCTAAAATTCAGCCAAAATCCGGAAAAATTGCGGGAAAAAGTAGCTGAAATCACTATAAATCACAAAACAGCACAAAAAAATTAAAGGGAGAAAAACAATGAGCTTAATAAAAGGTATACATCACGTATCTATGAAGTGCAGCAGCACAGAGGAATATGAAAAGACAATAGATTTCTACAAAAACATTCTGGGAATCCCGGTCACAAGGGAATGGCAGGCAGGAATCATGCTTGATACCGGAAACGGAATTGTTGAGATTTTTAACGATGGAGATGATGCACCGGGCAAAGGTGTGATTCGTCATTTCGCATTCGCAACAGATGATGTGGATGCGTGTGTAGAGGCTGTAAAAGCAGCAGGATACGAGGTATTTATTGAGCCGAAGGATATAGAAATCGCATCAACACCGGTATTTCCGGCGCGCATAGCATTCTGCAAGGGACCACTTGGCGAGGAAATTGAGCTGTTTCAGGAAAAGTGATAGGACGTATTAATGGTTTTACAGGGGTATTATGCTATGGGAAAAACTCCAATTAAGCACACGCTTGCAGGCTATATTATAAAAAAAACAGATACCGAAGGATACCGGTCAGGAAAACTAACCGGAGAAAAACATTTGAACAAAATAACAGAAATGATGGAATTTGTTGGCGGACGCCGGAAACTAATCGATCAGGCAAGGTTCATAGAGAATAATACACAAGCAGGCCGCGATGGGAAGATAAGAATTAATTGGACTCAGGTCAACAGCGATATTAAAAAAATTGATTGTGATGTCAGCAGCATACCGGAGCTGTGTCGGCTTGAGGGTGTTGAGGATTCAAGAGCAAAACAGCTAAGATTGATAGAGTCTGTAAAACAGTGGAAAGCAGAGGTTGGTGACTGCGATTGGATATGCAGATATTATGATGATATTTTGGGGCGTCTGGAAGCCGGAAAGAGTGTCACAGAGGCTGAGGAGGATATGCGTTTTAAGTGTATCAATTCTATAACAAGAATAAAGGAGCCTGTGTGGGAGCGTGTTTTTAGTGCAAAGGTTTTTAATGATTCAAAGAAATTTGAAAAATGCTATCGACAAAAGATGGTATCAATTCTGACTAAATATTCTCCATATTATGAGAAGGATATGGAGGATTATGATACAGAGGGAGAGGAAGATGATGCCAAAGAGGATAATAAGAAGTCGGGGCTTGAAATTTTGAAGATGCATGGTATTATGTCGTATGCACAGACAATGGAATGGAAGGGACCATTGTCATATAGAATTGATGATACATGTGTTATTGATACGTCAAAGCAGATTTATGGAACCATTATTAATACGCAGACACTTGAGCATGCAAGTCCGGTTTCGCTTGCAGGATGCAAAAAAATTATGACCATAGAAAATAAGGCTAACTATGAAAGTATGCAATATGATGAGAATACCTTGTATATTTTTTGTCATGGTTATTTTACTCCTAAGGAAGTGCATTTTCTAAAGAAATTTAAGCCTTATTGTATCTAAGGAATGTGAGTTCCTCCATTGGGGAGATATGGATTTTGGCGGGATAAGCATATTCTTGTTTATTAAGGATAGAATTTTTGAAAACTAATGTCCTTATA
>ENA-OQIM01000382-OQIM01000382.1-human-gut-metagenome-genome-assembly--contig:-NODE-382-length-16867-cov-2.130526_pt1 | contig 16867 bp, 24 predicted proteins | sample MGYA00242579_ERZ504744 | MGnify/ENA primary metagenome ERZ504744 (study PRJEB26092, sample SAMD00036441) | human gut metagenome | host: Homo sapiens | study: EMG produced TPA metagenomics assembly of...
AATTTTTCGCAGACATGAGATCCGTTATTTTATTTATATCGGCGGAATGATTCGATGGATACCGTAGACAAGATGTCAAAGTACTGCAAAGAAAACGGTGTGACGATGTGTTTGTTGTCGGGGCGCCAAAGACGATTGACAATGATCTTGTCGAAACGGATCACTGCCCGGGCTTTGGATCTGCGGCAAAATATCTGGCAGCAACCTTTGCAGAGCTGGAGAGAGACTGCCATGTATATGAAAAGAAGGCTGTGACCATCGTGGAGGTCATGGGAAGAAACGCAGGATGGCTGACGGCAGCGTCTGCACTGTCCCGTGTCAACGGCGGAGAAGGGCCGAGCCTGATCTATCTTTGCGAGCCGGTCTTTGACACCGAACAGTTTTTAAAGGATGTGCAGGAAAAACTGGAACAGAAGGACAGTGTTCTGGTTGCAATCAGCGAGGGCATCCATGACAGCGAGGGCCGCTATGTTTCTGAGCAGGTGCAGAGCGATGCACAGGATCAGTTGGGCACAGCTACATTGCAGGTTCTGCAAAAGTACTCGAAGAGCTGGTGCGTGACCGTATCGGCTGTAAGGTAAGATCGATTGAACTGAACCTGATGCAGCGGTGCGCGGCTCATCTTGCGAGTGCGACTGATCTTGAGGAGTCCCGTATGCTCGGCATGAAAGCCTGCCAGTGTGCACTGGAAAAACAGGGAGGACAGATGGCATCGATCCGAAGAATCTCCGCGGATCCTTACCGCGTGGAGTATACCTCCGTTCCGGTATCGGAAGTGGCAAATAAAGAAAAGAAAGTGCCGCTTTCCTGGATTACAGAAGATGGTCATGATGTGACCGAGGAGATGATGGCGTATCTTCGTCCGCTGATTCTTGGCGAACCGGCGATGCAGTATGAGAATGGAATTCCGGTTCACATTGAACTATATTAAACCGAAGGAAAAACGTGTAAGAAAAGCCGCCGCCGGGCGGCTTTTTTTGTACGATGCGGAAAGAAAACAGGACTTTTTGAAAAAGGAAAGGCCGGGAAAAATCAAGTTTGACCTTCCATTTATAATAGGAAAAATCTGAAATTTTTCTGTCTATTTCTGTCAAAAAGGTGAGAAAAAGTATTGAAAAAAAACGAAAAAACAGATATGATAGACTTGTATAAAATTTGTTTAAAATTTTATAATGAAAATAGAAAGATGGAGGTTTGAAGAATGAGTAACACAGCACAAAGTTTAGCGAGCACAAGAATCGCCTCTTTGCTGGATGAAAACAGCTTTGTGGAAATCGGCGGACAGGTTACTGCCAGAAGCACAGATTTCAACATGGCCGGCATGGAGACACCATCCGATGGTGTAATTACTGGTTACGGTGTGATCAACGGCAGCCTGGTATACGTATACAGCCAGGATGCGTCTGTGATGGGCGGTACCATCGGCGAAATGCATGCAAAAAAAATCGCGAGACTGTATGAGTTTGCACAGAAAACAGGTGCTCCGGTCATCGGACTGGTAGACTGTGCCGGTATGCGTCTGCAGGAGGCAACTGATGCTCTGAACGGTTTCGGCGAAATCTATATGGCGCAGGCAATGGCATCCGGCGTGATTCCACAGATCACAGCAGTATTTGGTACCTGCGGCGGCGGTATGGCACTCATCCCGGCTATGACAGACTTCACGTTCATGGAGTCTAAAAACGGAAAACTTTTCGTAAACTCCCCGAACGCACTGGACGGAAACCACGTATCCAAATGTGATACCGCATCCGCAGATTTCCAGGGCGAAGAAGCAGGTCTTGTTGACTTTGCTGGAACCGAGGAAGAAATCCTCGGACAGATCAGAAACCTGGTATCTATGCTTCCGGCAAACAACGAGGACGAAGCATACACCGAGTGCGAGGATGATCTGAACCGTGCATGTGCAGACCTTGCAAACTGCGCAGGCGATACCGGAATCCTTCTTTCCCAGCTCAGCGACAACGGCATCTATTTTGAGACCAAAGCCGCTTACGGAAAAGATGTTGTAACCGCATTCATCCAGTTAAACGGAGCAACCGTAGGAGCAGTTGCAAACCGCTCTGAAATCTACGGCGAGGACGGAACTGTAAAGAGAAAATGGATGGAACCTTAAGCGCAAGAGGAGCCAAAAAAGCAGCAGATTTCGTAAACTTCTGCGATGCTTTCTGCATCCCGGTACTTACCATCACAAACGTAACCGGATTCAAGGCAACCAAATGCTCTGAGAGAACCATGGCTAAGAACGCAGCAGCCCTGACCGCAGCTTTCGCAAACGCAACCGTTCCGAAAGTAAACGTTGTTGTCGGCAAAGCATACGGAAGCGCATACGTTGTCATGAACAGCAAATCCATCGGAGCAGACATGGTATTTGCATGGCCGAACGCAGAAATCGGAATGATGGATGCAAAATCTGCAGCAAAGATCATGTACGAAGGATCTGACGCTGCTACCATCAACGAGAAAGCAGCTGAATATGCAACCCTTCAGAACAATGTAACTTCCGCAGCCAGAAGAGGCTATGTGGACACCATCATCGAGCCGGAAGACACCAGAAAATATGTTATCGGCGCATTCGAGATGCTGTATACCAAGAGAGAAGACAGACCGGACAGAAAACACGGAACAGTCTAAGGAAGGTGGCATACGATGAGAAAGAACTGGAAAAAATTAGTAAGTCTCGTCCTTACCGCAGCCTGCACCATGGTTGTGACCGTAGCTCCTGTTTTTGCGGATGCGGCATCTACACCGGCTTATTCACCGGTTGAGGCGTCTACTGTAGATTCTCTGCTCTCCTCCAGTGCTCAGTGGGTAGGACAGAGCCTGATGACCTACAGCGATGACGATCTTGCCAATATGGAAGCTTCCGACCAGCAGTTCTATGCAAGAGCAGCTGAGGCATGGGAAGAGGCAAAGGCTGACCTCGGAGAGGTAAAAAGCCTGGAAGACGGTACTCTCGAAGTAGACGGAGATTTTGTAACCTGCACAATTCCGGGTGAATTTGAAAAAAATCCTGGTATTGTCCGCGTATTCTGGAACATCAGCACCGGAACACCAGTTCCGACCGACCTCACCATCACCGTTGAGGAGTCAAAGGGCGTTCTGATCGGCCAGGCCGGCATGAACACCATCATCGGAATCGGTACCGTATTTGTTATGCTGATTTTCCTGATTTTCGTTATTTCTTCGTTTGATTACATTTTGGGAGACAAGAAGAAGAAAAAAGCACCGGCAGCACCTGTACAGGAAGCACCAAAGGCTGTCGCAGCACCGGTTGTTGAAGAGACAGCACCGGAAGCAGACGATATGGAGCTGCAGGCTGTTATTACAGCTGCAATCGCCATGTATGAAGAAGATATGGCTTCTGCATCCGGAGATGCTTATGTTGCACGTCCGATCCGCAGAAAAGGCAAAAGAGCTTAAGGAGGAAATTTTCAATGAAAAACTACACCATTACCGTAAACGGAAATGTATATAACGTAACTGTAGAAGAAGGAACCACAGCAGGCGCAGCTCCAGTTGTCAGCGCAGCAAAAGCAGCACCGGCACCAAAAGCAGCACCGGCAGCACCGAAAGCAGCAGCTCCGGCAGGCGCAGCAGGCAGCGTAGAGGTTACTGCTTCTGTACCTGGTAAAATCTGCAAAATCGAAGCAGCAGCAGGCACCGCTGTAAAAGCAGGAGATGCTGTTCTTGTACTGGAAGCCATGAAGATGGAAATCCCGGTTGTAGCACCGCAGGATGGCACAGTAGCAACCATCAATGTAGCAGTAGGCGATGCAGTAGAATCCGGTGACGTTCTTGCAACCATGAACTAATGCCCGTTGTAAGAAAAACCGGAGGTGAAAAATGATTACTGAAACTTTAAACAACCTGCTTCACCAGACGGCGTTTTTTAATCTGGACTGGGGCAATTACGTTATGATCGCAGTGGCTTGCTTCTTCTTGTATCTTGCGATTAAGCATGAATTTGAGCCGTTGCTTCTTGTACCGATCGCATTCGGTATGCTGCTTGTAAACATTTACCCGGACATCATGGCTGAGCCTTATACCGACGTACAGGGTCTTGAGCATGCGGGCGGTCTGTTCTACTATTTCTTTACTCTGGACGAGTGGAGTATCCTTCCGTCCCTGATCTTCATGGGTGTAGGTGCGATGACAGACTTCGGTCCGCTGATTGCAAACCCGATCAGCTTTATCATGGGTGCAGCAGCACAGCTTGGTATCTATCTGGCATACTTCTTCGCTATTTTCATGGGATTCAATGGAAGAGAGGCAGCTGCTATCTCCATCATCGGCGGTGCCGACGGCCCGACTTCTATTTTCCTTCTGAATAAACTCGGACAGCAGCATCTGATGGGACCGATCGCCGTAGCAGCATATTCCTATATGTCACTGGTGCCGATCATCCAGCCGCCGGTCATGAAGCTTCTGACTACAGAGAAAGAGCGTAAAATCAAAATGGAGCAGCTTCGTTCCGTATCCAAACTCGAGAAGATCCTGTTCCCGATTGTTATCACCATCGTTGTCTGCATGATCCTTCCATCTACCGCTCCGCTGGTAGGTATGCTGATGCTTGGTAACCTGTTCCGTGAGTGCGGCGTTGTAAAACAGCTCCAGGAGACAGCTTCCAATGCCATGATGTACATCGTAGTTATCCTTCTTGGTACTTCCGTTGGTGCATCCACAAGTGCTGAGGCATTCTTAAATGTCAGCACCTTAAAGATCGTTGCCCTGGGTCTGATCGCATTCGTATTCGGTACCGCAGGCGGTGTCCTGTTAGGAAAGGTACTGTGCAAGGCAACCCACGGAAGAATCAACCGCTGATCGGTTCTGCAGGTGTATCTGCGGTACCTATGGCAGCCCGTGTATCCCAGAAAGTCGGTGCGGAGGCAGATCCGACGAACTTCCTGCTGATGCATGCAATGGGACCGAATGTAGCCGGTGTTATCGGTACAGCCGTAGCGGCCGGTACCTTCATGGCGATCTTCGGTGTATAACTTCTTAAGACAAACAAAAGTGAGAAACACTTAATTTAGGAGGATAGAAATGGCAGTAGAAAAGAAACCTGTCAAGATTATGGAAACTGTTCTGCGTGATGCACATCAGTCCCTGATCGCGACGAGAATGACAACAGAACAGATGCTTCCGATCATCGATAAAATGGATAAAATCGGATATCACGCAGTAGAGTGCTGGGGAGGTGCAACTTCGATGCTTCCTTACGTTTTCTGCATGAAGATCCATGGATGAGACTGAGAAAACTCCGTGACGGATTCAAAAATACAAAACTGCAGATGCTGTTCCGTGGACAGAATATCCTGGGATATCGTCCGTACGCAGACGACGTAGTAGAGTATTTCGTACAGAAATCCATTGCAAACGGAATCGACATCATCCGTATTTTTGACTGTATGAACGATCTGCGCAACCTGCAGACCGCTGTCAGCGCAGCAAACAAAGAAAAAGGCCACGCACAGGTAGCACTTTCCTATACTTTAGGAGATGCTTATACCCTGGATTACTGGACCACCATGGCAAAGAGAATCGAAGAGATGGGTGCAGATTCCATCTGTATTAAAGATATGGCAGGCCTGCTCGTTCCGTACAAGGCAACTGAGCTGGTAACCGCGCTGAAAGAAGCAACCGATCTTCCGATTCAGCTGCACACCCACTATACTTCCGGTGTTGCATCCATGACGTACCTGAAAGCAGTAGAGGCTGGTGTTGATATCATCGATACCGCAATGTCTCCATTCGCTATGGGTACTTCACAGCCGGCAACTGAGGTTATGGTTGAAACCTTCAAAGGCACTCCATACGATACTGGTCTGGATCAGAACAAACTGGCTGAGATCGCAGATTACTTCCGTCCGATGAGAGACGAAGCGCTCGATACAGGCCTCTTAAATCCGAAAAACCTTGGCGTAAATATCAAGACTCTTCTGTATCAGGTACCGGGCGGTATGCTCTCCAACCTGACAAGCCAGTTAAAAGAGCAGCACGCAGAGGACAAATACTACGATGTACTCGAAGAAGTACCGCGCGTAAGAAAAGACCTCGGCGAGTGCCCGCTGGTTACTCCGTCTTCCCAGATCGTTGGTACCCAGGCTGTATTCAATGTCCTGATGGGCGAGCGTTACAAGATGGTAACGAAAGAGACAAAAGACGTTCTTGCCGGAAAATACGGTGCAACTGTAAAACCGTTCAATCCGGAAGTACAGAAGAAATGCATCGGCGATACCGAGCCGATCACCTGCCGCTACGCAGACCTGCTTGAGCCGGAGCTTCCGAAACTGGAGAAAGAGATCGAGCAGTGGAAACAGCAGGATGAGGATGTATTAACCTACGCTCTGTTCCCGCAGGTAGCTGTAGACTTCTTCAAATATCGTGAAGCGCAGCAGACAAAAGTAGATCCGGCAGCCGCTGACAAAAAAGACGGCGCATATCCGGTCTAAATAAAATCTGAGTAAAAAAATCAGCCGGTGTTCTGTGTTCCCTGTAAAAAGGGAATGCAGACACGGCTTTCCTTTTCAGCTTTTCAGCCATTGCGTCAGTAATTTATTCGTGTTATAATTCAAAAGATCGAGGTGTGTCCGAAAAAGAATCAGGATGCCCCCAAAAGAAAAAATGTGGATGCCGAACGGCATTTGCAGATCGGAAAAACAAATCAGGAAGAAAATAACATGAAAAAGAAAAAGAACAGTCTTCTTCAGAAGAAGCAGAAGGTCAGCGAACGAGAATCTCCTCATTCGTCTGAATCAAAATTACGGAAAGTTGAGCAAAGGACAGAAGAGGCTGGCAGATTTTATTACGGCACATTATGACCAGGCCGTATCGATGACGGCAGCGCGCCTGGGACAGCAGGTCGGCGTCAGCGAATCGACAACGGTTCGCTTTGCGATGCAGCTTGGCTACGCGGGATATCCGGAGTTCCAGCGCGCACTGGAGGAGATGGTGATGAATCGTCTGAATTCAGTGCAGCGGATGCAGTTTACGTATGGCCGCGTGCCGCAGGGAGAAATTCTGGAGACCGTCCTGCAGTCGGATATTGAAAAAATCAAGATGACGCTGGAAGAAGTGGACCGGAGCGCCTTTGAGCGCGCTGCGGATACGATTCTTTCTGCGCGGACAATCTACATTGTCGCATTCGGAGCTGCGCGCCGCTTGCGAGCTTTCTGGCGTTCTATTTCCATATGATTTTCCCGGATGTGCGCCAGGTACAGACAAACAGTTCCAGCGAGATTTTCGAGCAGATGATCCGCATCACGGAGGATGATGTGGTGATCGGCATCAGCTTCCCGCGGTATTCGATGCGTACGATGAAGGCACTGGAATTTGCGAACAGTCGCAAAGCGAAGGTGATTACGATCACAGACAGTGTGCATTCACCGATGAATGTTTATGCAGCCTGTACGCTGATTGCCAAGAGCGATATGGCATCGATCGTTGATTCTCTGGTGGCCCCTTTGAGTGTAATCAATGCGCTTGTCGTGGCGCTCTGCATGAAACGCCAGGCGGATGTGAAAAAGACACTTGAGAGCATGGAAAAACTGTGGGATGAGTACCAGGTTTACAGCAACGATGAAATCAACGGGCTGGACGATGCACGTCCCATGGGCGGAAAAAAGGCAGCTCTGCCGGTAAAGGAGAAAGCATGAGAAAAGCAGCAGTAATCGGCGGAGGCGCCGCCGGAATGATGACCGCCGTGCTTGCCGCCGGCGAAAAGACAGAGATTCATCTCTATGAAAAAAATGAAAAGCTGGGAAAGAAGCTGTTTATCACAGGAAAGGGCCGCTGCAATGTGACAAACGACTGCCCGACAGAAGAGTTCTTCACGAATGTGGTGACAAACCCGAAATTTCTGTACAGCTCCGCCTACAGCTTTGACAGCGCCCAGGTGCAGGAGTTTTTCGAAGCGGCAGGTGTCCGCTTAAAAGTGGAGCGCGGAAACCGTGTCTTCCCGGAGTCAGATCACTCCTCGGATATTATCCGCGCGCTGGAGACGGAACTGAAACGGAAAAATGTGCAGGTGCATAAGAATACAAAAGTAAAAGAGCTTCTTTTCGAAGGAGACCGCGTGAAAGGAATCCGCCTGGAAAACGGGAAAGAGCTTTTTTACAATGATGTCGTTGTCGCAACCGGCGGTATGTCGTACCAGACGACGGGGTCGGATGGAGACGGCTACCGTTTCGCAGAAAAGGCAGGACTTGCCGTCACTCCGCTCCGCCCGGCGCTGGTGCCGCTGGAAACAGAGGAAGCGTACATCCGTGAGCTGCAGGGACTCTCCCTGAAAAATGTGACGATGACGATTAAAAACGGCAAAAAGACGCTGTTCGATGGATTCGGCGAGATGCTGTTTACACATTTCGGAATTTCCGGCCCGCTGGGGCTTTCTGCGAGCTCCTACATCGGAAAAGCACTGGAACAGCAGCCGCTGAAAGGATATCTGAACCTGAAGCCGGCACTCACGGAAGAACAGCTGGATGCGCGGATCTGCGTGAATTTGAGGAAAACCGGAACAAACAGTTCCGCAACGTGATCAACAGTCTGTTCCCGGCGAAACTGCTTCCGGTGATGCTCTCTCTTGGCGGGATCGACCCGTACAAACAGGTCAATGCCGTATCGAAAGCGGAGCGTCAGCACTTTGAAGAGCTGATCACGCATTTCCCGTTTACAGTAACCGGAACACGGGGTTTCCGTGAAGCAATTATCACACAGGGTGGTGTTTCCGTGAAAGAGATCCGTCCGGGCACGATGGAGGCAAAGAAAAAAGAAGGTCTGTACTTCGTAGGAGAAGTGCTCGATCTCGATGCACTGACCGGCGGCTTCAATCTGCAGATTGCCTGGGCAAGTGCCCACGCTGCAGCCGAAGAGATCCGGGCAAAGGAAGAACAGGAATAAAATATGGATCACAGATTTTAGAATTTTCAGGAGGAAGAGAGAAGATGAGATTTAATCTTGCAATTGACGGACCGGCAGGCGCTGGCAAAAGTACAATCGCAAAACGTGTGGCAAAGGAGCTTTCGTTTGTCTACGTTGATACAGGAGCAATGTACCGTGCCATGGGCATCTATTTTTCAGATCTTGGCATTGCACCGGAAGAGCAGGAAAAAATTGAGGTAGCCTGCAAAGATGTGAAAATTTCCATTTCCTACGAAAACGGAGAGCAGCAGGTTTATTTAAACGGCGTCAATGTCACCGGAAGACTGCGCACCGAGGAGGCTGGAAAGATGGCATCCGCGACAAGCGCCTATCTGGAAGTACGGAAAAAACTCGTGGAGCTGCAGCAGGAGATGGCGGAGAATACGGATCTTGTGATGGACGGCCGCGATATCGGAACTGCCGTTCTGCCGAACGCACCGTTGAAAGTCTATCTGACAGCAAGTGCCCATGTCCGCGCACTGCGCCGCTGGAAAGAGCTGACCGAAAAGGGACAGACAGCCGATCTTGCGAAAATCGAGGAAGATATCAATGAGCGTGATTATCAGGACATGCACAGAGAGCATTCCCCGCTGGTACAGGCAGAAGACGCCGTACTCGTTGACAGCTCTGAAATGACGATCGATGAGGTTGTGGAAAAGATCTTAAGCCTTGCCCGCGAGCGCATGTAAACGCGGCAGAGAAAAGAGGAGAAGAAAAACAGATGGAAGTAACTGTTGCAAAAAGTGCAGGCTTCTGCTTCGGCGTCAAACGGGCGGTCGATACGGTATACCGTGAAATTGAGAGCGGTGAAAAGCCGGTCTACACCTTCGGGCCGATTATTCACAACGAACAGGTTGTGGAGGATCTCGAAACCGCGGCGTGCAGGTGATCCATTCGGAAGATGAACTAGAGGGGCTTTCCGGCGGAACCGTTGTGATCAGGTCGCATGGCGTGTCGCGGGATGTCTGTGAAAAGATCGAAGCGCGCGGCATGAAGATTGTAGATGCGACGTGCCCGTTTGTCAAGAAGATCCACCGGATTGTGGACGAGGAGGGCAGAAAAGGCCGCCACGTCGTCATCATCGGAAGCGCGGATCATCCGGAGGTACAGGGCATCATGGGATGGGCGAGCGGCCCGGTTACCGTGATGCATACCGCCGAAGAAGCGGAAAGTTTTGTGCCCGAAAATGGAAAACCAATATCTATTGTGGCACAGACGACATTTAATTACAACAAATTTAAAGATTTAGTTGAAATTTTTTTTGAAAAAGAGTTATGATAGTACTGTTTTAAAGACTATCTGCAACGCTACCGAGGAAAGACAGACGGAAGCGAGAGCAATTGCCAGGAAGGTTGATGCCATGTTTGTCGTGGGAGGCAGACATAGTTCAAACACGCAAAAGCTGTATGAGATATGTAAAGAAGAATGTAAAAATACTTACTTTATAGAGACACTCGTTGATTTGGAATCTAAGCCTTTTCAATCATTTGGTCGCGTAGGTATTACAGCTGGGGCATCCACCCCGAATAAAATAATTGAGGAGGTTCAAAAAATGTCAGAAATGAGTTTTGAACAAATGCTGGATGAATCATTTAAAACAATCAGAAACGGAGAAGTCGTTGAGGGTACTGTAATTGATGTCAAAGACGATCAGATTATCCTGAATATCGGATACAAAGCCGATGGTATTCTTACCAAAAACGAATATTCCAACGATTCTTCCATCGATCTTCACACCGTTGCACAGCCAGGTGACAAAATGGAAGTCAAAGTTCTGAAAGTAAATGATGGAGAGGGACAGGTCCTTCTTACTTACAAGAGACTTGCTGCTGAAAAAGGCAACAAGAGACTCGAGGAAGCATTCGAGAATCATGAAGTTCTGAAAGCAAAAGTAACACAGGTACTGAACGGAGGATTATCCGTAGTTGTTGAGGAGACCAGAGTATTCATTCCGGCCAGCCTTGTATCTGATGTATATGAAAAAGATCTGTCTAAATATGCAGATCAGGAAATTGAATTCGTTATTACCGAGTTCAACCCGAGAAGAAGACGCATCATCGGTGACCGCAAACAGCTCATCGTTGCTGAGAAGAAGAAACTGCAGGAAGAACTGTTCGCACGCATCGCAGTTGGCGATGTTGTAGAGGGAACTGTTAAGAATGTTACCGATTTCGGCGCATTCATCGATCTGGGCGGAGCTGACGGACTGCTTCACATCTCTGAGATGTCCTGGGGCCGCGTAGAGAACCCGAAAAAGTATTCAAAGTTGGTGAGACTGTAAAAGTTCTGATCAAAGACATCAACGGCGACAAGATTGCTCTTTCCTTAAAATTCCCGGAAGAGAATCCGTGGCTGAACGCTGCTGACAAATACGCTGTAGGCAACGTAGTAGAAGGCTGTGTTGCCCGTATGACTGACTTTGGTGCATTCGTTGAGCTTGAGCCGGGCGTAGATGCTCTGCTTCATGTTTCCCAGATCTCCAGAGAGCATGTTGAGAAACCGTCTGATGCACTGAAAATCGGACAGGAAATCACTGCAAAAGTAGTTGATTTCAACGAGGAAGACAAAAAAATCTCTCTGAGCATGAAAGCTCTGGAAAACGAAGAGCCAGTAGAAGAGTAAGAATAATTTAACTTGCAGGTGCTGCAGTTGGATGATTAGAATGCCGTAGACAACCGGGTTTCCTGAACAGACAGGAAACCTGTTGCCTGCGGTATTTTCTTATCATCCTGTTTTTGGCACCAGAAAAGAAAAAGGGGATGAAAGTTTATGTGGGAGACGAAGATTCTGGGTGTGGATCTGTACCACGTTCTAGCATGGTTCTGGCTGTACAGCTTCTGCGGATGGATCTGGGAGAGTTCCTATGTATCGATCCGGCAGAAAACTGGTCAACCGCGGTTTTGTCAATGGTCCGCTGCTGACACTGTACGGCACCGGCGCTGTTATGGTATACTTGATCCTGCGCCCGTTTGAAGCGAACGTCTGGGCACTGTATTTCGGAGGTGTCATTGTAGCGACGGTTCTGGAATATGTAACCGGCGTGCTGATGGAGACCATTTTTCATGCGCACTGGTGGGATTACAGCAATCAGAAGTTTAATTTTCAGGGAAAGATCTGCCTCAGCAGTTCGATTGCCTGGGGATTCTTTACACTGGGGCTGTTCTATATTCTGCAGCCGATTGCCGTGAAAGTAGTGAATCTTGTTTCGGATACTACAGGAGAGATCATTGTTTCCGTTGTTACCGTCTGCTATCTGGTAGATTTTGGATTTTCCGCAGCCGCAGCATTCCAGCTGGGACAGAAGATGCGCAGTCTGGAGAAAACGTGGGGAGAATTTCTGAAATATCTGCAGAAATCCCGCTTTAACCAGCTTGCCGAGGAGATGAATGCGAAAGTACAGCAGTATCGTGCAGAGTATTCCAGAGATAAGATGAAAGAATATCTGGCCGAGAAGCGCCAGACACTGTCTGAGGCAATGGAGCAGATGCAGAAGCTGGAGAAGGAGCGGAAAGAAGCCGAGGGAAGAAGAAATCCGCTTTTCGAGTCGAAGAACCGCCTGATGGAGTTCGGAGCAGAGCAGAAGGAACGCCTGACCGAGTTCGGAGCAGAGCAGAAAGAACGGTTTGCGGCACTTGGATTTGATGTGCGCAGTGATAAGATGCCGGATCTTAAAGAGCTGCTGGAGCGCTTTGACCAGATGACAAAACCGCAGCTTCCGACCAACTGGCTGATGCGCCTGACAACGAAACGTTATCTGCGCGCCTATCCGCATCTGCAGGGAACGCATCATGCTTCTCTGAAAAAGGAAGAAAAAAAAGGTAGAAGAGAAAGAAGAGAAAAAATAAAGGACTGCTTGGAAAGGACAGTCCCGGAAAAACGGCCGTGCATGCAAAAACGTGTACGGCTGTTTTATTTTCTGGTTTTGCTATCGTCTTTGAAAAAGAGCTGAAGCTCGGAACAGAGATACTCTTTCAGGAGATTTTCCTGCGAAAGAAAGGCATCGGACCACTCAAAATAGTAAGGGCGGCTTTTGAAATCCTCGCGGAAGGCCGGGGTGAAAAACTCTTTCTGCTGCGGAAGAAATGTACCGGTCCGCCGCTGATAGCAGTTGGCAGCCTTTGCTTTCTGACGGTGTTCCGGATCGACAAACGCGCCAATGCTCTTGTGAACAGCCTGATCCTCCAGCGGAAGATAATAGTAATTCTTATAGTCCGGGAAGAAATATTTCAGCTCCGCCGTATGCGTCTGCAGGGAGAGAGAAACCCGTGAACCAAAGGCTGTAAGAGAACCATCCGCGCAGACACGGGAGAGGAAAACCGGAACTTCCCGCTCGGGCTGCAGTGAAACTTCCAGTGTCTGTCCGGTAAAACGACACGACTGGACAGAAAAATCGCCGTGAAACAGGGCAGGAAGCGAGAGCAGTTCCAGAACAGAACCCATGCCGAGGACATCCTCATAATTGTGAAGGAAAAGCAGTTCCAGTTTCTTTTCATCCAGTGTCTGAAGATAGTCGTGGTAAACAGAAATCAACTGTTTTCCGTTAAGCTGATCCTTCCGTGGGAATGAGAGATACTGTTCCATATTTTTCTGTTTCATTGAAGAAAGTCCCAGGATTGACTGAAACGGGCGGAGTGCCTGATAAAGATCCAGGGATGCGACTGACGAAAGCGATCTTCCATCTGATAAAACAGTGCTTTGTGTGTGAGGTAAGGAAGATCAAATGTCGTTCCATTAAAATGCACCAGCCGCTTCACGTCGGAAAGAAACGTGAAAAAAAGAGACAAGCATTTCTTTTTCTTCGGTCGGTCGATCAAGAAACCACTGGCGCAGTGTGAAAGTATCCGCGGCCGGGTCAAAGAACAGCGCACCAATCAGATAGAGATGCGAGGTACGCCAGGAAAGGCCGGTCGTCTCAATATCGAAAAAGACATCGCCGTTTCTCAGATACATCTGAAGATCGGCAGAGAGAGCAGCGGGGGTAGAATCTATGATCTGCATAAGGTTTTTTTGTCTCCTTTGAAAAACTTTTTTTGAATCCAAAGATATTATAAGACGAAAAAATCTGACATGCAAGAAAGACAGCGACTAATCGTTGCGTGATGAGAAAAGTTCTGCTATAATAGAATGTGCGTTCGCTTTCAAAGAAAGAAAACGGCGCTTTGGAGGAAAAACATGATTGCATTTATCAAAGGAACTGTAGATTCTCTTTCGGAAGGAAAAATGATTCTCGAAAGCCATGGAATCGGCTATGAGCTGAATATTCCAGCGAGTATGTTCGACGCAGGCATCCGGAGGGAGAAGAGTTAAAGATATATACCCATATGAGTGTGCGGGAAGACGGAATTTCCCTATTCGGCTTTCTGTCCCGTGAAGATCTTGAATATACCGTATGCTGATCGGCGTAAGCGGCATCGGACCAAAAGCGGCGCTTGCGGTGCTGTCCACGCTTACTGCAGACAATCTGCGCTTTGCCGTCCTCTCGGAAGATGTCCAGGCAATTGCCAAAACACCGGGCATCGGAAAGAAGACCGCGCAGAAGCTGATTCTGGAATTAAAAGACAAATTCGACCTGCAGGAAGCGTTCGAGCAGAAGCTGGCAGGAAATCAGGCGGCTGCGGCGGTACGGCAGGCAGGCGAACCGGATGCCTTCCAGGATGCGGTACAGGCGCTGACTGCGCTTGGCTACTCCGGAACGGAAGCACTGCAGGCAGTAAAGAAAGTCGAAATCACCGAAGGCATGGACAGCGAGGCTGTGCTGAAAGCGGCATTGAAGCATATGTTTTAGCAGATGGTCCTAAATTGTGGAAGAAGGAAACCTTATAACGATGGAAAGAAGAATTATCACAACTGACGTTCTCGAGGAGGACGTGAAAATCGAAGGTTCGCTCCGTCCCCAGCACCTGGACGACTACATCGGACAGGAAAAGACGAAAAAGAACCTGAAAGTATATATTGAAGCAGCAAAACAGCGAAGTGATGTTCTCGATCATGTGCTGTTTTACGGCCTCCGGGACTTGGAAAAACAACGCTGGCGGGCATCATTGCAAATGAGATGGGAACCCATATGAAGGTAACGAGCGGCCCGGCGATCGAAAAACCGGGTGAGATGGCAGCGATCCTTAACAATCTGCAGGAGGGCGACGTCCTGTTTGTTGATGAGATCCACCGCCTGAACCGCCAGGTCGAGGAGGTTCTTTACCCAGCGATGGAGGATTTTGCGATTGATATCATGATCGGAAAAGGCTCTTCGGCGCGCTCGATCCGCCTGGATCTGCCGAAGTTTACGCTGGTCGGCGCAACAACGCGTGCAGGTCTTTTGACTGCTCCGCTCCGCGATCGGTTCGGTGTCATCCACCATCTGGAATTTTACACGGAGGAAGAATTGGCCAACATTATCCTGCACTCCTCAAAAGTACTGAATGTGGAGGTGGATCCACAGGGAGCGCTTGAGATGGCGCGCCGTTCCAGGGGAACACCGCGCCTGGCAAACCGGATTTAAAGCGTGTCCGCGACTTTGCCCAGGTGAAATACGATGGAAGAATCACAAAAGAGGTCGCATCGTTTGCTCTCGATCTGCTGGAAGTAGACCGTTACGGACTGGATCAGACTGACCGGCTGCTTCTTACCACCATTATGGAAAAGTTCCAGGGCGGTCCGGTGGGACTCGATACCCTGGCAGCATCGATTGGAGAAGATGCCGGCACCATCGAGGATGTCTACGAGCCGTTTCTGATCAAATCCGGATTTATCAACCGCACTCCGCGCGGAAGAGTGGCAACGGAATTTGCCTGGCACCACCTGGGGCTGGAGGCACCGCGTAAGATCGAAGAGTAAAAGCCCTGAATCTTTCATTTTCTGTCGCTTTTTGCAGAAAAAGGTTGTTTTTCTTCCATTTTCGGTATATGATAGGTTATATTAGCCGGGAGTTTGGTCCGGTTAAATTCAGTGGAGGAAAAGCAAAAGAATGGCTGTAAAAAATACAACACAGGTTTTAATAGATGGAAAAATTATCACACTGGGAGCTATGAGAGCCCGGAATATCTGCAGAAAGTAGCTGCTTATCTGAATCAGAAGATCAGCGAACTTTCCCAGTCAGCCGGATACAACCGCCTGTCGGTGGATACGAAGCACACACTGCTTGCACTGAACATTGCAGACGACTATTTCAAAGCAAAAAGCCAGGTAGATACCCTCGAAGAGGATATGGAAGCCAAAGACCGGGAAACCTACGATATGAAGCACGATCTGATTGCAGCGGAAATCCAGGCTGGCGATCTGAAAAAAGAGCTGGAAGAGAAACGAATCGAGCTGGAACATGTGCGCGGCGAGATGGAAGAACTGCAGCGGCAGCTTGATAAGGCAAATAAGGATCTGGAAGATTTATTAAAAGCGTAAAAGAAGGAAAAACGGGGGATTGCGGAACAGGTAATCGCCCGTTTTTAGGAGATAAAGATGAAGACAGAATTATTAGCACCAGCCGGTTCGATGGAAGCGTTAAAAGCAGCGGTTTCCGCCGGTGCGGATGCCGTCTATCTCGCGGAGCCGCATTCGGCGCAAGAGCGTATGCAAAAAATCTGGATGAGCAGGAGATTCTCTCAGCCATCGATTACGTCCATCTGCGGAACCGGAAACTGTATCTGACGGTCAACACCCTCTTAAAAGAGGAGGAACTGGAAGAGAAACTGTATCCGTATCTGCGTCCGTACTATGAGCAGGGAATGGATGCCGTGATTGTCCAGGATATGGGCGTTTTTAAAGGCGGTCCGCTCCTGGTTCCCGGATCTCGACATTCATGCGAGCACACAGATGACAGTGACAGGATCTGCGGGAGCGCGTTTCCTGGAGAGCTTGGCGCAACGCGTGTGGTACCGGCCGTGAGCTTTCGTTTGCGGAGATCCAGAAATCCACCGGACGACCAACCTTGAAATTGAATGCTTCGTCCACG
>ENA-OQIM01000383-OQIM01000383.1-human-gut-metagenome-genome-assembly--contig:-NODE-383-length-16843-cov-2.300072_pt1 | contig 16843 bp, 23 predicted proteins | sample MGYA00242579_ERZ504744 | MGnify/ENA primary metagenome ERZ504744 (study PRJEB26092, sample SAMD00036441) | human gut metagenome | host: Homo sapiens | study: EMG produced TPA metagenomics assembly of...
GCTCGAAGTCCCCCCTCGTCGAGCGCCGAGACGGCGTCCGCGAAGGCGCTGTGTCGGTTCATCTGGGCGTCCCGTCCGCAGCGGGGCCCACCCGGCGGGATTGTCGCCAAACAAGAGCCGGGTGGGCTCCGCTGCAAATTCTCGTTTGGCGGGAACAGGATAGCACGGCGCGCCCGGCGGACCATGTCGGGGTCGGTTCCATCACCCGTTTCCTAGACTGTCAAATCTTTTTTAAAAAGATTTCAGGTGGGTTTCCCGTCGGTCAAAAAGGCGGGTTAAGCGGGCGAGGCCGCCATTGCTGCCTTGCCCGCTCAGCTAAGGCGTTACTCCTTATTGCGACGGTAGAGGAAGTAACCGCCCGCGGAGATGACGGCAACGCCAGCGATGGCGAATGCACCACCACGCGGCCATCAAAACGATCACCGGTGGTGGGCAGGCCGCCCTTGGTGTTCGTCTTGTTGGTGGTTACCGTGGTCGTGGTGTCCGACTTGCCAGGCTTCTCGGGCTTGGTGGTGGGCTGCTCGGGCTTAGCGGGCTGCTCGGGGGTACCGGGCTGCTCAGGAGTACCAGGCTGCTCGGGGGTGCCAGGCTGATCCGGGGTTACCGGTCGGTGGCAAGAGCGTCCTTGGCGTAGGTGATGGACACCTTGAGGCCGTTGGTCTCGGTGTTCAGGTCGCTCGGGGTGAAGGGCTGGTCGAAGTTTTCGGCCTTCTGATAGGCGCGCATCTCCTGGAGCAGGGTCTTGCACTTGACGTAGGTGTTCTCGGTAGCAGCCTTGCCGGCCTTGTTGGCCAGGGCAGTGCGGCCCTCGGGGGTCGTCTCGGCCAGCATGGCGGCGTCAACTTCCTTGTTCTGCTCGATGAGCTCGTTCTGGAGCGCATCGAGGTAGGCACGGACACTGATACCAAGGGTGTCAGGGTTCTCAAAGCAGAGCGAGCTGATGTCCATGAGGACGTAGTTGATTGAGTTCTCGGGCTCCTCGTTGTACACGACGTCAGTCTGTTTGCAGTGATCGAAGGAGACGGTCTGATCGCTGAAGTACGGGCTGACCTCAGTTATCAGAGCGGAGTACAACGGGATGGCAACAGAGTATGCGGCGCGGGAGAGCATTTCCCACTGGATGGTAGCGACCTGGGGGTCAAGGCCACGACGAATCTGGAAGAGGTTGATCTCGGTGTTGCGCTCGGTGCCGATGGCGTAGACACCATCGGTGACCGCGTTGAGTCCGGGAACGTTCTCGCCGCGGTTGCCAAAGGCGCGAATCAACTCGAAAGTGCTCCAACCAGACTTGCCAGGCTTGAAGAACAGGGGCTGGATTTCGCTGACCATGGCTCCCTTTTGGTCAGGTTTTCCTTCCTTCTTTACTGTGATAATGTCGTAATCTGTGCCTTCGGTCAGCTGACTACCAAAATAATCGCGGCCTTGCACATAGCGGGACCACTGGTTTACGCCGGAATCGGCGAGGCTTTCGCCATACGTTTGGGCGACATCGAATTTGCCGTCAGCGGAGTATTTGGCGAAACCCTTTTCTTCGGGCATGGATTGGATCTTTTCAGAGTGGAGGCAATTCTCGGTGTCATTGAGGTCGACATCGTAGTTGAGGCTCCCGATATTAGGGTTGAGCGACGCGACGTCGTCAGCGAGCTTCATGGCGATCCACTGATGGGCGGAAAGTGTGGCGAACAGCCAGGTCTCGTTGTTGTCGGCGATGATGATCTGGTCGTTGGTGCAGACGCCTTGATCATCGATCAGGCTGCCGAGAAGCTCGACGCCCTCGCGGGCCGTGGCGCTCTCGCCCAGGATGATGCTGCCGTAACTGTACTCGCCCAGACCCACTTCCTCATCGATGGGGTCTGCTGCAGCGGCCTCCTCGTTATAGGAGGTGCTTAGCGTGGCGGAGCAGGAGACGCCCTTCTCGTTGATGCCGGCCTCGGAGTAGGCGTCGGTGCGACCCATCCAGTTGGAGGGGTGGTCGCGCACATAGCTGTAGCGATAGGTGGGCTTGTTCGAAGTGTATTCAAAAGCAGATTCAATCGAGCTGTACGTAAAGCCAGGTTCGTGGGCAGGTTCGATGCCGTAGTGCTTAAGATAGCGCTTGCCAAAGTCCTCGGCGCGGCCGTAGTACGTGTTGCCGTCGGCTGTTAGGTCTTTGCCCATGTACATCTGCGTGCAGGCGAGCGCAGAGGTCGGCATGGACATGATGGTTGCAGCTCCAAAGGCGAGGCCTATGCCTAGCTTCTTGAGCGCGTTGACGGGGTGAGTTTTCCTCATTTTCCCTCCCAGCGTGCGAAGCCCTCTGTCGCCAGAGGCTTCAGCCAATAAAGACACCCCATTAGCGTAACGAATTGGAAACAATATTCATCTATGAAAGAAACCTACTCGATAAGCGTGATGAAATATGCGATGAGCGGTTAATTGTACTCAGTTTGTAGCTTTACTTTAATAAAGACGCCCTGCAATTACTGTAGACGAATAAAGTAGCTGGGAATGCCCGAAATGAAAATCCCCCGCTGTTTGGCAAATGCATAAACAGCAGGGGAGACGATAATTGGATGAATATCATACCAATGTGGAATTACTTCTTCCGGCGGTGGATCACGTTAATCGCATAGCCGATGAGCATGGCCAGAACGATGACGATAAAGCCGAGCAGGGGATTGTCGTTCATGGGGTCCTCCTATTTTCCGAGCGGGGAGAATTCGTCGACGATGAGGTCGAGGCATTGCGGAAGCGCGCGGGCACCAAAGACGCCCGAATTGCTGGAGATAATCTCGCCATCGAACTGCATGCCCAGCGATGGCGTGCAGGTGATCTTGGCTTCCTTGGTCTGGATGATCTTGAACTGCGGGCGCCCGAGTACCTTGCCGGCGGGGTCGAGTGCGGCGGTGATCACGGTGGGCAGGAGCTGGACGGTTTTTACGGGCTCGATGACCGCGATGTCGACCATGCCGTCGTTCATGCGGCAGCTGGGGAACAGGTTGATGTCGTTTTGGATGACCGAGGTATTGCCTGCCATGCAGCAGATGCCGTCGAGCTCCTCGACAATGCCGTCGTGCTCAATGGTAAAGTGCGCCACCGTGGGATTGGGCGTGGCGAGAGCGGAGAGGAAGTAGGCGATCTCGCCGATGTCGTTTTGGTGGGAGCGGCTTCATCATGATCTCGGCGTCGAAGCCCGAGCCGGCGATGATGATAAAGCGTGGCGCTTCTCTCTGCCGTCCTCGTCGAGCCAAAAGAGCTCGCCCATGTCTACTTTGACCGTGCGACCGGCGCGGCAAGCCTTGGCAAGCGCCGCTGCCTCGGGGGCATTACCGATGTTGTTAAAGAACAAGCAGGCTGTGCCGGAGGGGAAGACGAGCGTGGGGACACCGCACCCGCGCATCTGGTCGAGCACGTTGGAGACAGTGCCGTCGCCGCCCGAAACGACCACGCGGTCGAACTCGCGAACGTCTGCCACGGCGTCCTCGGGCTCCATGCCATCGCCGATAAAGCGCATCACGACCTCGTCGCCGCCCTGTGCAAGGGCGTGCGTGAATGCGTAGATTTCATCTGAGCTGGGACCGATGCCGGATTGTGGATGATAAGGCAGCGCATACTTACGTTCCCGTTCTGTGACTAACCGAGTATAGTTGTAGGGCAATGCCGATATCCTACCGTGTTTTTCGGGCCTAACCTTATTCGATGGGTTGATATGTACATTTCCACACATCAGGCTCTGGTCGACTTTTGCCAGCGCGCCCGCGAGTTCGACGCGATCGCCGTCGACACCGAGTTTTTGCGCGAGCGCACGTTTCATCCGCGCCTGTGCCTGGTCCAGATTGCCACCCCCGCCGAGAGTGTCGCTGTCGATCCGCTGGTGATCGACGACCTGTCGCCGCTTGCCGAGCTTATGGCCGACGAGAGCGTGATCAAGGTCTTCCACGCCTGCTCGCAGGACATGGAAGTTATGCTCCACACTGTGGGAGCGTTGCCGCGACCGATTTTTGATACGCAGGTTGCCGCCGCCTTTTTGGGCGAGCGCCAGCAGATTTCGTATGGAGCGCTCGTTCAGGCGTTCTGCGGCGTATCGCTGCCCAAGACCGAGTCGCTAACCGATTGGTCGCGCCGCCCGCTGAGCGATAAGCAGATCGAGTACGCGATCGATGACGTCAAGTACTTGATCGTCGCCTATACCGAGATGATGAGTCGCCTGCGCGAGCTGGGCCGTGTGGACTGGGTGCTCGACGAGTTGCGCCCGCTGGCCGACGAGTCGCACTATCGCGCCGATCGCCACGAGGCGTTCCGCAAGGTCAAACGCATCAATTCGTGCAGCCGTCACCAGCTGGGTATCGCGCGCGAGCTCGCCGCCTGGCGCGAGGATCGCGCCGAGCGCCGCAACATCCCGCGCAAGTGGGTCATGTCCGACGACACGCTGCTGGCGCTTGTGAAGCGTAACCCCGTGCGCGTTGAGGAGTTCCGCAGCATCCGCGGTACCGACCAGCTGGGGGAGCGCGACGTGGACGGTGCGCTCATGCTATCAAGCGCGGTGCGAGCTGCCCGCACGATCGCCTGCCGCTCATGGTGCGCGGCATCGCCAGATTCGCCGGAGCTGGAGAGCGTGACGGACCTGATGTACGCGCTCATCCGCCTGGTTGCCGAACGCTCGGGAGTGGCGACCTCGGTCATTGCCTCGCGCGATGACCTGGCCGACTATATTGAGCATCCCGAGCAGAGCCCCCTGCGTGAAGGCTGGCGTTTTGAGCTTGTTGGTTCGCGCCTGGACGATCTGCTCTCGGGCAATATGGGGCTGACGGTCAAAGATGGCAAAATTGAATTGCTATAAGGAAGCCTAGCCGCTTGAGTGGGTAAAATGCCTCCAACGTGTAACTCGATTCGGAGGAATTCGCATGCCCTATTACTATGGATATGGCTTTGGCATCGACCGCTGTACCTGCTGGTTGTTCTTGTTTGTACAGTGCTTGGCCTTGCTGCGCAGAGCTATATCAACTCGACGTACAAGACCTGGTCCAAGGTTCGCTCGGACGGCGACACGGGTGCCACGGTCGCTCGCCGCATGCTCGACGCCAACGGTTGCAACGCCGTGGGTATCAAGGGCGTCGCCGGTGAGCTCACCGACCATTACAACCCGCAGGACAACAACCTGTATCTGTCGGATTCCAACCGTTCGGGCGGCTCGGTCGCAAGCGTTGCCGTCGCCTGCCACGAGGCGGGCCATGCCGCCCAGCGTCAAAGCGGCTATGCATGATGAAGGTACGTACCGCCCTCGTGCCGGTCGTCAACTTTACCCAGAACACCTGGACCATCGTGTTGCTCTTGGGCCTGTTTATGAACATCGCGGGACTCACGACCCTCGCGCTGATCTTCTTCTCGTTTAGCGTGCTGTTCCAGCTCGTTACGCTGCCGGTCGAGATTGACGCCAGCCGCCGCGCCGTGGCGTATATCGAGCAGTCGGGCATGAGTTCCAAGCAGGTCAACGGTGCCAAGAAGGTGCTGACGGCCGCCGCGCTTACCTATGTTGCCGCTGCGCTCACCTCGATTATTCAGCTGCTCTATCTTATGGCTCGCTACAACAGAAACTCCAACCGATAACAAATGGGACAGGCAGGCGCCGCGGGGATTCGTGTCCTCGCGGCGCTGTACTATGTGTTGGACTTGAATTTGCGCAGGGCCGGAGCCCTTGTGCACGATGACGAAAGGAGGCTGCGTGGCAGGCTGGAATCTAACCGGCAATGCCGTTTCCGCCGAGTTCGACGGTTCGGACGAGCAGGAGCGTAAGGAGCTCAGCGTGAGCCAGGCGGTAGAGATCGCCGCCGGTGCGCTCGATGCCATTCCGCAGCTGAGTGTCCTGGGCGAGGTCACGGGTTTCCGTGGTCCCAACGCCCGAAGCGGCCACTGCTACTTCCAGATTAAAGACGACTCGGCCGCCGTCGACTGCATCATCTGGAAGGGCGCCTACCTTAAGCGCACCTTCGACTTGCGCGACGGCATGCAGGTAAGCTTTAAGGGCAGCTTCAATCTCTACAAGCCTACGGGTCGCATGAGCTTCGTTGCCCGCTCGTTCTCGCTGGCGGGGGAGGGTCTGCTGCGTCAACAAGTGGCGCAACTGGCCGAAAAGCTACGCCGCGAGGGCCTGATGGACGAAGCGCGCAAGCGCCGCATCCGGTGTTCTGCTCCCGCGTGGCGGTCGTCACCTCGCTTTCGGGTGCCGTAATCGACGACGTCAAGCGCACATTGCGTCGTCGCAACCCGCTTGTCGAGCTCGTCTGTGTGGGCGCCAAGGTTCAAGCGAGGGTGCGCCGGCCGAGCTCATTGAGGGCTTGCGCCGCGCCGCTTCCATTACGCCGGCGCCCGACTGTATTTTGCTGGTGCGCGGCGGCGGCTCCTTTGAGGACCTCATGACCTTTAATGACGAGGAACTTGCCCGCGCGGTGGCGGCTTGTCCTGTGCCCGTGGTGACCGGCATTGGTCATGAGCCCGATACCTCGATCTGCGATATGGTGAGCGACCGTCGCGCCTCCACGCCCACGGCGGCGGCAGAATCGGTGGCGCCGGCTATGACGGAGTTGGCCGATGTGCTCGAGGCGCGCCATCAGCGTCTGGGTGCCGCGATGGCATCGATGATTGGGTCGGCCCAGGTCGACCTGGAGACGCTCGATCAGCGCGGTCGCCGTGCCTGGGATACCTATACGGCTCGCTTGGGCGATGCGCTCGATGCGGCTGCGTGTCGCCCGTGCCTCAACGACCCCACATTTATGGTCGACCGTCGCGAATCGGAGCTTGCGCTGACTGCCGATCGCCTGTCGGGCGCCATAGTACGCTCGGTCGGGACATTCCGCTCCAACTTTGAGCGCTTGCCCGAGCGTCTGATTACAAGCACCTCGGGGCTCGATGGTAAGCGCCATGCGCTCACGCTTGCGAGTTCCCGCCTAGAGCATCAAGGGCGCACGATGCTCAGCAAGCCAGCGTCCGACCTGAGCCGTGCGGCAGCGTCGCTCGATGCCCTGTCGCCGCTCAAAGTGCTTGCTCGCGGCTATTCCATCGCGTACAGCGATGATGGTGTGGCTACGAGTGCCAAGACCTTTAAGCCTGGCGACGCCATTCGCGTGCGCATGGCAGACGGCAACGTGGCAGCAACGGTCGATACGGTCGAGTAGACCGCGTTTCGCAGTGATAGACCCTTAGGAAAGGAAACAGATATGGCAGAGAAGACCCCGGTAGAGCAGCTTACGTACAAGCAGGCCTCGCAGGAGCTGGAGCTCATCATCCGCAGCCTGGAGTCGGGCGATATGGAGCTCGAGGAGTCGCTCGAGAGCTACACCCGCGGCGTCGAGCTCCTCAAAAGCCTGCGCACCCGCCTGTCCGATGCCGAGCAGAAGGTCTCGGTGCTCCTTAAGGACGTCGACGGCAACGACGTGCTCGCCGACGGCGAGGCCGCCAACACCGATGATAACCTTTCGTTCTAAGCATCTCACCAAATATAATTACCTTGGTCTGTAAGAAAGGAACCAGCTATGTGCGATTGCATCTTCTGTAAAATTGCCAACCACGAGATCCCCTCGACCGTTGTCTATGAGGACGACCAGGTCATCGCCTTCGACGACCTCAACCCGCAGGCGCCGGTCCACACGCTCGTGATCCCTAAGAAGCACTACAGCGACATCGCCGACAGCGTGCCTGCCGAGACCATGGGCGCCATGGCCCACGCCATCCAGGAGGTCGCCAAGGCCAAGGGTCTGGAGGACGGTTTCCGCGTCATCTCCAACAAGGGCGTTAACGCCGGCCAGACCGTCATGCACTTCCACATGCACGTCCTCGGCGGCAAGAGCCTGGGCGAGAACCTCATCTGAGGACGCGTAGCCCGTCGACTTGGCTGCCTTTGGAGTAATCTATGCAGCTTTCTCAACTCGAATACCTTCAAGCGGTAGCGAACTACGGCGGCGTGCGCAAAGCGGCTCGCGCCGTTCATGTGAGTCCGCAGGCCGTTTCGTCGGCAATCAAAAAGTTGGAATCTGAGTATCAGATTGTTTTGCTCGACCGATCGGCGGGGGAGGCTGTTTTGTCTCCGGCGGGCAGAGAATTTGCGCGTCGTGCACGCGTGATCCTGACACAAGTCGACGATCTCAAAAAGTACGCTCAATCGAGGGGCGACGGCGTTTCGCCCGATGGCCACTTTCGTCTTTACGCCCCCTGCCTTCATGGGCGGGGGCGCCTTTTTGCCGAAAGCTGGTATGACTCGTTTGAACGCTCGCACCCTCAGATTCACCTTGATGTGTGGCATCAGCCAACGGCTACATGCTTTGAATCACTTGTGCTTGGCATTTCGGATGCGGCTATCTCATTCGAGGAACCACGGGACAGCGTCCTTTCTTCAAAATATTTGGGTGAAAAGGAGCTCAAGGTTCTTTCATGCCCAGCGGGTCATCAATCTGTGGGCGCCATGACCATTCGCGAGTTACTGGGCGGCAGGCTCGCTGTTCCCATTAATTTGTCACCCTGTCTCAATGCAATCAATCAATGTCCCGAAGCCCAGCTCGTCAATTTTCGCTTCCGTGATGTTGAATACGGAAGCAGGGCTCAGACTGAGTTTCTTCAAGCCGGGGGATTGATATTGAGTTTGTCTGGGTCCTCTCTCGCATCGGATGGGCCAGAAGTGAGTGAGTGCTCCATTGAAGGTTCGCGTGATGTAACCTTGCCTATCTACTTTTGCTATCGGCAATTCCTGGACTGATCGACACCAGACGGTTTTTCTGCACCTATTGCGTCATCTTGCTTCGTGAGATTAATTGGCTTCGAGGCATCAAGTGATTATTGACGCCTTGTAACACATAGCTGACAGCTTTGCCCTCATGCTTTTCCAAGATTCCGATTTAGATTGCTGACTCTTGGAGGGCGGAGCATGAAAAACCGTACGGTTTTGCTTTATATGACGTTCGTTTTTCTGTCGAACTTCAGCACCATCTTGTATTTTCTAACTGTCTACCTTGAGTTCGTCGGACTTTCGATGGTATCGATTTCTAGCATGATGATTGCATATCAAGTGAGCAAGTTCATCCTTGAAGTTTCCACTGGCTATATTGCTGATAGGTTTGGACGAAAGACAAGCGGTCTCGTTGGCGTTGTGGGAATGCTTGGATACTACGCCGCCCTGCTTCTCGTCCGTTCTCCCCTGCTTTTAATCGGTGCGTTCGCTCTCAAGGGTTTTGCCGTTGCGTGTGTGAGCGGATCCATCGAAGCGATTTACATTGACAGCGTCTCTCAGGACCAGCTCGTAAGACTTAATGTCGTTGAGCGATTTGTTTTCTATGCCTCTTATGCCATCTCCGCTTGCGTGGGCGGTTTCATTTCGTCCGTCGGTGCATATCTCATTGGTCTTTCGGCAGATATCATCGCAATGGTGTTGACGTTGGTTGTCGTTGTCTGCATTCCTGAGATGCGAAGAGGGGGCACTGCGACGACACCTGAACATGGGATTAGCCCGAAGATGATCGGTGCCGCTATTGCGGGTAATGGCATTCTTCGTTCAGCGTTCATCATGGACTGTTCTCAGGCATTTGCTTTTGTCGCCCTGGAAGACTTTTTCTCACTGCTGCTTGCGGGTCGCGGAATGAATGCCGTCGCTTCGGGTGTGACCATTGCGGTCCAGCTCCTTGCCTCGGCCTCCATGGGACTTATTGTGACCTGTGCGATTGCTCATGTCGGCAAGGGCCGCTTTGCGCGTATTTGCGGCATCGTGCGCCTTTTCCTGACAGCTTTGTTTTTGATTCCCCTTACTCCGGCTAATTTGCTGCCCGTGTTCTATGTGCTGCAGACGGTTGCGTACTCGTTATTTGCTCCAATTAAATACTCAATTTTTCAAAAAGCAGCCGATTCTTCGATGCGCTGTTCACTGATTTCGGTTCAAAGCCAGATGGTGGCGGTGGGCGCCATCCTTTTCTATCTGTTCAATGCTGCGTTGAGCAGCATCGCGGGCATTCGAGTCATATTGCTTGTCGCACTCGGAATCTCTTCTTTGGTGTATATCCCGCGCTCTTTCGTCTTACAAGCCAAAGGACATGGGTATTTAGACACCGATAACTTATATATCAACGCAATAAACCGAGCGCGAGGGCGTTTGGGTTTATTATTGAAACGTATGTACCTGGCGGCGCCACACCGCCTGTTAGTAGGGAGACACATGAACGTTCTGGTCGTCAACGCAGGATCTTCGACCCTTAAGTATCAGGTCATCGATACCAAGTCCCACAAGGTGTCCGCAAAGGCTCCTGCGAGCGCGTCTGCTTTACCGGCGGCACTTTCACCCATGCTGCCAACGGCTCCAAGAAGGTGACCGAGAACATCGAGTTCCCCGACCACAAGGTCGCCATCGAGGTTGTCCTGAAGGACCTCGAGGCCAACGGCGTCAAGATTGAGGGTATCGGCCACCGTATCGTTCAGGGTGGTTGGTACTTTGGCGATTCCTCCCTCGTCGACGAGGATGTCCTCGCCAAGATCCGCGAGGTCGCTCCGCTCGCCCCGCTGCACAACAACCCCGAGGCCAACGTTATCGAGTACTGCCTGGAGCAGTATCCCGACCTGCCCAACGTTACGGTTTACGACACCGCTTTCCACTTCAACATGCCCGAGGTCGCCAAGACCTACGCCCTGCCCAAGGACGTCTGCGACAAGCTGCACATCCGTAAGTACGCGCCCACGGCACCAGCTACCGTTACATCTCCAAGAAGGTCGCCGAGATGACCAACGGCGAGGCCCGCAAGGTCGTCGTGTGCCATATCGGCTCCGGCGCTTCCCTGTGCGCCATCGAGGACGGCAAGTGCAAGGACACCACCATGGGCTTGACGCCGCTCGACGGCGTCATGATGGGCACCCGCTGCGGCTCCATCGACCGGCTACCGTGTGCTACCTGCAGCGCGAGGGCGGCTACACCTTCGACGAGGTCGACGAGATGATGAACAAGAAGTCCGGCCTTTTGGCTGTGACCGGCGGCAAGACCAACGACTGCCGCAACGTCGAGGAGCTCGCCGCTGCCGGTGACCCCGAGGCCCAGCTTGCCTTCGATATGTTCGTCTACAAGATTGCCGCCAAGGCTGCCGAGATGGCCACCTCCATGTGCGGTATGGACACCCTGGTCTTCACTGCCGGCATCGGTGAGCACGCTCCTGCCGTCCGCGCCGGCGTGGCCGACCGCCTGGCCTTTATGGGTGTCAAGATGGATCATGCCCGCAACGCCCTGCGTGGTGACGGCGCATGGTGCCTGTCTGCCAAGGATTCCAAGGTTAAGATTTTCGTCATCCCCACGGACGAGGAGTTCATGATCGCTTCCGACGTCGAGCGCATCGTCAACGGCAAGTAATTGATGCAAGGGGAGGGGACTGGATGGCCTTGTGCCGTTCAGCCCCCTTTTACGCTCTTTGGGCGAAGAGTTTAATAGATATTTATTGGATTCTGATAACTTCTTATTAAGTGTACGGCCACCTTATAGGTTTGCGACCGTACTGTAATCACGAAGGAGTCTCATGAACGTACTTGTTGTCAACGCCGGCAGCTCGAGCCTTAAATTTCAGCTTTTGGATACCGATACCCGCGAGGTTTTCGCCAAGGGCAACTGCGAGCGTATCGGCTCGGATATGGGCACCTTTGGCCACTCCGAGAACGGTGGTGCCAAGCTGACCGAGGAGATTCCTTTTCCCGATCATCGCTGCGCCATTGCGCGCGTGCTCGAGGAGCTCGAGAAGACCGACTTTACGATCGATGGCATCGGCCACCGTATCGTTCAGGGTGGCTGGCACTTCGATGATTCCGCGGTCGTCGACGATGAGGTCATGGCTAAGATCCTTGAGGTGGCCCCGCTCGCCCCGCTGCACAATTACGGCGAGGCCGCGGCAATCGAATATTGCCGCGAGAAGTATCCGGAGCTGCCCAACGTGGCCGTCTTCGACACCTCGTTCCACATGACCATGCCCGAGGTTGCCTACACCTATGCGCTGCCCAAGGACGTGTGCGACAAGTACCACGTGCGCAAGTACGGCGCCCACGGTACGAGCCACCGCTACGAGTGGATGATGGCCAAGGAGATTCTGGGCTCGCGCTGCCACCGCCTGCTCTCGTGCCATTTGGGCAACGGCGCCTCGCTTGCCGCCATCGAGGATGGTGTGTGCCGCGACACCACGATGGGCCTCACGCCGCTCGACGGCCTGATGATGGGAACCCGCTGCGGCTCCATCGACCGGCTACCGTGTGCTACCTGCAGCGCGAGGGCGGCTACAGCTACCAGGAAGTCGACGACATGATGAACAAGCAGTCTGGCCTGCTTGCCATCTCGGGCATCTCCAACGACGCCCGCGACATCCGTACGCGCGCCTCCGAGGGCGATGAACGTTGCCTGCTCGCCTTCGATATGTTCGCCTACAAGGCCATGCAGCAGGCCGGTTCTATGATCGCTTCTATGGCGGGCGTGGATACCATTACCTTTACCGCCGGCATCGGCGAGAACGACTGGTCGATCCGCAAGGCCTTCTGCGACTGTTTTGAGTGGCTGGGCGTGCGCATCGACAACAACAAGAACCGCGAGGCCGTGGGTAACGGCCCGCAGGTCATCAGCGCCGCCGGTTCCGCCGTCACGGTCATGGTCATCCCCACCGACGAGGAATACATGATCGCCCACGACGTCGAGCGTCTGACCGCGAATAACTAGTGCGTTCGCTTGCGATTGAACGAAAGGCTCCTGAGCAGCAGCTCAGGAGGCCTTTTTGCTAGCAGGCGGAAATTCCAGTCCCAAAGTGATCACCGCCAGCAACGCCTGCGCTCCCAACAACGGCACCCATCCATTCAGATCCTCAGCCCCAGCTCGTAGCCAAGCCGCCGTCCACCCCAGATGCCCTGATTGCCACGTGGCGGCAGGACCCTACAGGGTAAAGCTCTGAAAACATTCCGCAGGCGCATGAAGCCCCCGCCGCACGTAGTGCGCAGCGGGGGCTTCATGCATGTCCGAGGACGTTTTCAGAGCTTTACCCTGTAGGGTCCCGAGGGGATACGTCCGCTACTCAGCCATCTGAGCCTGGACGGCGGTGATGGCTACGACACCCACGATGTCGTCGGCAGAGCAGCCGCGCGAAAGGTCGTTAACCGGCTTGGCGATGCCCTGCAGGATGGGGCCGTAAGCGTCGGCGCCGGCGAAGCGCTGGACCAGCTTGTAGCCGATGTTGCCGGCCTCGAGATCGGGGAACACAAGCACGTTGGCCTTGCCGGCAACGGAGGAGCCGGGGGCCTTGAGCTGGGCGACGGTGGGAACGATGGCGGCGTCGAGCTGCAGGTCGCCATCGATGGCGAGCTCGGGAGCTTCTCCTTGCAGAACTTAACGGCCTCCTGGACCTTCTTGGCGACCTCGCCGCGGCGGAGCCATGGTGGAGTAGGAGAGCATGGCCACGTGCGCTCGACGCTGCCCATAAAGGTGGACCAGGAGTGAGCGGAGGCGATGGCGATCTCGGATAGCTCGTCGGAGGACGGGTTGATGTTGAGACCGCAGTCGGCGAAGATCAGCGTACCGTCGGTGCCGAACTGCGGGGTGTCGGTGCACATCACGAAGAAGGCCGAGACCAGCTTGGTACCCGGGGCGGTCTTAAGGATCTGCAGCGCGGGGCGCAGGGTGTCGGCGGTGGAGTGGCAGGCGCCGGAGACCAGGCCGTCGGCGTCACCCATCTTGACCATCATGGTGCCAAAGTAGGTGGCGTCCATCACCTGGGCGCGAGCCTGCTCGATGGTAACGCCCTTCTTGGCGCGGAGCTCGGCAAACTTCTGCGCGTACTCCTCGTGCTTCTCGGCATTGCGCGGTCGATGACGGTAGCGCCGGGAACGTTGATCTCGTCGGGGTTGCCCAGGATGACGATCTTTGCCAGGCCCTCCTCGATGATTTTGGTGGCCGCGACGATAGTGCGCGGATCCTCGCCCTCGGGCAGGACGATCGTCTTAAGGTCGGCCTTGGCGGCAGATTCATACGGTTTAGGAAATCGCTCATGTTACTCCTTACAAGCGTTTCGCTAAGCTCCAGGCACCCGGCTGTTCACGAATAAACCCGCTGCTAGCGGGTTTACCTTTCAATTATGTACGCCGCGGTGCTTGAGCTTTCCTTGTGTGGCAAGCTCATTATAGGACGCATTAGCGCTATAATCGCTCTGATAAATATGTCTCGAAGAATGTTCGAGAAAAGCCCAGCTAACGAGCCCGTGGCTTTTGACAAGGAGTATCGATGCAGATTACCTCAGGCCTGCCTGAAGGCTTTAACGCCGGCGCGTACGACATGATTGTCGTCGGTGCTGGATATGCCGGTGCCGTTTGCGCCCGCCGTCTTGCCGAGACCATCGGCTATCGTGTTGCCGTTTTGGAGCGCCGTAGCCACATTGCGGGCAATGCCTATGACTGCACTGACGAGGCCGGAATCCTGATCCACGAGTACGGTCCGCATATCTATCACACTTTTAACGAGCGCGTGCACAATTTCCTGTCGCGCTTTACCAAGTGGACGGATTATCAGCACAAGGTGCTCGCCAACATCAACGGTACCCTTATGCCCGTGCCCTTCAACCATGCGAGTCTCAAGCTCGCCTTTGGTGACGAGCGCGGCGAGGAGCTGTATCAGAAGCTCGTGGAGACCTTTGGCAAGGATGTCAAGGTGCCCATTATGGAGCTGCGTAAGAAGAACGACCCGGATCTTGCCGAGGTCGCCGATTACGTCTACGAGAACGTCTTTTTGCATTACACCATGAAGCAGTGGGGCCAGACGCCCGATCAGATCGATCCCTCGATCACCGGCCGCGTTCCCGTCTTTGTGGGCGATGATGACCGCTACTTCCCGCAAGCTCCCTTCCAGGGCATGCCGCAGGAGGGCTACACGGCGCTCTTTGAGCACATGCTCGACCACGACCTGATCGACGTGTTCTGCGACGTGGACGCCCGTGACCTCTTTGAAATCGACGAGACTACCGTCAAGATCGACGGCAAGGTCTATGGTGGCGAGATCGTCTACACCGGTCCGCTCGATGAGCTGTTCAATCTCGATCTGGGCGCGCTGCCGTACCGCACGCTCGACATGAAGTTCGAGACGCTCGATATGGACCAGTTCCAGCCCGTGGGCACCGTCAACTACACCACGAGCGAGGACTACACGCGCATTACCGAGTTCAAGAACATGACCGGTCAGATCCTGCCCGGCAAGACCACCATCATGAAGGAGTATTCCAAGGCCTATACGCCCGGCTCGGGCGAGACGCCGTACTACGCCATTCTTGAGCCCGAGAACCGTGAGCTCTATGAGCGCTATCTTGAGCGCGTCCAGAACCTGACGAACTTCCACCCGGTGGGTCGTCTGGCCGAGTATCGTTACTACGATATGGACGCTGTGACCAATTCCGCCCTCGATCTTTCGGATGAGATTATCGCCTGCCATGCATAAAGTCATATCATTCGGTATTCCCTCGTATAACGCCACCAAGGACATGGACCATTGCATCACCTCCATCTTGGAGGGGAGCAATTACGCCACCGATATCGAGATTATCGTAGTGGACGACGGCTCCAAGGACGAGACGGCCGATAAGGCCGACGAGTGGGAGGCACGTTATCCCGGTATCATTCGCGCGGTGCACCAGGAGAACGGCGGCCACGGTATTGCCGTCCTTTCGGGTCTGCGCGAGGCACAGGCACCTACTACAAGGTCGTCGACTCGGATGACTGGCTCGATGCTGCGGCTCTTTCGACTATGCTGTCGATTCTGCGTGGCTTTGAAGAGCGTGACCAGCGCGTTGACCTGTTTATCTCGAACTACGTGTACGAGAAGGTTTACGAGGGCACGCATACCGCTATTGGCTACAAATTTGCCCTGCCGCGCAAAGATCTTTCCTGGGATCAGATCGGTCATTTCCGCCTGGACCAGAACCTACTCATGCACAGCCTGTGCTATCGCACGGATGTGCTGCGCGAGTCCAACCTTCCCATGCCGCCGCACACGTTCTATGTGGACAACATCTACGCCTACGTGCCGCTGCCGCGTTGCAAGACCATGTACTACGCCGACATCGACCTCTATCGCTACTTTATCGGTCGCGAGGGCAGAGTGTCAACGAGGCACGATGGTCAAGCGTCTGGACCAGCAGTTCCGTGTGACGCGCATCATGATGGAGTCGTACCACCTGTACAGCGATGTTGAGTCGTCGCGTCTGCGCTCGTACATGATGGGCTATTTCACCATGATGATGGCGATCTGCTCGGTGCTCACCAAGCTTTCCGAGGAAGATTGCGCCGACGAGCGCCTAAAGACGCTGTGGAATGATTTGAAGGCCTATGACGAGCGTATGTATCGTCGTGCACGTTACGGTGTGGTCGGGTTCTTCACCAATCTGCGCGGACGGGCCGGAGACAAAACCACACTCGGCCTATACCGTCTTGCCTCAAAGATCTTCAAATTCAACTAGCTGCTGAGTATCGCTGCTGATAGGTTGACTGGGCCCCTTGGCCTTTAGTTTGCTACTGCGAACAGTCCTGCTCGCACGAAAGCACATTAAGTGCTTTCCGGCTCGTGCGGAACTTGTATCAAACTAAAGGCCAAGGGGCCTCTGCTATAAGAATCGATTGTCAGGTTATTTGAATTTGAAGATCTTCGGCGCGCGGTACACAGGGGCCTGGGCTGAAAAGAATCTGGTTGGTAGGTTGCGGTGGATTTGGTTATGTTTGTCGCGAGTTCCGCACGAGCCGAAGAGCGCTTAATGTGCTCTTCGTGCGAGCCAGGACTGTAGAGCAGCAAACATAACCCAAACCCCACCGGGCAACCGGACGAGCTAGTTTACTTTGCGGCGCC
>ENA-OQIM01000384-OQIM01000384.1-human-gut-metagenome-genome-assembly--contig:-NODE-384-length-16837-cov-4.846738_pt1 | contig 16837 bp, 17 predicted proteins | sample MGYA00242579_ERZ504744 | MGnify/ENA primary metagenome ERZ504744 (study PRJEB26092, sample SAMD00036441) | human gut metagenome | host: Homo sapiens | study: EMG produced TPA metagenomics assembly of...
ACACATTTTTCCACATTATCTGTGTATACTGTTATTTTCAACCCCATAATTATAACTTGGTACACGCTATACACTACTATAAACTGTACTCCATTTTAATAATTCCCATGACAATTGCTATGATTACAGTATTCATATATTTTTCCTCCTTTTGTTACATCTTACGTTTTACTGCATCGAAACTTATTGCTGATATTTCAGGCATTGGCTGGACAGTGATCTCAATACCTTTACTATTTAATTCTTCCAGCATATCAAGTTCCTTTTGTGAAATTGCAACTCCTGTTGTGATCAGTTTTCTTCCTTCCTCATTTGGTACTGCTCCAACATTGATCGCAGGTAATTCAACTCCTTTCTCTACTAATTTCAGACATGTCTCAATATCTTTGGAAATCAAAAATACCGTATCGTCTGTGTTATCTAGCACCTCTTTTGCTTTATCAATGGTTACAATATCAACATCTGTTCCTTTTGGAACTGCCATCTTGTAAATGTCACTCATAAATTCGTCACTTCCAAGTACATCATCTACTAATACGATTCGTCTTACTGGGCAAACCTTTAACCATCTTGCCACTACCTGTCCATGGATCAGTCTGTAATCTACTCTCACTAATTTAATTTCTGCCATAATTCTTACCTCCGCTCTTTCATTATTTTTGTTGGACATTTAATTCCATCCTGTGCTGTTTCGATACAACTTTCTACCAGTTCATCTAATGTCTGCGTTTCTCGCTCTGTCACAAACTGAATGATCATTGGAAGATTCACTCCTGTTACTGTTTCAACGTTTTCTCTCCTCAAGGCAATTTTTGTTGCCAGGTTGGAAGGTGTTCCTCCAAACAGATCTGCCATGATCAAGACTCCTTCTTCCTGATCTAATTCGTCTACGTATTCTTCTAACATCTGCTCCCCTTTTTGAATATCATCCCCAGGGTTTAGGGTCCATGCTCTGCACTGACTTAATGGTCCTGCAAACATCTCTGCTCCTTTGATCAATTCAACACTTGAATTGCCGTGTGTTGCAATGATTAATCCGATCATCATACCTCCTCTCTTGGTCATCCATATTTCTATTTCGACACATTTTAATTTTTTGTTTTTCACATCTTACACTTTTTTATAAAGCAAGATCCGTGCCAACTTTTTATTTTTTTGCAAAATAAAAAAGCACATATTCATTTTTTCGCATAAATACGTGCTTTTTTCATCTTAAAATTTTTAATTATTTTCTGTCAGATAATAGATCATCAAGATCTCCCGCTCATTCAGCGACACATTGTACTTGTTTTCTATGACACTAAAACTCTCTTTTAAATTTTTTATGAAACTTTCCCGACACTTCAGATCATCTGTCATATCTTCCTGTGGCAGCCTTCCTTTTTCAAGTATCAATCGTTCTACCATGACACACATATGAATATACAGCATCTTTTTTTGATCGATCGAATAGGTTGTATCTTCTAAAATCTCCAGCTTGCTGACAGTTTCTTCGACATCTCCCATGATCTTATCTGGATTCAGGATCGTAAGCTGCCCGATCAGATTCTTTATTGTAAAGCTCCTTACGATATTCTCAATAAATCGTTGTGTCTTGTCCTTGTCACAATATCGTCCTACTGTGGAATAAATAACTTTCTCTCCCCTCTCGTCAATCAATTCATTTAACATAAGTGTCGTAACGCCTTGGATCATAAGCTTGCTTGTCGTTATGATAAACTGTATATCATATTTACGAAAGACATCGCATCGGTTTCCCTCCGTACTTAATTCTGCATAAGTCATCTCCACAACATCAATATCAATGCCTTCCAGGCATCCTTGCAGCAACATCTTCATCTTATCTGTCGTTCCTAAACCTGTCGTACAGCATAAAAGAATTGCTTTTGGTTTTTGTTTGCTTGGAACAAATGATTTCTTTGTAACATGATGCTCGATGATCGTATCCATAATATTTTGAAGATCTTCATGTTTTAAGATCAATTCTCCTGCTTCCAATGCCATTTCTGTCGTAATATTATTGACAATCCCCAAATCTCCTTCGACATCATCTTTTATGTCCTCTGAAATATCAAGTAATGATCCCATATCAACAAAGATCAACAACCCTTTGGATGTATTCGTATTTTTGAGATATCGCTTAATACGTTTTACTACATCTTTCTTTGGCGTATCATATTCCATATCAAAAGCTTCAAATATATAAGTTTCAAATACCTTATTGACAGTACTTGTAATACTAGATGCCGTCGCTGGTCCATGTGATACGATGATTGCATTTGTATAATCCATCTCATCCCTTGCAATACTGTAAAAATATAACATCGCAAACATCCTTACAAACCATGGATTTGTCTCATAATCTACTGCCTGATGAAGCATCTCATAGAAAATAAGTCCCATCTTATAATAACGGTACATCACTCTCTGCAATTGTTTTGCCAGATGTTCGTATTTCCTGTCGTCTGTATGCTTATTCTGATTATTCAGTACATAAAGCATCTTTACAAATACCATTTCCATCACACCACTGTATTTGAGACCGTAATTATCTTGAAGATAGATCAAAATATTTCTCACTGCCTGTGTATACAGATTCTGCACATATGGATGAATTTCCTGATCGATCACGATATCTTCGATTCGATTCACTTCATCATAAATGATCTTTCGAAACTTAATGGTTGATATATCTTTCTCAAGATATTCTTGGATCAGATCATTGATCACTTTCTCCGAAAAATCCACATCCGCCTGTTCTGTCATAGAAATCTTCCACACTGCGTCCTGATCTGGTGACACTTCGATCATTTCATTGATATATGGAATTGATTCTCCATTTCCATGAAGTAATGTATCGGAAGACAGGTGGCTTAAATTAAGAGGTATCACTTCCTGTCCTTTACTTCTTTCATTGTATGCCTTTGCACAGGATAATCGAATGATATTTTTTAACGTTCCAATATTGCCTTTTCCTTGGAATGTCAGCAATCGATTGATCACATTACTGCTCACCTGAAATGTAGTATTCATCGTTTTGGATTCCTGATGGATCAAAAACAAGATCAATTCATACTTCTCTTCCAAAGTTCTTTCCTGAAAATCTGGCAGTACTACATCTACTGGAATTCTTCTTAGAAATGTATCCAGCATAGTTTCTCTGCCTTCTGTTGTTGCAAAGATCAGTCGAACATTCAATTCACAATTTTGTCCACTGTCTCCCATTCTGGAAATAATCCCTTTATCCATATATCGAAATAACTTTTCCTGTCCTTCTGGCGATAGGCGATGAACTTCATCCAAAAACAGATACCCTTTGTCTGCTTCTTCGATCAGCCTTTTGTATCCTTATTGGCCCCTGTAAACGCTCCTTTTTTGTATCCAAATAAGACAGACGATAATAATTCTTTATTATTCGCATAATCCGCACAGTTTAATACAACAAAAGGGGCATCCTCTGGAATTGTTCCAATGAATTTTGCATATTGGTAGATGTACTCTGCCAAAAGACTTTTTCCAACTCCACTTGATCCAAATAATAAAATCGGCATACCCTTGTTTGGATAACCTGCCGATAACTTACACTTCTCTACTGCGTCTTTTAAACTTTGATCTGCTCCAATAAATGTTGTAAATGGATCCTCTGGTAATTGATCTTCTGGTTGTATGTAAGAAAATATAACCGGCCGTGTTTTCTCTTTCTGGACAATTCCTTCTCTTACAAACTCGTTTAAAATTCCACTCGCTGTGTTTCTCTGAATATTTAATTGTACTGCAATACTCTCCGCCGTTTGATGATTCTTACATTCCTTCAACAATTTCAGAATACGATCCTTATTATTTTCTTTTGCCATACTTTTCTTATCCTTTCTTATTTCGTACTCCAAGTCTCGTCTTCTTTGTTGTTCTTAAATATATACAATTCTTATTCTCATCATACCACACATGATCGGCAATTTGTTAAAATATTTGCCACTTGAATATTATTATGTTAAAAAAGGAACTGCATGATCCATTTGCAGTTCCTTCTATTATCATTCTACCATTTATAGTGATGCAGCTGTCCTTCCATCTGAAATGCCTTAAATCCCTGATGTCTCAGCACTTCATAGGCAACGATCGCTACAGAGTTAGATAAATTTAATGACCGGATATGTGGCAGCATTGGGATTCTTATAGAAGTCTCTTCATAATTCAATAAGATTTCTTCTGGAATTCCAGCGCTTTCTTTTCCAAACATGATATATACATCTTCGTCATCTTCATATGCTGGTGCCGAATATACATGTTTTGCTTTTGTTGTTGCCATGTAAATCTTGGGATCATTGTTCTTCTCTAGAAAATCCTCAAAATTGATATATGTACGTACATCTAATTTATCCCAATAATCAAGACCGGCTCTCTTGATCATCTTTTCGTTAACGAATCCTAGTGGTTCGATCAGATGCAGAACAGCACCGCATGCCACGCAGGTTCTTCCGATATTTCCAGTGTTTGCCGGCATCTCCGGCTCATGTAATACTATGTGAAGCATTATTAACTCTCCAATCTCTTAACTTTTTATCTATTGCTTCTTTGAAAGATGATTGATAAATCGTTCCAGACGCCCTAAAGCTTCTTTTAGTTCTTCAATGGAATATGCATAGGAAACTCTGAGATATCCTTCTCCACAGGCTCCGAAGGCAGATCCAGGAACGATTGCTACTTTCTCTTCATTTAACAGTTTTGTTGCAAATTCTTCAGATGTCATGCCAAATTTCTTAATGGATGGAAAGATGTAAAAGGCACCTTCTGGTTCAAAACATTCGATTCCCATTCGTTGAAACTCATGTACCAAAAATCGTCTGCGCTGATTGTATGCAGTCCTCATCTCCTCGACTTCATCATCACAGGAACGCATCGCTTCGATCGCTGCATACTGACTAGTCGTCGGTGCTGCCATGATACAGAACTGATGAACCTTGACCATCTGTTTCATCATGTACCTTGGTGCTGCAACATAACCAAGTCTCCATCCAGTCATTGCAAATGCCTTGGAAAATCCATTGATCACGATCGATCTGTCTTTCATCTCTGGCAAGGATGCGATACTGACGTGATCTCTTCCATAGGTAAGTTCTGAATAAATCTCATCAGAAATCACAACAATATCATGTTCTTTTGCAAACTCTGCGATCGGTTCTAACTCTTCTCTTGTCATGATCGCACCCGTTGGATTGTTTGGAAATGAAATGATCATTGCTTTTGTTTTATCTGTGACAGCGGCTTCTAACTGCTCTTTTTTAAGCTTAAATTTATCTTCTTCCTTAAGACTTACGATCACAGGAGTTCCACCTGCCATAACAACACATGCCACATAAGAAACGAAACATGGCTGTACAACGATGACTTCATCTCCTGGATCAAGGATCGTACGCATCGCAATATCAATCCCTTCACTCCCGCCAACGGTCACTGTGATCTCATGATTTGGATCATAGACCAATTCGTATTTTCTTTCTAAATATTCACTGATCTCATAGCGCAGCTCCTTTAACCCTGCATTCGATGTATAAAAGGTTCTGCCTCGCTCCAATGAGTAAATTCCTTCTTCCCTGACTCTCCATGGTGTATCAAAATCCGGTTCCCCCACACCTAAGGAAATGGCATCTGGCATCTCGCTTACAATGTCAAAAAACTTGCGGATTCCGGATGGTTCCAGACTTACAACTCTCTTTGATAAAAAATCTCTCATTATGGAGTCACCGCCTGTCTCTCATCCACTTTCTTTGCTTCAAGAACAGTTCCATGATCTTTATATTTCTTCAATACAAAATGTGTTACTGTACTGACAACAGATTCCAGTGGTGCTAATTTGGATGATGTGAACATAGAGATCTCTTTCATCGTCTTTCCTTCTAACATAACCATGAAATCATATCCCCCAGACATCAGATAAACGGCTTTTACTTCTGGAAAATTATAAATACGTTCTGCAATGCGGTCGAATCCCTGACCTCTTTGTGGTGTTACTTTTACCTCGATCATCGCTGTCAGTTGATCCTTGCTTGTATTGTCCCAGTTGATCAAAGTATGATACCCACAGATGATATGTTCTTTTTCCATATCTGCGATCTCATTGACGACTTCCGTCTCCGCGACATCCAGCATCACCGCCAGATCATGGATCGCTAAACGACTGTTTTTCTCGATCAATTTTAAAATCAGTTCTCTCAATTCTGTGTTCATACTGTTTCCTCCATTTTTCTCTCTGAAAATTATCTGCGATTATTTTCAGAATATATTTTATATAACTCGTCCTGTCTAGGTGCCTCCAGATTCGCTGCCTTTCCCTGACGATAGATTACTTTATCTCTGGAATCTGTTGTATGACCAATAATGGTTGCTTTGATGCCTGCCTGTTCCAGTTCATTGACTAATGTTCTTCCATGATCTGTTGTGATCAGCATAGATCCACTTGAGATCAATTGATATGGGTTCAGATCATATCGTTCACAAAATTCGATCGTATGTTGTCTTAATGGAATATCTTCAATGCAAACCTCCACCCCGACACCAGATGCTTTGGAAATCTCCCATAAAGCACCATAAACTCCGCTTTCGGTGATATCATGCATACAAGATGCATATTTTCTGGCGATCAGACCTTCTGGCACGACAGAGATATCATCTAGAAATGCCTTTGCATCATCAATAAATGTATCAGAAAACCATTCTTTTAACTCGTCTTCTTTTTCATTTGCGATGATTCCCGTTCCTTCCATACCAAGATATTTTGTGACTACGATATCCTGACCTGGTTTCGCCCCGCCAGATAGGATCAATTCATCTTCTTTCACTTTTCCAATCCCTGTCACAGATAATACTGGCTGCGTAACCGCTGCCGTAATCTCTGTATGGCCGCCTAATACCATGATATTTAATTTCTCACACTCTGCATTGATCTGCTGCATCATCTTCTTGATCTGTGCTTCCTTGATCATTGGTGGCAGAAGTGCTGTCACCATAAGTCCGATCGTCTCAGCTCCTGCGGATGCAAGATCGTTGGCAGTTACATGAACTGCCAGACGTCCGATCTCTTTTACCGTGCCTGTGATCGGATCTGTTGATGTGACAAATACTTCTCCTTCCTGAAGTTTCAATGCCGCACAATCTTCCCCGATTCCAGGTCCTACTAAGACTTCATCTCTCCTTGTATGCAATTGCTCAAACACAACTTTCTGCAATGCAGATTCTGATAATTTTCCTATTTTCATCCTTAATTTCCTGTGCTTCCCTGAGATTTCACAGCCGCTGATCTCTTCGCTGTTGTAGACTTCTGTGCTGCCGTTGTAGATTTCTGTGCTGCTGTTGTTGTCTCAGACTTCTGTGCTGTTGTTTCTTTTGAATCTTTTTTCTTATCCTTTTTATCGTCTTTTTTATCTTCCGCTTTCTTTGTTCCTACACGATAAACCGTTGGTGTTGACATATATGTGGAAGTATTAAATACCTTTTTGGATACCTGTTTACCATTGATCTTCACGATCTTCCAAAGTCTTGCACTGTATCCTGTATGTCCATAGCTTTCCAAAACTTTCTGTCCTTCGGCAAGCGTATTATCGCTAACTGTACTTTCAGAACTTTCTTTTACCTGTGTTGTCTCAGATAAGAATTCTACTGTACGTTTTGGATCTTTTTTCTTTCCATAGACCGTAAATGTGATCGTTGAACCATTTGCTTTTCCTTCAATATAGATTGGCGTATCAAACGTATTCTTAAACTTCATATCTTTATGAGTTCCTGCGATCGCTGCATCTGCAGATCTTGGCACATAATGTACGGTCATGGAATGTGGAAAACGTTCTACGATCTTTAATTCTGCACGGATAACTGCATTATACAAAGTAGTAGATACCTGGCAGATTCCACCACCATATGTCTGAACCGTCTGTCCATTTTCATAGGAACCTGCGAGTGCATATCCATTTTCTTTTGTAAATGGTGATACGGTTTTATATACAGATAATGTCTCTCCTGGATAAACCATGCTTCCATTGATCTTACTTGCACCATTAGCAACATTTACTTTACGACCATATGGAGATCCACCGTATTCGGTTGTATAAGTTCCAAGTACATCTTTGATCTCTGCCATATCTTTTGATGTATATTTTGCTTTTTTCTTTACAACATCCAGTTCAAATTGATGTTTCTCAGCTTCAACTGCTTTTTTGAAATTCGCAAATGTTTCATTCATATTTAATGTATAACCTGTCTTTTCTTTGATCACGACAAATTTGCCATCCTTACGTTTCACACTTGCATTTCTTGGTTCTGAAACAATCTTCTTTGTTGCTTTTTTTACATTCTTTTCAAACTTCGCTTTATCATATTTGCGATAAACCGAAAGTTTATGTTTCTTCTCTTTTACATCGGAATACTTTGTAAAAATACTTCCGCTTCTCCCAAGTGCATAAGCTTCTTCCACTGTCTTGTCTGCCTCAGCGAATGCTCCAAGATCTTCGATCTTGGCACTTGATCTTTCATCGTCTACATAAAGTGTGATCTTTTCCTGATGAATCTCCTTCATATGAGATTCAATCGCATCTTTTGCTTCTGATCTTGTCATTCCACCAATAGAAATTCCCTCACATGAAACCCCTTTTATGATCTTTCCATCTTTTACTGCACTGCTCACCTTATGGTTTAGGTAAAAAGTTCCACCTGCTGCCAAAATAACGATCACTGCAACCGCAATGATAATTTTTTTCTTCATCGTCTCTTCCTTCTTCCTCTCCAAATTCATTCTTACATCATCAAATATCCTGCTACCATTGTTCCAACCATCACAATGATCAGAAGAATCGCAATAACGGATACAAAAAATCTTTTCTTTTTCATTTCTTCATCACTCCATAATTTAATATAATATGATCAATCTTCTTTGATGCTTCTCTCTGTGTCATCTGATCAATATCTAAGCACTCCCCTATCGCATGATATTTCATCAGATTCTCTAGATACTTCTTTTGTTTTGGTGTAGCCGGACGTTCTTTCTTTACCTTGAATTGAAGCTGCTGTGGCTGAAAGATTTCCTCTTCTGTTGGAAATTCTTTCTTCATCTGCTCAAACACAACAGCTGTTGCCAATGCATCATCGTAAGCACGGTGTGCTGCCTGATTCACATAATGATAATGAGCACAGAGTGTCTCCAGCTTCTTATTTTCAAGTCCAGTTAATAACTTCCTTGCTACTTTTAGCGTGTCAACTCCTGTTTTCTCAAACGGATACTTAAATGAAGCTGCTGCCATCTTCATAAACTTATAGTCAAACATGACGTTATGTCCAAGAACCGGAAGATCCCCGCTAAATTCCAAAAATTCCTCAACACCTTCTTTCAGTGGAATTCCCTTCCTTAACATATCCCTGCTGATTCCTGTTAAATTGATGATAAAATCACTGACTTCGATCTCTGGATGAATGATACAGTTATACTTTCCACTGATCTTCCCATCTCTGATCTTAACAGCTCCAATTTCAATAATCTGATCTGAATCTGGGGATAACCCCGTTGTCTCCAGATCAAATGCAACATAATCTTTCATCTGTCGTTACCTCTGAGAATTTATACTTATTGACACTTACATCATATTATACACAAATCAACTTTTTGCCTCAACCCTGTTTTCTACTATATTTTTATGCTTTTTTATGTTACGATTAACCTAGATATAATTAGAAAACAAAGGAGGACGGCAAGATGATAAAGCTGATCGTTTCTGATCTTGACGGAACACTGCTTAACAGCAAACAACAAATCAGTGATCGTACACTCCGTGCGATCAAACAAATTCAAAGAAAGGGACTCCGTCTTTTGATCAATACGGAACAGAATTATTTTGATGCCAAAAAACTCCTCGATGCATATGATATTTCTTGTGATATCGCATGTTTTGGCGGTTCCTGCATCTTTGATACTTCTGGGCACCAGCTGCATGCTTCTTATATTCCAACCAAACGTATCCCTGAGATGCTGCGGATCTTTGGTTCCTGTCGTACTTTTTATGAGATCCACAGTACCCGTGGATTATGTGTCTTAGGTTCCAAGGAAGGATATGCAAATTATCTGTCTTCTGAAGTTGTTCCCGCTTTGAGAGAAGAATTTCCAAGTCAAACACTAGATGAAGAATCTTATATCTGTGAACGACTTGAAAATGCTCATTTTTATGATAATGGACAACTTCTTCTTTCTGAGAATCCACAGATCATTAAAATCACGACACAGTCCTTAGACCAGCAGAAACTTGAGCAGCTTACAAACAGCCTTCACACACGGGTCCCACACTTTGCAGTATCCCATCAGAGTCCATATCGTCTCGATATCACAGCTGTAAATGCATTAAAAGGTGCGGCCGTTCATTTTTATACTGAAAAATATCAGATTCCACTGAAAGATACCATGGTGATCGGTGACAGTGAAAATGATTATTCTATGCTTGGACTTCCTTATATCGAAAGCATTGCTATTGGAAATGCAGATGATATCATTCAGGAGATCTGTCTGCATCATACAGCTGATAACGATCATGACGGCGTTGCGATCGTGCTGGAACAGATTCTTTCCAGTCAATGATCATTGAAATATATTTTAAAGCAATTTGGAATGTTTTATCTATTCCAATTGTGATACTATAAAGATGAGAAGAAATTACACCCAATATAGGAGGCTATCACATGATTAAATTAATTTCATCCGATATGGATGGTACTCTTCTTGACAGCTATCGTCAGATTACCCCGATCAATGTCGAAGCGATCAAAAGAGCTCAGGAAAATGGTATCAATTTTATTATCAACACAGGACGTGAATATCCAAATGCACGCGGTCTTGTGGAAGCAGCCGGATTAAAATGCGACTTAATCTGCAGTAATGGAGCTTGTGCTTTTGATAAAGATGGAAATCTTTTATTCGAGCATATTCTTGATAAAGAAACTGTCCGCACCATTTTTGATGCATTTAATAAATACGGAATGGAACCTGCATTATTTACAACAGAAGGACGTATTTCTCTTCTTCCATTAGAAGAACGTGAAATTTATACAAGAGATGTATTCATTCCTGCCATTCAGGTCAATCACCCAGATATGAAATATACTTTAGATGATTACCGTGAGTTAGTTGATGATGTTATCTTTGTTGATGGTCAGGAGGCGTTATTAAACAGTGACCACCGCATCCTAAAGATCACATCAAACTCTCCAGATCATGAATCCCTAAAGAAACTACGTGTAGAACTCGAAAAAATTCCGGGACTTGCTGTTGTATCTACGGTTCCAACGGATATTGAGATTACTTCTATCAATGCTCAGAAGGGAAGCTCTTTACTAGATTATGCAAAAAAGATGGATTAAAACCAGAAGAGATCATCGCGATCGGTGACAGTGAAAATGATTATTCTATGTTATCTATCCCTGGTATTCATTCCGTTGCTATGGAGAATGCTTGTGATATGATCCGCAATATCTGTGTTTACCAGACACGTGCGAATACTCGTGATGGAATTGCTTATATTATTAATTGTATACTTGCAGATCGAGAGAATTTCAAGTTGTGATCTGTAAGTAGTGTTGGTCATGTATGAGTATTTATTATAATTTCCTGTCTACTGCAACATAACCTGAAAACCAATAACGTCCACCAGCTTGAATTTTCTTAATTTTATAATTGAAAGTCTTCAGTATTTAGAGAAATGAAAGATAGCATGTGAGCAACGATCAAACTCCGTCAATGGAATTCGTGTTGCTCACATGCTATCTTTCATTTTTTCTCTAAATACTCGATGACCTTCAACTCATACAAATAAAATAACCTATTTTCGTTTTAATCTCACCACAGTCTCTACATGTGAGCTGTGGCTAAATTGGTCGACGGCGCAGACCTTTTCGACTTCGTAGCCTTGTTCTGATAGTACTTTTAAATCTCTGGCTAGTGTTGCTGGATCACAGCTTACATATACGATTCGTTTGGGTGTCATTTTCACCATTGTTTCTAACAGTTTACTGTCGCATCCCTTTCTTGGTGGGTCAACGACGATCGTGTCTGCATAGACTCCATTTTTCTCGTATTCTCTTGGAAGTACTTCTTCTGCTTTTCCTACGAAGAATTCTGCATTATCAAAGCCATTCATCTTAGCATTTAATCTTGCGTCGTCGATGGCTTCTTTGACGATTTCTACTCCATAAACTTTCTTTGCTTTCTGAGCCAGGAATAAGGAAATAGTTCCGATTCCGCAATAGAGATCCCATACGGTTTCTTCGCCTTTTAAATCTGCGTATTCCATAGCTTTTTCGTATAATACTTTTGTTTGTGTTGGATTGACCTGGAAGAAAGATAGTGGTCCGATCTGGTATTTTACATTGCCAATATAATCATAAATGTATGGTTTACCATATACTTCTTCAATCTTGCTTCCCAAGATCCTGTTTGTCTTTTCTTTGTTGATATTGACGCAGATACTTGTCATTCCTTCGACTTCTGTTAAGGAATCTACGAGCATTTCTAAGTTTCTCAGATTCTTTTTGCTCCCATTCACAACAAGACAGACCATGATCTCACCTGTTTTGAATCCGACTCTTGTTACAATGTGGCGGACCAATCCTTTATGGGTCTTTTCGTCATAAGCTGTAATATTGTTTTTCTTCATATAGTCCAAGACTTTTAATAAAATCTGTTCGTTCACTGGATGTTGGATCATACAGTGTGTGCAATCAATAATATGATGCGTCCTTCCTGCATAAAATCCTGTGATAAGATTCCCTTCTTTGTCATATCCGACTGGAAACTGAGCTTTGTTTCGATAGTAAAATGGTTCTTCCATCCCAAGGATCGGTTCCATTTTTTCTTCAATATTTTCTAAGCCTCCAATTCTTTCTAAACAGTTTTTCACTTTTATTAAATTTATATTCTAACTGCTTTTCATAAGCTAAATGCTGTAATGTACATCCTCCGCACTGTCTTGCTTTGGAACAGCGTGGGCTGACTCTGTCTTTGGATGCTTCTATGACTTCTTCTACTCTTGCGAAGCCATAATTTTTCTTTGTTTTGATGATCTTTGCACGAACTTTGTCTCCGATGACTGCATCTTTTAAAAAAAGGGCATAACCATCTATATGGCCGATGCCCTCTCCTTCGTTCCCAATGTCATCGATATAGAGTTCTACGATCTGATTTTTTTTAAATTCCATACGCACCTCTGTATCTTTTTCTTGGTTAAACTGTTGTATTGATCCTATTTTATTATAATTCTTTTAGATAGAGGTCTTACGGATTCTTGTATCTAATAAACGCTGGAATCCTGACCATTCCTGATCTTCTTTTTGTTTCTCCATGATCTCTGCAAATGTTTCCATCTTCGCATCTAAATTATCTGCCTGACTTAGTGCAATTGCTTCTAATAATGCAGGTTTCTTTGGAGAACCAAATTCTAATTCTCCGTGATGTGCTAACATACAGTGTTTTACTTCATTTGCAAGTTTTGGTGGGAAACCTGGAATCTCACGGATCAGGCGGTCTAATTTGATCGCTCCCATCACAATGTGTCCAACTAACTGACCTTCATCTGTATAATCATTCTCTGGAAAGCTTGATAATTCTTCGACTTTCCCCATATCATGCCATAATGCACACATTACGATCAAGTCTCTGTTTAACTGTGGATACAGATTTGCATAGCTTTCGCAAATCTTCGCTACAGATAAACTGTGCTCTAAAAGCCCTCCGATATACCCATGGTGTACGCTTTTTGCTGCGGAATGTACTTTGAATTCTCTTGCAAATTTTATCCTCTATAAAGATCTTCTCTGCTAACTGTTTTAAATACTGGTTCTTTGTCTTGCTGATCATTGCAAGAAGCTCTTTGAACATCCCATCAATATCCTTCTTGGTACTTGGCATATAATCTGCCATGTCAAACTCACCTTCCTGAGCTTTACGGATCTGTTGGATGTTTAACTGGTTAGAACCCTGGTAACTTGTTACCTGTCCTCTGACTAAAATGTAGTCCATCGCCTCGAAATGTCCGATCGCATTGGTAAGTTCCCATACCTTTCCGTCGATCATTCCTGTTTTATCTTGTAGTGTCAGGGAATAATATGATTTTCCAAATTTGGATGTTCCCGGTGATTTTGTTTTGCATAAATAAATCTCGGAAACCTGATCTCCTTCGTGCAAATCACTAATATATCTCATTGCTTTGTGCCTTTCTAAATTCGTTCTTCGCCAGCCAACTCTCCTGGCGATTTTTAAATCCTCTATTTTTTACCTATGTTATTATGCCACAGTTTAGTTGTAAAATCTAGTGAAATTTACTTATTATGAACGTCATGATTTCAAAAGGCACAAAACTGTTTATGAATTTACATTTTTCGCATTCAAATATGCCTGCTTATAGAAAAATTCCTGTGAATTTAGTGGTGTATCCTGATTTTTAGGAATTTTATAATTTCCATTGTGATCTTCTTCTCTTGCTTTTACATTATCACTTAACATTGTAATAAACATCTCGATCAGCTGCATTTTAATATCTGTATTGTAGATCGGTACGGCTACCTCGACTCTTCTTAATGTATTTCTTGTCATAAAATCTGCTGACGCTATATAAACTTTTTCTCTGCCCTTCGTTCCAAAAATATAGATTCTTGAATGTTCTAAGTATCTTCCCACAATACTTCTTACTTGAATATTATCTGTTTCACCCTTTACTCCCGGAATCAGACAACAGATTCCTCGAATGACCATGTCAATCTTCACACCTGCTTTGGATGCTTTGATCAATTTCTCCATGATCTTTTTGTCTGTTAAAGAGTTCATTTTTAATCCAATATAAGCTGGTTCTCCAGCTTTTGCATGTTCAATTTCCCGATCGATCATATGGATCACTTTATTCTGTAGACAGTGTGGAGCTACTAGCAGATGATCCGTTTCTTCCACAGTCTCTCCCATAGATAATGCCTGAAAAACTTCCGCAGCTTCCAACGCAATATCTACATTTGCTGTCATTAAAGAAAGATCTGTATAAAGTCTGCTTGTCTTTTCATTGTAGTTGCCTGTTCCGATCTGTGTGATATAAGATACTTTTCCTTTTTTCTTTCTTGTGATCAGACATAATTTAGAGTGTACTTTATAACCATCTAATCCATAGATCACGCGGCATCCTGCATCTTCTAACTGTCTGGACCATTCAATATTATTTTCCTCATCAAATCTAGCCTTTAATTCTACAAGGATCGTGACATCTTTTCCATTTTCTGCTGCCTCGATCAAAGATGCAATGATCTTACTCTGCTTTGCGACACGATATAATGTCATTTTGATTGAAACAACATCTTTATCTTCTGCCGCTTCCTGAAGCATTTTTAGAAATGGCCGCATACTTCATATGGATAAGAGAGTAACTTATCTTCTTTTTCAATCTGATCCATAATTGGCATTTCTTCGTTAAACTGTGGTGATCTTTGAGGAACTCTTTTCTCAAAAACAATTCTGTCTCTTTTCTTAAAATATCCTGAATCTTAAATACAAAAGACAGATCTAACGGTGTCTGTGTATAGAATACATATTTTCTTTCAAGTTCCAGATACTCACATAAAAGATCAATGATCTCTCCATCCATCTCTCTTGATAATTCCATTCGGACTGGTGCTAATTTCTTTCTTTTCTTGATTAGTTCTACCATGAAATCGCGATAATCAAGATCTTCATCATACATAGAATCTGCATCAATATCTGCATTTCTTGTAATTCGGATCAATGTTTTTGCTTTGACATGGTATCCTTTGAAGATCCTTGGCACATAGTGAAGAATCATTTCTTCTGATAACATATAAGCATCTTTTCCAGAAATATTGATCAGTCTGTCAAACGTTTCATTTCCACATGGGATAATTCCTAATTTTTCTTTTCCATTTTTAGTTTCTAACACAGCAACTGCGTAGATTTCTTTATTCTTTAAAAAAGGAAATGGCTGTCTCTTCCCTATGATCGTAGGAGAGATCAATGGCGCGATTTCTGCTTGAAAATAAGCTCTTAAATATTCGCTTTCTTTTTTAGATATTTTTTGAAAATTTACCAGATGGATGTTGTGTTCTTTCAGAGAATCCATCATCTCCTCATATACGCTGTCTTTTCTTCTATTTAATTTCTGTACCTGTGGAATGATCGCATCAATCTGTTCCTGTGGTGTCATCTTTGTCTTATTTTCTTTCATGTTCTTATCAAGTAACATCTGATCGATCAAAGATCCAACTCTTACCATAAAGAATTCATCTAAGTTGCTCTGGTAAATGGATGCAAATGTCAATCGTTCACATAGTGGTACTTCTCTATTCTCAGCCTCTTCTAATACGCGTTCGTTAAACTTAAGCCAGGACAGTTCCCGGTTCATAAAAATCTTCTGCTGTGTTTTCATCTTTTCCTCCAAATCTCTATACAATGTAATTTCTATTGTACTGGTCAAATGTAAAATCATACTGCTTTTTATGTTAAGTTATCGTAAATTAACGTCTGGAATTGCCATTTTCCCTATGTTTACAGTCCAAACAATCTGTGTTAAACTCTTTAGTGAGTTGCAATAATTTAATGTAAATGAGGAATTTTTCATGAATCAGAAAGTATTACAAACACTTGAATTTGATAAGATTATAAATATTTTAACAGGATACGCAACAACCGAACTAGGTAAGTTGATGTGTGCCAATTTAAAACCAATGACTGAAGAAGCTGATATCTTAAAACGCTCAGGATCAGACACAGGATGCATTGACACGTATCTATAAACGTGGAAATGTGTCTTTTTTTGGA
>ENA-OQIM01000385-OQIM01000385.1-human-gut-metagenome-genome-assembly--contig:-NODE-385-length-16818-cov-2.590797_pt1 | contig 16818 bp, 19 predicted proteins | sample MGYA00242579_ERZ504744 | MGnify/ENA primary metagenome ERZ504744 (study PRJEB26092, sample SAMD00036441) | human gut metagenome | host: Homo sapiens | study: EMG produced TPA metagenomics assembly of...
AGCATACTCGACGTGCCCGCGCAGGGTGCCCAGGCGCCCGCCCCCACCCATCGCCCCAACCTGGCTCGCGAGGAAGACGCGGGCCGTCGCTCTCCGCTCGGCCCCATTCTCATCGCCTTTATGGCCGGCGTCATCGCTTGCTCGGCGATCGGAAATGTCTGGAGCCACGTGGAGCAACAGCGCAAAGACGCCGCCAAGGTCGAGATGTCTGTCGAGCAATCGCTCAGCCGCACGCGCTCGGTGCATGTGTCGGTCGAGGTTAAGGACGGCGCGACGTGGGATACCGCGCGCGGCGATAGCCAAATGCTCATCCACATCGTGGGCCGCACGCTCAAGGGACAAGCAATCGACGAGTATCAATACGTTAATTCCGAAGGTGACGGCATCGAGCTCAAGCCCGGCGACTACGAGCTCACGGTCGATGAGCCGCCCGTCGCCACCGACGGCACGCGTTACCGTGCCTCAAAGCGCATGGTTCCGGTGAGTTTTAATTCACAGGCGCCCGATACGGTCGACAGCACGCCGCAGGGCGGGTTCGACCTTTACGCAATCGTTCAATAACTGTGCCTGTCGCTTCTCCTTGCCGCCAAGAGTGGGACAATAGCCCTCGACACTATTGTTTACTTTTGGAGGAAGTAACATGTCCACCGTCACTACCATCAAGCGCGGCGGCCTCACCGCGGCCATCGATTCCATGGGTGCCCAGCTCACGAGCCTTGCCCTCAACGGCAACGAGTATCTGTGGCAGGGCGACCCCGCCTTTTGGGGCAAGCATGCGCCGATTCTGTTCCCCATCGTGGGATGCTGCGCAACAACACGGCAACGTCTGCGGCCGGCACCTGCGAGATGCCGCGCCACGGACTCGCGCGCATCGTCGAGCACAAGCTGGTCGAGGTCTCTGAGGACGGCTCGTCTGTCACCTACGAGATCACTGACACGCCTGAGTCGCTCAAGGCGTTCCCCTTCCACTTTAAGCTCAACATGACCTATGCCCTGACCGGCGACGCCACGCTTACCCAGACCTTTGCCGTTACGAACACCGGCGACGTGGACCTGCCGTTCTCGGTGGGCGGCCACCCTGCATTTAACGTGCCCGCCCCCGGTGCCGAGGACGAGGCATTCGAGGATTACGAGCTGGCGTTACCGAGCTTGGACCAACGAGGCTCCCATCATCACGCCCGATGGCCTCATGACGTTTGAGGGTAGCTACAAGGCGCCCGATAACTCTGACGTGCTGCCCATCACGCACCGCAGCTTCGATAACGATGCCATCATGTTCACCGATACCCCGGGTTCCACGCTCACGCTGCGCGGACGCAAGTCGGGCCACGGCGTCAAGATCGACTTTGAGGGCTTTAAGTACATCGGCGTGTGGTCTGCCGCCAACGACGCTCCGTTTGTGGCGCTCGAGCCCTGGACCGGTCATACCACCATGGACACCGAGGACGACGTCTTTGAGCACAAGGTCAACACCATTACCTTGCACCGGGTGAGACGGACGTTCGCAGCTTTAGCGTTACCCTGCTCTAGAGGTTCCGCCGTTCTAACGAACGACGGACCGGTCGACGCTGCGCGCCACCCAGAGCGACAATTTGCCATTCAAAAGCACGGCATGACCAGAAGGTCTATGCCTCGCCTTTTTTCATGCCAACTTGTTCGCTCTGGACGTCGCTCGCTGGCATTGCCAAAACATCGACGTTCCCAATGACTACCGTGTGTCTATTAATTTTTCGAGCTTGTGCTGCGCTGCTGGTCGCTGGCGTATATCCTGTTAAGTCGTCAGCATACGATTCAACAGGGAAGGCAGATTATGCATTCTCCCCATCAACGCGACGCGCATCCACAGCCGGTATGCAGCCGTCGCATCTTTTTGGGTAGCGCTCTCGCTGCGAGCGCTTCTGTCGTCGCCGGCGCACTTGCCGGCTGCCAGCGTCCCTCCACGCTGGAAGTAGTTCAGTCCACGACGGGCGGCGGTCGCGATGACCTGTCCGATTCCGTTATCGGCAAGGATAAGATCCGCATTGGCATGGAGGCGGCCTACGCCCCGTACAACTGGCAGGTTTCCGAGGCCAGCGAGTACACCATCCCCATCGATAACGTGCAGGGCGCTTATGCCGACGGCTACGACGTGCAGATCGCCAAGATCGTCTGCAAGGCCCTTGGCGGCGAGCCCGTTGCCGTCAAGCAGAGCTTCTCGGGCCTCATCGATTCGCTTAACAATGGCCAGATCGACCTCATCATTGCCGGCATGAGCGCCACGCCCGAGCGCGAGGAGTCCGTCGGCTTTTCCGATCCGTACTTTATCGGCTACTTTGGCCTGTTCGTAAAAGAGGGCTCGCCCTACCAAAACGCGACCAAGCTCAGCGACTTTAGCGGCGCCACGGTGCTCGGCCAAAAGGACACGATGCTCGACACCGTCATCGACGAGATCCCGGGCGTCGTCCACAAAAATCCGGTCGATTCGGTGCCCACGGTGTTCTCGAACCTGCTGCAGGGCACTTGTGACGCCGTGACCTACAACACCGAGAACGAGAAGGGCTATATGGCCCAAAACCCGGGTATCGTCCCCGTTCATTTTGCCGAGGGCGAGGGCTTTAAGCAGGAGGTCACGACAAACGTCGGCTGCCGCAAGGGCTCGGACAAGCTGCTCAAACTTATCAATAAGACGCTCAAGGGCGTTAGCCAAGAGGAACGCGACCAGATGTGGGACGCGTGCCTCGACCGTCAGCCGGCATAGGGAGGCAGCATGAAAACAGTCAATCGTCTGGCCTCCTTTATCAAGGCCGACCACCGTTATGTGTACCTGGCACGAGCGTTATCGCGGCGCTCGGTCTGGCGTTTAGCCAGCGCAACCCCACGCCGCCTGAGCTTCTTGGCCCCCGCCGGTATCTTCCAGGATTGCCTTTGGGCGATTCTTTGGGCCTGGCTCGTCGTGTCGGCAGCGGCGTTGGTTACCAAGCTCATGCACTGGAGCGACTATCGCGAAACGTCGCCGTTCGCATCCGAGCGCTTCCGTCGCGGCGCGCGCCTGGGCAGCTATGTCGTGGTCGCCATCGCGGCAATCTTCTTTATCGACCGCTGCGTCATGTCGTTTATCGACTGGTGCAGGTGAGCATTGTCTCGGACTCCAATCCCAGCGATTTTCTGTCGAGCTTGGTCTACATGACCTACAAGAGCGGCGACTTCTTTATCCGCGGTATCGAGATCACCATCGCGCTTGCCACCTTCGGCACGGTCATCGCCTTCTTCTTGGCGCTGCTCTTTGTGTTCTTGCGCACCCAGACCTTCGATCGCGTCGACAACGACCTGGTGCGCTTCTTTAAGAGCATCGGCCGCGGCTTTGCGACCGTCTACTCCACCGTCGTGCGCGGCACGCCCATGATGGTCCAGGGCCTGCTCATCTATTACGCGGGCTTTACCGTTCTGCGCGGAATGGGCTTCGAGACGCCCAGGCCAACCAGATCTGGAGTACCTTCACCGCCGGCCTCGTCACCATCTCGCTCAACTCCACCGCCTACATGATGGAGGTCCTGCGCGGCGGCATCGAGTCCATCGATCCCGGCCAGGCCGAGGCAGCGCGCTCGCTGGGCCTGTCGCAGTGGCAGGCTATGCGCAAAGTCGTGTTCCCCCAGGGTATTAAAAACGCTATTCCGGCGCTCACCAACGAGCTCATCATCAACATCAAGGATTCGTCGGTGCTCTCGGTCATCGGCGTGTTCGACCTCATGTACGCCACCACCACCGTCGCCGGCGTGTACTACCGCCAGATGGAGGTCTACTGCGTGGCGCTCGTGGTCTACCTGATCCTGACGCTCGTGGCGAGCCGCCTGCTCGAGGCCTTTTGGCAAAAAGCTCGGCGCCGAGCTCCTGCCACGCTGCCCCAGCTCTAACTAGGCTTAAGACGAGGAGAATCATCATGCAGATACCGCCATTACCGGCACTGCGGCAGCCGTGCAAAACCAAGAGCCGCTTATCTGCGTCGAGGGCCTGCGCAAGAGCTTTGGCTCACTCGAGGTACTCAAGGGTATCGACTTGTCCGTCAATCCCGGCGAGGTCGTCACCATTATCGGTGCCTCGGGCTCGGGCAAGTCGACGTTTCTGCGCTGCCTTAACCTGCTCGAGACTCCGGATGCCGGTCATATCTGGTTCCACGGTCAGGACCTTACTGCCGAGCGCTGCAATATCAATAAGCTGCGCGAGGACATCGGCATGGTGTTCCAGGGCTTCAACCTGTTCAACAATATGGACGTGCTCGACAACTGCACGCTCGCGCCCGTCACGCTCAAAAAGATGGGTAAGGCCGAGGCCGAAAAGGTCGCGATGGGGCATCTGGCGAGCGTGGGGCTCGAGAAGTTTGCGCACGCCGCCGTGGGCAGGCTTTCGGGCGGTCAAAAACAGCGCGTGGCCATCGCCCGTGCCCTGTGCATGAATCCGCAGATCATGCTGTTTGACGAGCCGACCTCGGCACTCGACCCCGAGATCGTGGGAGAGGTGCTCGAGGTCATGCGCAAGCTCGCTGCCGACGGCATGACCATGGTCGTCGTCACGCACGAGATGGCCTTTGCCCGCACGGTGTCCGACCGCGTGGTCTTTATGGACAAGGGCGTGGTGCTCGAGGATGCCGCGCCGGCCGAACTCTTCGGCAACCCCAAACACCAGCGCACCCGCGAGTTCCTCTCGCGTTATCTCGAGACAAATAACCGATCGCAAACGCTTATGTGGCAGGGCCGCTCCGGTGGGGCGGCCCTCGTCATCACAATCGAAAGGATGTCATGGCCGAGGTTTGGCGCTTCTTTGCGCATGAGGATGATTTTGCCGATTTGGACGAAGCTGGCGCGAGCGAGCGCTTGGGTCGCGTGCTGTCGTTTCCGACCATCTCGAGCATGGATGCCGAGGTGGTGGACTGGCAGCCCTTCGACGACCTGCGCGCCTATATGCAGCAGGCCTGGCCGCGCGTGTTTGCGGCGGGCGAGGTCGAGCTTATCGACCATTCGCTGTTGGTGACGCTTGGCGGCTCCGACCCTGCTCTTAAGCCCGTTATGCTCATGGGCCACATGGACGTGGTTCCCGTGGTTCCCGGCACCGAGGCTGACTGGACGCACGCTCCCTTTAGCGGACATGTGGACGACACCTACATTTGGGGTCGCGGCGCCATCGACATGAAAGACCAGGTCGCGGGCATTCTCGAGGCGGTTGAGTACGCGTTGGCGCACGGTTGGGAGCACAAGCGCACACTGCTGCTCGCCTTTGGCCAGGACGAGGAGACTACGCAGTGCGGCGCAGGCGCCATCGGCCGCGCGCTCGAGGAGCGCGGCATTGAGCTTGAGTACCTGATCGACGAGGGCGATTACCGCATCGCTCCGGCTGCCGAGTACAGCGCGGGCGAGGGTTGGCTCATGCACGCCGACCTGGCTGAGAAGGGTTATGCCGACATTGTGCTCAAGACAAAGAGCGCGGGTGGGCATTCTTCCAACCCCTACGGCGGCACGTCACTCGAGGTGCTGAGCCGCGCCATCGCCGCAATCTGCAATATCGAATGGCCGACGCGTGTGACCGACTTGCTTGCCGCCCAGCTCGTCGAGTTGGGGCTCTACACGGCCGATGAAATTGCCGCCAACAAGGACGCCATCGTGCGCGAGTGCCTCGCCAGCAAGAAGCTCTATCCGCTCGTGACCACCACCTGTGCACCGACCCAAATCGAGGGCGGTAGCACCGGTGCTAACGTGATGCCGCAGGATATGTGGGCCAACATTAACTTTCGCATGCTCGAGGCACGAGCGTGGCCGACGTTGTGGCGCGCTGCCGTGAGGCGGTTGCCGGGGCGGACCTTGCCGGTCGTGTCGAAGTGGAGCTGGGCCCCGGCAGTTCCGAACCCTCGCCGTCCCCGCGCATCGGTGTTCCGGCCTCGAGGCGGTTCGCTCCATCGCCGCCCGCTATTTCCGTGATCCAAAGGGGATGGAGGAAAACGGATCATCCGAGCCGTTGACGATTGTCCCCTCGACCGTGATTGGCGCGACCGACGCTGCAACTACCAGCGTATTTGCCTGAGTGCATTCGCTTCTCGGCCTTTGTGGTCGACGATGACGAGTGCGACCGCGGCGTCCACGGCACCAACGAGCGCATCACCCGCCGCGCCTACCTCCAGGGCGTGCGCTTCCTCATCGCCCTGCTTCAAACGCTCTAGAATGTGACAAAGCGACGGTCCCTTTGTTAGCCGTTGGGGACGTTCTTAAACGACTAGCCGTTAAGGAACGTCCCCAACGGCTACGTCCACTCATTCCGTGCGGGTTATATGCAGGTTTGCCTGCGCACGCTATCATGTATGGGTTAGACCGCAACTATGTACCCCATACGCGAAGGGATGCGCATGTATCTGAAGATCGACATGCTCTAGCTGGACTTACCCCCGCAGCGGCGCCCCGCGCCCCATCAATTCTGCCGATTTTCGCCTTCACGCATATAAAGGAGTCCGTCATGCGCGACAAGCTCGAAAAGATTATCAAGGCCTACGAGGAGCTCGAGAAGAAGCTTTCCGACCCGGCCGTCGCCTCCGACATCAAGGAGTTCACGCGTCTCAACAAGGAGTACGCGCACCAGTCCGACCTCATTGCCGCTTCGCGCGAGTACATCGGCGCGCTCGATGACATCGAGGCTGCCAAGGAAATGCTCCACGATACTACCGATGCCGATGAGAAAGAGATGCTCCAGATGGACATCTCCGAAAACGAGGCCAAGCTTCCCCAGCTCGAGGAAGACATTAAGTACATGCTCATCCCGAGCGACCCCAACGACGACAAGAACACCATCGTCGAGATTCGCTCCGCCGCCGGTGGCGACGAGGCGGCCATCTTCGCCGGCGACCTGTACAAGATGTACCAGCGCTTCTGCGAGTCGCGTGGCTGGAAGACCACCGTGCTCGATTCCAGCCCCAGCGAGGCCGGCGGCTTTAAGTCCATCGAGTTCAAGGTCGAGGGCGACCGCGTCTACTCCGTCATGAAGTTTGAGTCCGGCGTACACCGTGTCCAGCGCGTTCCCAAGACCGAGTCCCAGGGCCGTATCCAGACCTCCACGCAACCGTCGCCGTGCTTCCCGAGGCCGAGGAGATTGACGTCCAGATCAACCAGTCCGACCTGCGCATCGACACTTACTGCGCTTCGGGCCCTGGTGGTCAGTGCGTTAACACCACCTACTCCGCCGTGCGCATCACCACCTGCCACCAACACCGTGGTGCAGTCGCAGGAGCAGCGCTCCCAGATCCAGAACCGCGAGGTCTGCATGCAGATGCTGCGCGCCCGCCTCTACGAGATGGAGCTCGAGAAGCAGCAGGCTGAGCTCGGTGCCGAGCGCCAGAGCCAGATCGGCCACGGCAACCGTTCCGAGAAGATCCGTACTTACAACCAGCCCCAGGACCGCGTGACCGATCACCGTATCGGCTTCAACTCCACCTACAACGGCGTCCTTCTGGGCGATCAGCTCGGCACCGTCATCGAGGCACTTGCCGCCGCCGAGCGAGCGAGAAGCTGGCTCAGGCCGTGTAGGTTACGCGGTTTTACCAAACCGCGTAACCGGTCGACGCTGCGCGCCGCCCAGAGCGACAATTCGTCATTCAAAAGGCAAGGCATGACCAGAAGGTCTATGCCTTGCCTTTTTCATGCCAACTTGTTCGCCCTGGACGTCGCTCGCTGTCCGTCCTCTACTTGCGGCGTTGTCTTGCTCCGGATGCGGTGGTCATTGGGGACGTTCTTAAATGACTGCTCGAGATGAGCGTCCAAAAATCCGCGCTCGTTCGATTGGCGCATGTCTACGCAGCGTAGGTTGTCGAGCCTGGCCTTCAAATGGATACTGACTGTCGAACCGGTTCACTCCATTTCTTCAACTTGATTGGACAGCCCATGAACCAGACACGGCAAACCAATGCTTCCCATACTTTTTTGGCAGCGCATGCCATCAAGCGGCTGCGCGAAGAGCGCGGCCTCACCCAGCGCGCCTGGCGGAAAGCCTTGGCGTGACCGATAAAGCCGTCAGCAAGTGGGAATCCGGCCGCGGCCTTCCTGACATTTCCCTCGTTGAGCCTTTGGCCCAGAGACTCGGCATAAGCGTGGCTGAGCTTTTGGCTGGTGACATTCGGGCTAACGCCAACCGTGCAGGCAATATGCTCAAAGGCGTCTTTTACGTTTGCCCTATCTGCGGAAACGTTGTGCACGCGCTCGGAGAAGGCAGCTTTAGCTGCTGTGGCTCCACGATGTTTCCCCAGGAGGCCTAAGAGCCGGACGCGGACCATGCCTTTTCCATCGAGCGCATCGAGGACGATTGGTACGTCACGCTCGATCATCCCATGACCAAGGATCACTACATTAGCTTTGTGGCATATGCGACTATGGACGGCATCTGCTTTAAGAAGCTCTATCCAGAGCAATCGGTGCAGCCGCGCTTCCATATTACCGGGCGCGGCAGAATATTTCTTTACTGCAACCAACACGGACTCTTTACGTCGCTGACGCCTCGCAAATAACGGCTGTCTATCCGCCCTCCTCATGCGTTCCCAGGGGACCCAAAATGAGCGTGGATAATCTCCCGGTTTTGGCTCGGTGACGGCCTCAAAGTGGGAGATTGTCCACGCTCGTTAGTTAAGCGTCCAAAAATCCACGCTCGTCGCTACTTGAGCCCGGGCAGGCGGGTGTAGGGAAACGATTGCTCCAGGAACTCGGAGCAGCGGGCGTAGTCTTTGGCAAAGTAGCTGCTGTAGAGCGAATCGAGCACGTATTGCACGGCGATGTGGCACGCGAACTGTGTGATGCGATGCGTCATGCTCTCGTGGTCGCTCACCGTGAGGTAGGCGGCAAAGCGGGGTGAATACGCGCGCAATGAGGCGTGCCGATGACGATGGCCGGGACATGCGACTGCTGATGATCGGCAAGATGTCCTTGAGGTTGGGGGCAAGGCCGCTGTAGGAGATAGCGATTGCCACATGGTCGGGGCCCGAGGCAAGCGCCGTGCGCACCTGGGCTTCGGCATTGTCGTGGCACGTCGCACTTTTACCGTCGGAGAGTAGGCGATCGCGGAACATTCCTGCTGGATAGAGGTTGTGCGAGCCCGTGAAAATATCGACCTGTCGGGCGTTCGCGATGAGCTTGGCGGCGTAGTCGAGCTGTGCGGGGTCGAGCAGCTCCTGCGTCTCGGCCAGCGTAGTCTGGTAGAGTCCTTCCATACGCTCCATGACCTGCGCGGGGGTGGACGTAGCATCGAAGGGAAAGTCGATGTCCACGTCGCGACGGTTTCCCGCCTCAGTTGTCAAGCGAATAAGCTCGACCTTGAGATCCTTGAAGCCCTCGAGGCCGAGCTTTTTGCAAAAACGGTGCACGCTCGCAACGGAAACGTTGGTGCGCGCGGCAAATTCCTTAATAGAAAGCCCGCGGATGTCCTCGCCGATGGCAAGGGCCGCAATGCCGAGTTGTTGCTCGGTGGGGGTGAGGCCCTGCGCCTCGGTAATCTTGCGTTTGATATCCATGCGAACTCCCACACTTGCCAAACCTGGCAAAAAGGAACGGGTTTATTTTGGCACGTTTCGGTCGGTATCAGGAAGTGTCAGGGACGGGGCGGCGGCGGTCCGTGGGCGCGAAAAGAAGTGTCGGGTTTGGCGCGCCCGCTTCTGCCGTTCCGTGCGCAGACGATACTCGGCTTATCGAGGGTTAATCGACAATATGAGAACCACTGGGGAAAAGGTTTTGGGAAGGGCTTGAAAGGGCTTGCGATTCGAGCCCTCGCCTTAGTATTTTGGCCATTTGGCACTATAATCACCATAGGCATGCGCATAACGTTGCGCTGAATCAAGAGGAGAAAACGTATGGGTCTGTTTGATATGTTCAAGAAGAAGGCTGAGCCGCGGCTGCCGCTGCTCCGGCCTCCATCTCTGCTTCTGCCGGCGCCGACGTGCTGTGCTCGCCCGTCAAGGCAAGGTCATCAAGATGGCCGACGTGCCCGATCCCGTCTTTGGCGGCGAGGTCCTGGGCAAGGGCTGCGCCGTGTGGCCCGAGGACGATCTGGTCTACGCTCCCTGCGACGGCAAGGTGACCGTCACCATGGGTCACGCCGTGGGCCTGCAGTCCGATAGCGGCATCGAGGTTCTGGTGCACGTTGGCGTCGATACCGTCAACATGAACGGCGACGGCTTCGAGGGCTTCGTCAAGGCCGACGATGTCGTTAAGGCTGGCCAGCCCATGCTCAAGATCGACCGCGCCAAGATCGCCGCTGCCGGCTACAAGGACTGCGTCGTCGTGGCTGTGTCCAACACCGCCGAGTTCGCCGACGTCGAGCTCGCCGTCGAGGCTGACTCCGCTGTCTCCGCTGGCGATGCCATCGTCAAGGTCGTCCGCAAGTAGTCTGCGGCAACATAAGGGTGTTTTGGGGTGGTCGGGTTATCCGGCCGCCCTTTTTTATTGCAATGCGGCGGAACGTTTTATTGCGCGTTGGGCGGACCGGTAAACCGTTCGGACGTTAAATCGAGCCGACTGCGCCTTTGCTTTGCCGGGGGTGTTCGTTATCGGCTAGTATGGCCTTATTGTTACGACGCGCACCGCGTCGGGAAGCGCGGTGCCGCTTGTTGGGAGGAATGTCATGAAGAAGAAGCTGCTGCTTGCGCCCCTGATGGCTGTTCTGGTCGCGTGCGTGGTTGTGCTTTCCGGCTGCGGAGGTCCTTCGGTTGAGGAGCTCATCACCGAGGATCTTACGACGCAGTTTGACGAGGTCAAGAACGGCGGCGACGACTTCCTCGCCGGCCTGGAAGAGGCCTCGGGCGACGAGTTCGAGCAGCTGGGCATCGATCCCAAGGAGTACGCCAAGAGCTATCTCGAGGGTTTTGACTACAAGATCGGCGATGTGACGGTCGACGAGGACAAGGGCACCGCGACTGCCGATGTCACCATTACCTGCAAGTCCATGAACAAGATCGTTGAAGATTTCGCCACCCAGTATCAGGAGAAGATCGCGGCGCTCGATACGATGCCTTCCGAGGACGACCTGTACAAGATGGCCGGCCAGGTCATGGTCGACGTGACCAAGGCCGCTAAGACCAAGGACACCAAGGTTACCTTCAAGTACACCGCCAATGACGATGGCGAGTGGTCTGCTGACGATTCCGCAACCACCGAGATGATGAATGCGATGATGAGCTAGGGGAGTTACGCGGTAGTTCGTTACGGCGTTTTACCAACGCGTAACTGCCCGACGCTGCGCGGGCACCAGAGCGACAACTTGTCATTCAAAGAGGACGCATGACCAGAAGGTCTATACCGTCCTCTTTTCATGCCAATTTGTTCGCACTGGTGCCCGCTCGCTGCCCGTCCTCTACCTGCGGCGTTGCCATGGTAGTCATTGAGGCGGCACTTGGGGACGTTCCTTTTCTGCCGGCAGTTGGGGACACTCCTTGTATCAACGCCGTATCAAATGCTCGGGAAAATGCGACCCGGTTTTTTGGCCGAATTCCGGGTCGCGGTTTCCGGATGGGGCGGGTTGCGGAAACCGCGACCCGGAATATTGCTCTGAAACGGGATACGGTTTCCCCGACGCGCCTCAAAAGGAAAGTGCATCCCATTTCGGAGCTCCAAAACGGGATGCACTTTCCGCGTGGAAGAATTGCCGCAGCTGCGTTAAGCGGTGTCGCTCGCTACTCGCCCAAGATTAGCTCGGCGAGTTCGTCCTGCGTATCTACCACGTAGTCGGCGCCGGCGGCTTCCAGCTCTGCGCGGCCGCGGAAGCCCCAGCTGACGCCCGCGCTCTTAAGGCCGGCGTTGTGGCCGGTCAGAACATCGACATTCGAATCGCCACATAGAGCGTGGTTGCCGGATCGGCGCCCAGCTCTTTCATCACATGCAACGTGACGGGTGCCTCGGGCTTGGGCGGAAATGCGCCCACACGGCCCTGTACCAGCGCAAAGCGATCGGGGCCAAAGTATTTCTCGATAAGCGGGGCTGCCGAAATATGATCCTTGTTGGTGAGCACGGCAAGCTGAACGCCCGCTGTGCGCAGACGGTCGAGCATCTCAATCGTGCCGGCGTAGGGTGAGGTGTGGTCCTCCTTGTGCTCGCCGTAATAGGCCCTAAACTCGGCAAGCGTCTGCTCAAACATACGGCCGTCGCCCGCGTACTCGGCGGGCATAAAGCGCTCGACCAGCTTGAGCATGCCGTTTCCCACCTTGTAGCGGTACTCGTCTACGGCAAACGTGGGCCAGCCGTGCATCTCGCAGGTATGGTTGCTGGCGGCCGCCAGGTCCTCGAGCGTGTTGAGGATGGTGCCATCCAGATCAAAGATCACATGGGAAAAAGCTGCTGCCATGGGTGCTCCTGCCGCTTGAGTTGTAAAACGCACCCCATGATACTGGGCATGCGTGCCGGGCATGTTTGGAATCTGAATATCTTTAATAGCCCTGAGCCTTTGTCGTTAGCAAATCCTCGGCAGTTGTTCTCCCACAAGCATGTCGAGGATACGGGTCGAGCCCCAGCCGGTGCGTACGCGCACGGCGGGACGGGCGCCCTCGGCAAGTGGCAGCACGCGACCGATGATGGCGGCGTTCTCGCCGTAGCGGGCGGCGCGCATGGCTGCCAGCGCGGCATCGGCTTGCTCGGCCGGCACCACGGCAACCATCTTGCCCTCGTTTGCCACCTGCAGCACATCGTAGCCGAGCATCTCACATGCCGCCTGCACGTCGGGGCGCACGGGCACGGCATCCTCGTCGATCTCCATGGCAACGCCGCTGGCCTGGGCAAACTCGTTGAGCGTGGATGCCAGGCCGCCGCGCGTGGGGTCGCGGAAGCAGCGGGTGTCGGGGGCGGGCGGCGAGCACGTCGGCAATCAGATGATTGAGCGGCGCAGCGTCGCTTTCGATGTTGCTCGAAAACGCCAACCCTCGCGCTGGCTCATGATGCGATGCCGTGGTCGCCTAGCGTACCCGACACCAGGATGACATCGCCGGGCCGACAGTTTGCGCCGCTGAGTGCCACGCCCGTGGGCACCTCGCCCACGCCGGCGGTATTGATATAGACGCCGTCGGCCCCGCCGCGCTCGACCACCTTGGTGTCGCCGGTGATAATCTTCACGCCTGCCTCATGTGCCGTTTCGGCATGGTCTGCACAATCTGGCGCAGCTTGTCCATGGGATAGCCCTCTTCGAGGATAAAGCCGCATGAGAGGTAGCGCACGTTAGCGCCCGAGGTCGCGACGTCGTTGACGGTTCCGCACACGGCGAGTCGGCCGATATTGCCGCCGGGGAAGAACTGCGGCGAGACTACAAAGCTGTCGGTCGACATGGCGATGCGCCCGCTCGCGGGCAGCGCAGCGACGCCGGCATCGTTGCCCTCGAGCAGTTCGGGCGACCCAAAGGCATCCAAAAAGACCTCATCGATGATGCGTTTCATCATCTGGCCGCCAGAGCCGTGGCCCAACAGGACAGTGCTATCGGTGGCATTACGGGACATATCGAAAACTCCAATCGAGGGTGGTGCCGGTGTGCGGGTGCGTCTGGGCTAGTCGCGGTAGCGGTAGTACGCCGCGCAGCTACCTTCGGAGCTCACCATGCACGGGCCGACGGGATGTTCGGGCGTGCAAGCGCGGCCAAACAGAGGACAGTCGCTCGGCGTGATGGCTCCGCGCAGCACGTCGCCGCAGCGGCACCCGCGTGGTTCGACCGTCGGTTCAATGGGTACGTCAAAGCGGGCGCCGGCATCAAAGCGCGCGAATTCGGGCCGGATGGAAAGACCCGAGTTGGCAATCGGTCCCAGTCCGCGCCACGTGGTGTCGCACGGCTCAAATACCTGCTCGACCAGCTGGCGCGCTACGGGGTTGCCGTCAGCGTTGACGCCACGGCGGTAGGCGTTGTCGATTGCGGGCTGCCCCTCAACAACCATCTGGACCAGCATGCAGATGCCCTGCAGAATATCGACCGGCTCAAATCCGGTGACCACACCCGGGGTCTCGAACTCATCGACCAAAAACAAAGGGTGCCAGGCCCGTGATGGTAGCGACGTGTCCCGGAAGGATAAAGCCGTCGATAGTGGTCTCGGGATCGTTGGCGATGGCGCGCAGCGCCGGCGGCGTGGTCTTGTGAGCACAGTAGACCGAGAAGTTCTGGAGCCCGCGCGCGTCGGACTCCAGGATAGCGGCGGCAATGGTGGGCGTTGTGGTCTCAAAGCCGACGCCCATAAAGATGACCGGGCGATCGGGGTTGTGTTCGGCGATATCGAGTGCATCGAGCGGGGAGTACACAATGCGAATATCGCGCCCCGCCGCCTTTTGCGCGGCGAGCGAGGTAGACGACCCGGGCACGCGCATCATGTCGCCAAAGGTGGTGATGATGGCGCCGTCCATCTTGGCGAGCGCGATTGCATGGTCGGTATCGCGGTTGGCGGTAACACAGACGGGGCAACCCGGACCGCTCAGCAGTTTGAGCCCGGCAGGCATAATGGAGCGAAAGCCATAGCGCCCGATGCTCACGGTATGCGTGCCGCAGACTTCCATAAGGTTGATGCTGCGGCTGCCGACAAGCTCATGAATACGATCGATGAGCTCGCGAGCCAGCCCGGGGTCGCGAAATGCCGAGAAGTCGATACCGGAGCGCGCCGGCTGTCCGGCCGCCACTAGTATGCCTCGGCCGGGTTGGTGACGAGCTGGTCCTCTTCGGCCAGCTCGGTCATGGTATTGACGAGCTCGAGTGTCTCTTGGGCTTCCTGCTCGTCGACAATCTGAATGCCAAAGCCGGCGTGCACGAGAATAAAGTCGCCTACCTGTGCCGTCGGCACGAGGCGCAGCGAAACGGGGCGCTCGATGCCCATCATGTCGACGGTCGCCTTAAGGTCGTCGTCGCGTTTGACCACTTTACCGGGAACGGCAAGGCACATAATGTTCCCCTTTATACGTTTTGCGCTGGATAGCGCCTAATTACCCATCAGTTGATGGTAGCGCTCGCGGGAGTCACGAGCAAACGCGTTACACCTGTGAGACGGCGGCGCGCAGGCTGGCAAAACAGCCTATCGCAACGCCGTCTGCGCGAGGCGAGCGCGAGCGATGGCGGCCTGACCGTAGGCGATGCAGCCGTCATTGGCGGGTACAGCGTGGGGGACCAAGACGGCAAGACCGGCGTCTTTGAGTTCGTGGGTAAGGAGCTGAAGCAAAAGCCGGTTCATGAACACACCGCCCGAGAGCGCGACGGTGTCGAGGTCTTCATGGACGCAGATCTCGCTTGCGATGCGGGCCGACGCGCGTGCGATGGTGACATGGAAGTCGAGCGCGAGCTTGCCGGCGGGCACGCCGGTCCTGATTCCCTCCAAAAGCGCCTCAAAAAGCGGTCTGGAGTTCAGAACATGGAAGTCGTCCGGACGGGATGATTCGGTTACGGAAAAGCTGGCCATATTGCCGGTGGGGCAGGCACTTTCACTGCTGAACGCGCGCCAGGCGGCGGCTTCGAGTTCTATGGCAGGCTCGCCCTCGTAGGTTGCCTTGTCGCAGATGCCCAGAATTGCTGCCGCGGCATCAAAGAGACGCCCCATGCTGCTGGTGCGCGGGCTGTTGATGCCGTGCTCGATCATGGTGCTGTCACGCTGCGCGTTTGCTCGTCGAGCTGCCCAAAGCCGAGCGGCGCCTGGGTGCTCGAGCAGACCGAGCTCACTGAGCAGGGCAAAGGCGTTGCGGCGGGCGTCGCGCACGGAGGCCGCCCGCCGGGGAGCGCCAGGTGAGTAAATGCGCGGCGCGCTCAAAGCCGCCAAGGCCGGCAACAAGAAACTCGCCGCCCCAAATGGTCCCATCGGTGCCGGCGCCGGTGCGTCAAAGGCGATGCCAAGGACATGCGCGTCGGTTGTAAGCTGGCCCGCGGCGATGGCCTCGGCCATTACGCTCGCGATATGCGCATGATGGTGCTGCACCTCGACGAGCGGCAGATTGTGCTCCCGTGCCTGCTCGCGCGCCCACTGGCTCGATAGATAGCTGGGGTGCAAATCGCAGGCCAAGGCGGCGGGCGCCAAGTCAAAGAGATCTTCCAAGCGCGTGCGCGCGGCGTTCCAGGCATCGAAGGTCTCGCCGTTTTCAACATCGCCGATATGCTGCGACACAAAACAGGCTGTCTCGCCGTTCGCATCCTCGCGTGTGAATGCGATCGTTGCCTTTTGCTGTGGGCCGCAGGCGAGCACGCAGGGTGCAGTGCCGTCGAGCGCCGGCAGCGACAACGGCTGCGGCGCATATCCGCGTGCGCGACGCACAGGCATGACGGTGCCGTCGACCACACGCACCACGGAGTCGTCGTAGCGTGAGAGAATCGCACGGTCGTTGCCAAGTAGCGCGTCGGCGATGCCGGCGGCAACAAGATGCTCCCATGCAAGGGCATCGTCGGTCTCGATAGGTTCCTCGCTCAGGTTTCCGCTGGTCATGACCAGCGCGTGCATGCCATGCGACGCGGCAGCTGCAAGCAGCAGATGCTGAAGCGGTGTATAGGGGAGCATGACGCCAAGCTCGGTAGATCGTGCGCGACGGATGGCGCGAGTGTAAGGCCGTCGGGGGAATCTCCTTCGCCAACAGCACGGCGGCGCAGCAGCACAATGGGGCGGATGCTACCGGCCAGCAAGCCGCGCTCGGCATCATCGACATGGCACAGGCGTTCAGTATCGGCAAGGCTGCGCACCATAACGGCAAGCGGCTTGTTGCTGCGGCGCTTGCGACGGCGCAGCTCGACCACCGCCTGCTCATTGGCGGCGTTGCAGGCCAGATGGAATCCGCCCAGGCCCTTGATGGCGACGATACTGCACAGGCCAGCAGCTCAACACAGCGGTCGATAATGGCG
>ENA-OQIM01000386-OQIM01000386.1-human-gut-metagenome-genome-assembly--contig:-NODE-386-length-16778-cov-1.490721_pt1 | contig 16778 bp, 16 predicted proteins | sample MGYA00242579_ERZ504744 | MGnify/ENA primary metagenome ERZ504744 (study PRJEB26092, sample SAMD00036441) | human gut metagenome | host: Homo sapiens | study: EMG produced TPA metagenomics assembly of...
TTTTCGGATAAAGGACGTATGGATGAAGTTTATCGGCAACTGAGCGGACAGCTTGGCTTGAGTAAGCAGGCAGAGAAAAGAGAGAAACCGGTACAGAGATTCACCATCGGGGAATGGTGGAAGTATGCGGCTGTGTTGGTTACTGTTTGTCTTTTTGCAACAAACTTGTTCTATATCACGAAAGAGGAACCGGAAGCATACAATACGGTAGTGGTTCCGAAAGGCCAACGGGTTTCTTTATTGCTGAGTGATGGGACAACAGTTTGGCTGAACGCTGAGAGCCGTTTTTCTTATCCGGCTAAGTTTTCGGAAAAATATAGAACGGTCACATTGGAAGGAGAGGCTATTTTGAGGTGGCACATAATCCAAAATGTCCGTTTACGGTGAAATTGCCGATGTTGAATATCAGGGTGTTGGGTACAAAATTTAATGCAAAAGCCTACTTGGATGAACCGAGTTGGATTACTTTGAAAGAAGGTTCGGTAGAAGTGTCAACCTTAGATGACAGAAGTAAGGAAAGGATGTCGCCCAATGACCAGGTATATTACACCGTTAGTGACGGCTTGGTGTTAATAAGGAGTTCGGCGCAGGCAAATGTGGATAGTTGGACTACTGGTGACCTGAGATTCGACAACAAGACCTTGAAAGAAATGGCAAAGGTTATAGAACGTCGGTATGATGTGAAAATCAGGATTATGGATAGTTCGCTGGTTGAAGAATATTTCACTTGCCATTTTAGGAAAGACTTGACCATAGCCCAGGCGATGGAATTGCTGAAAGAAACCAGACGGGTGGATTATAGAATTGAAAAGAAAACGGTATACCTATATAAAAAATAACAGTATGTGAAACTTTGAAAAACAACGGATGCCTATGAAGTAAAACCCTTGCAAAAAAATGAAGGTCGAAGACGCACCACCATCTTTTGACCCGGATTAATGAGTAACCTTATAATTTATTACAAACTAATCAATTACAAATGTATGGATAATATTATGAAATGCACACCATTGGGTGAGCAAAAATCACTATGGCTACGAAAAACATTGTTAATTATGAAATTCTTTGTTCTTTTTCTATTATTGGGAACTATCCCGTGTTGGCAGGTGTCGCTTATTCACAGAATGTGAAGATGTCTTTGGATATGGAAAATACTACGGTGCATGATGTGATTAATGCTATTGAGAAAAAAGGGGAATTCTATTTTACCTATAATCTGAATCAAATCAATGTCAATAGAAAAGTATCCATTAAAGTAGAAAATAAAACGATAAACCAGATTTAGATCAGTTGTTTTCGAAATCAGGTATCGATTATAAAATAGAAAATCGTCATATTGTATTATATAAGCAGGCGGCTTCCGAAGTAGAAGCTGTGAAACAACAGAAATCTATAAATGGTATTGTAGCCGATGAGCAGGGTGAACCTATCATTGGTGCCAGTGTATTGGAAAAAGGTACTACAAACGGTACGATTACTGATTTGGATGGTCGTTTTACTTTATCTATCGGCAAGGGAACTGAATTGATTGTTTCTTATGTAGGTTATACCACAAAGACCGTGAAAATAGGTAATCAGTCTACTATAAAAATCGTATTAATAGAAGATACCAAGACTTTGGATGAGGTGGTTGTAATTGGTTATGGTACACAGAAAAAGTCTGATGTTTCAGGTTCGGTAACATCAGTATCGGGTGATAAATTGTCTAAGATTCCTACTGCAAATGCAGAGATGGCATTGCAAGGTATGGCTCCAGGTTTGTCGGTAAACTTTGGCAGCGGTGCTGCTGGTTCTTCTGCCACTTTGCAGGTGCGCGGTGTGACTTCTTGGAAAGATGATGATGGCGAGAACAGCGAAAGTAACGGTCCACTGGTGATTATCGATGGTGTTCCGGGTAATATGTCTTATCTTAATCCTGAAGATATTAAATCGATTTCCGTATTGAAAGATGCTGCTACTGCCGCTATCTATGGCTCACGTTCGGCAGCTGGTGTTATTTTGATTGAAACACATCGTGGTACGATGAATTCAGCTCCGAAGATTACTTTTTCCGGTTATTGGGGATTGAGTGCCGTGCCGAAGCGTCTGGAAGTTTGTAATTCAGCTGAGTTTATTAAAGTACGTAAGATGGCATTAATAAATGCAGGTACGGACGAGAGCCGCTGGCCTAAATATATCAGCGAGTACGAGAGAGACCCGAGCCAGTTTGCTGATACTGATTGGCAGAAAGAGTATTACCAACGTGGTTTTACACAAAAATATAACATCGGTTACACGGCAGGTAGTGCTAATTCCAATGTGTCTCTTTCTGCTTTCTATAGTAAGACGGACGGTGTGACTATTGCTACCGGAGATGAAAAGTTCGGTTTCCGTTTGAACTCTGATGTTACCCGTGGTAAGTTTAAAATGGGTGAATCGGTAAGTTATAGTCGTTGGTCGGCCGATTTGGAATCCAATTCGGGTTTCTCCTCCATTTATCAGGTGACGAATATGGAGCCGTTAGCGTTCCTTTATGATGAGAACAATGATGGCGGTTATGGTGGGTGCCATCTCTGGTATGGGCATGTCTGACGCCGGTAATCAGGTTGCTTTCAATAAATTGATTGATAATACAAGCTCTAACGATTATATCGCAGCTTCCGGTTATTTGCAGTACGAGCCGATTAAAGGGCTTATCGTGAAATTCAATGCTAGCCGCAATATGTACTTTGGCAAATCTCGTCTTTTCAAACCTACCTACGAGATTGGAGCGGCCAAACGGAATACGATGGCTAGTTTGTCTGAATCACGTTCGCAGACTACCAACGATTTGTTGGAATTGACAGCTAATTATGACAAGACCATTGCTGAAAAACACAATCTTTCTCTTTTATTGGGACTTTCTCAGGAAGAAAATAAGTATGAAGATCTTAGTGCTTCCGGTTCTGATTTTGAGAATAATAGTATGAGCTTGATGGGACATGCTAAAAGTAACTATTCTGTAGGTGGTACTAAGACTCGCAGTGCTCTCCGCTCTCTCTTTGGCCGTGTGAACTACAACTATATGATGCGCTATATGATTATGGCTTCTTTCCGTTATGATGGCTCTTCACGCTTTGCGAAAGGCAACAAGTGGGGTTTTCTTCCCTTCTGTAATCCATTGGGTTTGGAACATTGCTAAATGAACCATTTTGGGAAAATTTGAAAAGAAAACTTGTTTCCATGTTCAAATTTCGTTTAAGTTACGGTGCTTTGGGTAATCAGAACATAGGTCTTTATCGATATATTCCTACTTTGAGCTATAATAATCATGCATTGAACTATCCTTTTGATGGTCGTGAAACTTCTATGGGATATGCCATCACTGCTTTTCCATCCAGCGATATCAAGTGGGAAACGACGGTGTATAAGAATATCGGTGTAGACATTAGTTTATGGAACAATAAACTGGAGCTTTCTGCGGAGGCTTATATTAAGAATACCAGTGATATGCTGTCTAGCCGTAACATCAGTTTGGCTACCGGTTATAATTCTTCTATCTTGGTGAACGATGGTAAGTTGCGCACAACCGGTTTTGAAATGCAAGCTATTTATCATGGCAAAGCCGGAGGTTTGAAGTACGATTTGGATTTGAATTTATCTCACTATAAGAGTGTGTTGAAATCTATGGCCAATCCTGATTATCTCTATGAGTACGGTGCTCTGCGTACTTATGTAGGTGGTGAAATAGGTGAATTCTGGGTATATCAAACTGCCGGAATTTTCCAAAATCAAGCGGAAGTGGACGAATGGAACACAGCTCATGGCTATAAGGACCAAAACGGCAACTGGCAGCCTCTGCAACCTGTGGCTAAACCGGGTGATATCCGTTTCATAGATCAGAATGGAGATGGTATGCTTGATACAAACGACTGCGTGAAAGTGGGTAGTGGTACACCGAAGGTGTCATTGGGATTCAACATTAACTTGGCTTATAAAGACTTTGACTTGGTAGCCAATTTCTACGGTGACTTTGGTGCTAAGCGTTATAACTATACTAAATATCAGTTGGAGCGTATGGACCATGTGTTCAACTATGGTAAGAATGCCTTGAATGCTTGGACACCTGAAAATCCTGATACTGATATTCCACGTGCCGTGTCTGGTGATCCTAATAAGAACTCTCGTACTTCTACTCGTTTTGTAGAGAATGGTGACTATCTGCGTCTGAATAATTTGCAGATAGGTTATAATCTGCCGGTTAAATATTGTAAGAAAATGGGCTTGAGTAACTTGCGTATTTATGTAGGCGCTACCCGTTTGTTCACTATTACCAACTACAAAGGCTATGATCCTTCAACCGGTTCTTCAGTCGGACAGATGGGATACGACTATGCAGCCATTCCTTTGAGTCGTGACTTTATGATGGGTCTTAAATTCGGTTTCTAATTAAATTTAATACGAAGATTATGAAATTCAAAAACATATTATTATATGCAGCTCTTCTGAGCGGAATGTCTTTTTCCTCTTGCACTGATTTCTTGGATGAAGACTCTAATCCCAATGCTTTATCACCTAGTATTTTCTGGAAGAGTGAAGGGGATATTATGAAAGGATTGACTAGTGTATACGGAGCTTTGCAGCCGAATGCATCTTGGGCGATACCGTTTGAACGCTATATAGTAATAGACGGATACAGAAGTGATGAGATTACCCACAGAGATGATGTGACGAGTTGGATGAATATTTCATCATTCAATGTGGAACCCACTAACTCCGTAGTCAAGACGGAGTGGACTAATTTGTATAAAGGTATTAACTATGCCAATCAATGTTTGACCAACATTCCCACTGTACCTGGTGACTCGGAATCACTCAATGCTTGAAGAAGCAGTCCATAGCCGAAGCTCGTTTTTTGCGTGCTTACTTTTATTATTCGTTTGTATGTGAACTTTGGTGAGAGAGTTCCTATTTATAAGGAGGCATTGGTAGGTACGGATGAAGAGTTCTATCCGCCACAGGCCAATCCGGGAGATTGGTAAGTCTGATTGAGACCGAACTGAAAGAAGTACAGAGCGACCTTCCCGAAAGTTATGAGGAAAGTGAAAAAGGACGTGTCACGCGTTATACGGCAGCGGCTCTTTTGGGTAAGTTCTATATGTTCCGCAAAGAATTGAGTAAAGCCGAAGTTGAATTCAAGAAGATCATTGATAAAGAAGGAAGTCTTTTTGGCTTGATGGAGAATTGGGCTGATAATTTTGACGGTATGCACAAGAACAATAAAGAGTCTCTTTTTGAGATCCAGTTTACCGGAGACCGTTCAGGCGGACAGTATGAATATAACTTGTTTACTGTTCATTTGGGACCTATGGCTGGACTGGATGCATATGAAGAAGCTTATCCTACGGACTGGATGTGTCAGACGTTATTGGCTGATAAGACTATAGACGGTAAGTCTAGCGACCGTGCACTTCATACGCTTATTTTTGACGATCCCGAGTGTCGTCCCTTTTATTATGAGAATGGAAAATCCTTTAAGGATTACCACAAAGAAGGAGAAATCTTCTGGCACAAATATGTTACTTATACCGAGGGTATGAGTGATTATTGGGACTATAGTTTCTTTAATGTTTCCGTTATCCGTTATGCCGATATATTGCTGCTTTATGCAGAATGTCTAAATGACAAGGGTGAAACAACAGAGGCCATTAACATAATAAATAAGGTTCGTGCACGTGTCAATGTACCGGCATTGCCGCTTACCATGGGTAAAGCCGAAGTCTTGAAACATCTGCAAGACAAAGAACGTCCTTGCGAGTTGGCATTGGAAGGTTCACGCTGGTATGACTTGGTTCGCTGGGGTATTGTAGAAGAAACGCTGAAAGCTCACAATAAACCATTTGTTGAGAATTATGTAGATACCAAGCACCAGTTGTTTCCTATTCCTCATAGTGAATTTCTGTTGAATCCTGATTGGGAGCAGAATCCGAACTATAGCAAGTAATCTTGTTTGTATAATTTTGGAAGAACCGTTTATGAAACATTTATTTCCTATATATGGAATGTGTAGCATTCTTTGGCTGGGGGCATGTACCCCGGTCGCTACACAGCCAGAAAAGTCCCTGTTTACGACACAGGAAGATTTTTCCCAATTTGTTGAATGTGAAAAATGTACCGGAACAATCTGTAGATGGGGATCTCAATTTGTTCTCTGATCTGGGTGCATGGAGTGGCTATGCGTTGCCAGTAAATCAAAGCAGGGCATTTGCGGGTGCCTTCATCGGCCCTATGACGATGCATGGAAGAGGATGGATTGCCCAAACGTTGGCACAGCCTACGTTGGTGGTCAATGGTGAAAAGTACGACTTGGTTCGCAATATGCAGACTGCCAAGTATCTACCCGGAAAGTTGATACAACATTTTAAAGATGCGCAGTTGGAATTCACTACTGAGTTGTGTTTTGCCACTTCACGCACTGCTTTTGTACGTTCTGTTATTACGAATCTTAGTGACACACCTTTGAATGTGTCGCTGACTTGGAGTGGCGGTGTTTTCGAAGAGAATACTATTGCCTCTAAGGTGGATAAGGCGTCCGGTTCCATTGTCCGTTCTACGGTCGCCGTTGGGGAACCAATCGCCAGATTATCACACTGCGTAACGAACCGCCGGTAGACGAAGTGACGGCTACCGTGCTTTTCCATACAGCCGATGAAGTGATGACTGTGGGGAACGACAGTTTGCGAGTTGTTGAGAAGAGTGACTATTTGCTGCAATCCGGCAAAAGTTATACTTCGGAATACAGCCAGACACTGACCTTGAAAGGCGAAGAGGCAGATAAGGAGTATGTTGCAATAAAGTCCATACCTTTTGATCAATGTTTTGCCGACAATGCGCAGCGTTGGAATCAGGGGCTTCAACGGGTACTATCTGCCGACAGTCCTTATATGAAAGAAAACGCTTACAGGAACATTGCTGTGAAAGCATTGATGACGTTAAACTCCAATTGGCGTACTCCGGCTGGTGATATCTTCCATGGTTGTAGTTTCCCTTCTTATATAGGATTCATCGGTGGATGTTGGTCGTGGGATGCTTGGCAAATTGCATCGGGTAATGTGTACTACAATCCTGAGGGGGCCAAGAGTGAAATGCTTTCTTTGTTCGATTATCAAGCAGAGAATGGTATGGTTCCTGATTTTATCGGTTATAATAAGGTACGTAACAATTGGCGCGACTCCAAACCTCCTATAGCATCATGGGGAGCCATGAATGTCTATAAGGTTACAGGAGACAAAGCGTTCTTGGACGAAATATTTGATAAATTGTATAGGTTCCATCAATGGTGGTATGCTGAGCGTGACCACGATCACAATGGCATTTGCGAATATGGTTCTACTGATGGTACACTGATTGCGGCGGCTTGGGAGAGCGGCATGGATAACGGTGTGCGTTTGATGACACCCGGATGCTAAAGAATGAGATGGAGAAAGCTTGGTCGATGGATCAGGAGAATATTTGTTTGAATTCCTCCTTTATGTAGATAAACTGACACTTTCGGAAATGGCTTCTATCTTGGGAAAGCAAGAGCTTTCTGAACAGTTGGCTAAGGAGGCTGAGGTAATCAAGCTGTATGTACAGACTAAAATGTATGACAGCGAGAGTGGTTTCTTTTATGATATTCGTTTGAATGACCGTACACCTGTCAAGGTGAGTGGGGGCTGAGGGGTGGTTGCCTTTGTGGGCAGGTATTGCTACCCCGGAACAAGCCGAGAGTGTGAAGAACATCATGATGGATGAAAAACATTTCAACTCTTACCTGCCGCTAGGTACTCTTGATGTAAGTCATCCTGCATTGCGTCCTACTTTCGGTTATTGGCGTGGTCCGGTTTGGTTTAACCAGGTATATTTTGGTATAACCGGATTGAAGCGCTACGGATATGTGGAGGAAGCCGACTTGCTGACTCGCAAGTTCATGGCACATGCTCAAGGACTGATGACCGACGGACCGATTCATGAAAACTACAATCCACTGACAGGTGAAGTGTTGAATGCACCCAACTTTGGTTGGTCTTCTGCTTTGATTTTGCGATTGTTGTTGGATCAATGATAGTGGAAGTAAAAATCAGTATGCGGATACTCCGAATTTATTAAAAGATATATTTATGATGAAAATTCGTTCTATATTGACAGGGATTGCCATATCTTTGTCGTTGGCAGGTATGGCACAATCCCAATATGACGGTGCTCCGGTAAACAGGAGCGCTAACGAAACGAGCACAGACAATGTAGAAGTGCGTAGAAACAAATACCCCCGTTCGGATAATGATTGGGAGAATTTTGATGTGCTTCATATCAATCGTCTGCCTTCGGCGGCTAATTTTATGGGATACCCCACTAAAGAATTGGCATTGCAGGGTGATAAATCACAATCTCCTTACTTCCAATCCTTGAACGGAACATGGAATTTCATTTTGTACCCCGTTCGGATGAACGACCGATGGACTTCTTCCAAAAAGGATATGATGTTTCAGGTTGGGATGATATTAAAGTTCCTTCCAATTGGGAGCTTCAAGGGTTCGGCTATCCTTTTTATGTAGGCAGTGGGTATGGTATAAAGAAGAATCCACCATTGATTGCAGTGGAAAACAGCCCCGGTTGGCTCTTATAGACGTACTTTTACTATTCCTGCCCATTGGAATAAACGTCAGATTATTCTTTATTTCGGAGGAGTGGCTTCTGCTTTTTATGTGTGGGTGAATGGTGAAAAAGTAGGTTACTCTCAGGATTCCAAAACACCTTCGGAGTTTGATATTACGCCGTATGTAAAACAAGGGGAGAATGAAATAGCCGTACAGGTTTTCAAGTTCAGTGACGGATACTATCTGGAAGATCAGGATTACTGGCGTTTGCCGGCATACAGCGTGATGTTTATGTGTATGCCCGATCCGCAACTCATGTGCGTGACTATGAAGTGGTTACCGATCTTGACGGGGAATACAAGAATGCTGACTTTCATCTTTTTTGTAGAGTTGGGCAAAGCAGGAGAAGGTAAAATAAAAGGGGCTGAAGTGGAAGTAAGCCTGTTGGAGAAATCGGGTAAAAGTATCTACAATGAGCGTAAGCGTTGGAATGCTGCCGATCGGGAACTTCATTTTAAAAAGGAAGTGAGAGAACCTTTGTTATGGAGTGCGGAGAAACCAAATCTGTATAGATTGCTGATTACTTTGCGTGTAAATGGCAAACCGGAACAATATATTTCCCAATACGTCGGTTTCCGTAAATCCGAAATCAAACATGCTCAATTGCTGATAAATGGCAAGCCGGTCTATATAAAAGGAGTAAACCGACACGAACACGATCCTTATAACGGTCATGTGGTAGATGAGGCATCCATGCTGCGTGATATTCAATTGATGAAAGAGAATAATATCAACAGTGTACGAACCTCTCATTATCCCAACGATCCCCGCTGGTATGAATTATGTGATATTTATGGTATGTATGTGGTTGATGAGGCCAATATCGAGAGCCATGGCATGGGATATAAGCCCGATCAATGCCTAGCTAACCAGCCCGAATGGGAGAAAGCTTCATAGACCGCACGGAACGTATGTTCGAGCGTGACAAAAACCATCCTTGTGTCATTATCTGGTCATTGGGTAATGAAACCGGTGAGGGATGTAACTTCGCGGCTACCTATAAATGGGTACATGCCAATGACCGTTCACAGCGTCCCGTGCATTCGGAAGACGGAATAAAGGGACCTTATACCGATATTTTCTGTCCAATGTATAAAAAGATAGATGTATTGATCAATCATTCTCTCTATCTTCCGTCCAAACCGCTGATTCTATGTGAATATGCCCATGCTATGGGCAACAGTGAAGGAAATCTTCAGGATTATTGGGATGTGATAGAGAAATATCCCTCTTTACAGGGCGGACATATCTGGGACTGGGTAGATCAGGGCTTGTATGCAAAGACGCCGGATGGAAATTCTATTGGGCATACGGAGGTGACCTGGCTCCGAAAGGTACTCCAAGTTCTGCCAATTTCTGTATGAACGGTCTGATTGCCGCGACCGTACCTTGAAGCCGCATATCCATGAAGTGAAAAAAGTAATATCAAAATATAGCATTCTCTTTATTGGATTATCATGAGGGATGGTAGAGTTACGTAACAAGTACTTCTTTACGGATTTAAGTGATTTCAATTTTACTTGGAAGCTGGAGGGGAATGGTGAACTTTTGGCTACCGGAACTATTGATAATGTATCCCTGGCTCCTCGGCAGACGGGTAAGTTTAAGACTTCTTTTCCAGCCATACAGGTAAAACCCGGTGTGGAGTATTTCTTGAATTTCTATGCCAGTTTGAAAAATGAGGATGGTCTGCTGAAAGCCGGAACAAAACTGGCTGATGCCCAGGTGAGTCTTCCATTTTATCAGCGTTTGTTGCTGAGGTTCAGTCTTCACCGGTGATAGCAGATGATGCGGCTTCGTTGTTGACACTTACAGCCGGTAATCTGAGCGTAGGTTTTGATAAGGAAATCGGTGCTTTGATTTCTTATAAAGAGGGAAGTACGGAACTGATAAAAGAAGCTTTACGTCCTAATTTCTGGCGTCCTGTGACGGATAATGATATGGGAAATGGCATGAATAAAACCTTGCGTCCGTGGCGTGATGCGGGGCGTCAGGCAAAACTGTTGTCCATGAAACAAAAGGCGTTGGGTAAAGAAGTTTATGAGGTTGTTTCTCATTATAAGTTGCCTGTAGGAGAGTCTGATTTTATCGTTACCTATCATTTTTCGGGAAAGGGTATTTGGATGTGAACTGTACTTTCATTCCGGGTAACGATACATTGCCTTTATTGCCTCGGATGGGGGTTAGTATTACACTGAACAGGCAGTTTAGTCAGATGGAATGGCTGGGACGTGGTCCTCATGAGAATTATATAGACCGGAATACTTCTTCTTATGTAGGTCTGTACAAGGGAAGTGTGGCCGATCAGTATTTCCCGTATGACCGTCCGCAGGAAACGGTAATAAGACTGAAGTCCGTTGGATGAGCCTGACAGATACCGCCGGACAGGGATTGATGGTTGTCGGACAGCCTTATGTCAGCACCAGTGCTTATCTGTTCCCTACAGAAGATTTAGATGAGCCAGGTCTTCGTAAATCGCAGCGTCATTTATCTGATATCCAGTTCAAGGATATGGTGACATGGAACATTGACCTGAAACAGATGGGAGTGGGTGGTGACACCAGTTGGGGGGCTTATCCTCATCAGCCTTATTTGATTCCGGCTGAACGTATGTCGTTCTCCTTCCGTTTCTGTCCTGCAAAACAGAATGGGGTATCGGGAAACCGGCAATATTTGAATTTTAAGTAATATAGGTTCGTTCAAAAAGAAAGCTGATAATTATTGTTTGCTTATTTGCGGTAGTCCTTTTGTGAATAATTTAAGGTCAGAAGGGGGATGGTTCAGTAAGTGAAGTATCCCTCTTAAAAAAGCAGCTTGGATAGTGAATTTTATCCAAGCTGTCTTTTTATTAATGATATTTGCCATTACCGGTTAATATCCCGGATTCTGATATTCATTAGCATTATCAATCAGCAATAATTCGGCTGTGGGAATGGGGCGTAAATAGTGAATGTTCTTATCGAATTTTGTGATTTGCGGGTTAGCTTTTGTGATACGGCTCTCGAAAGCACGGAATCTTTTCAAGGTCATCCAACGGTTCCATTCACCTATCATTTCACGCGCATATTCATCCAACAAGAAATCTTGGGTAACTTCCGAAGCTGTGATATCCATACTATGGTCATGTCCTTTACAGGCACGGTTCCGAAGTATGTTCAGTCTTTCGGCAGCACTTTGGTTGTTGCCTAATCTCCAGTCAATTTCGGCTGATAGCAAGTAGGTTTCTCCTAAACGATAAACAATACAGTCTGCTGAGGAATAAGGTTTGGAGGCATTTGAACCGGCATATAGGCTAGGACAATCTGCTTTCTTCAGACTTGGGAAAAACTTCAGAGGACTTTTTGTATTGGCATAGTTGTCTTCCAAGTTGAAAATGGCATAGCGGCAAGCGTCTCTTTCGGCTTGTGTATAGGTCTTACGAGATAAATAGACAGCCGTATCTCCTAAAGTGATATCATAGGCAGAATTACCGACCCTGCTGGTGGATAGACCGTATCTTTGTGCATCGGCTTCGTTCCATGTATATCCGTTCTTGGTACTGTTCGTAGCGTTATTCACATAATAAGTGTCTTTGAAGAAAGCTTTATAGCGACCGTCTTTCTCTCCATATAGATCAAGCATATACTTGCTTGGTTCCATATAGCAGTTACCTTTAGCCAGTTTGGGAACTTCGTATCCGTTGATATTTGTGGCGTAACTGGGTGTCATGCCCGAAAGATAGATACCTGAGGTATTGTTATTGTATGCTTCGGAGTGTTTCCATACACGGTTGAAATAGTTTCCACGAGGATTATAAGCCGTAATGGTAGAGTGGCAGACAATAAACAGTGCTTCTTCATTATTTTTGTTATTGTTCTCATCAAATACAGCTTCTACGTTATCATAGAGCTTGACCCCCAGTGAGCCTGCATTTTGAATCAGATAATCTGCCGCTGTCTTCGCTTTTTCCAGATAGGCTTTACTTTCGCTTTCCGTCAAGGCAGTAGTATTGCCTAAACCATCTGTGTAGGTCGAGAAGGTGAGGCAGGCTTTGGCATATAAATGATAAGCGGCTGCACGTGTCACGTGCCCTTTTACTTCCTGTGTGATAGGAAGATTTTTTCATGGCGAATTCCAGATCTTCCAGAATTACTTTATAAAAATCATTAACCGAACTGCAAGGAAGAACGGAAATAGGACTGTTCATAGGCTCCAATGGCAGGTATTTACCTCCCCATTGCTCTACAATATTATATAAGGCATGGGCACGGATAAACCTTGCTTCGCTGACCAACTCGTTGATTCTTGTTTCGCTTAGACCTTCCACTTTGTCGGCATAATGGACAGCTGCATTACATGCACTCAATATACCATAGAAACCCGCATATCCTTCATTCAACATACCGTTGGAAGCACCGTAATCTTCATAACGGAGTAGTTTGCTCCAGTTACCGTTGGTACCATCGGGATTCGTATCTTGCCAAATGTCTGTTCCACCTTCTGCAACCATTAGATAGGTGTCTTCTGCCTGACCATAAACTATGCGGACCAGGTCAAAGTAACAGTCGTTCACTTTCTTTTCATAGCCTGCCGGGGTAGACCATTCTTGTTCTGTAGAGATGCCGGAGGGATTAAATTCATCCAGGCTACAGCCGTAGACAGACAACATCATGATTACGGCTGATATGAGAGTAATTTATGTTTTTTCATCAGTATAAGTTTTTAGAATGAGATATTAACGCCAAATACGTATTGTTTAGACAACGGTGCGTCGTCATCTATTTCCTTCCTTTCGATCATAGTTTTGTAAGTAGTCACACTTTGTAAAAATGAACGGATTGTTTGCGGTAAAATATATACGCATTTTGTTAATCTTTACGGCATCCAACCATTTTTTGGGAAATGTATAACCTAGTGAAATAGTTTTTACTTTCAAGTAGGAACCATCAAAATAATTAGCCATTGTTGATACGGGTCCTGTCCGTTTGTAATACTTGCATCCGGACGGGGATAGCGGGCACTTTGATTTTCAGGAGTCCAGTAGTCACATACAGTAGGTGAAGGCGTCAGACCGTCTGTACGATACCATCCGGTCAGACCGTAAGGGATTGTCCAGTCCCACCGGGCAATCAACAAAATGCTTAGGTCGAAATTCTTATAATTGAAATTATTAAGTAAACTGCCCGACCATTTCGGTGTAGCGCTTCCTAGAACATAATAGTCATCCGCATTCAGTTTGTAATCGGGAGTACCATTTTCTGCGATATGGACTTGTCCGGGTTTCTGACTGTACTTGGCTGCTTCTTCTGCTTCGGCTGTACCCCATATTCCGGCATACTTGTATCCGTAATAAGTTTTGATTGCCTCACCGGGAATCAGGTAGTAGTCTCCGAACTGAAGCGGGCCTTCGCTGGTTGTTTTTATCACTTCTTCCTTGTTGGTTGAGAATGCCAGTGTGGTGCTCCATTGGAATTTAGGTCCGACAAAGTTACGGCTGGTAATGCTTAATTCCACACCTGTATTACGTGTTTCGCCTACATTAGACCATATTTTGAAAGGAGAGGAGCCATAACCTCCCGTTGCATAGGGCAGGTTTTTCTCGAATAAAATATCTTTAGTATCTGTCCGGTACCAGTCGAACGCCACGTTCAGTCTGTCACTGAATAATCCCAAGTCGAATCCCAGATCTGTCATTATAAGATTTTCCCATCCCAGACTCTTGTTGGCGATGGATTGGGAATAACCGCTATAAGGGACTCCTACATCTTGAAATCCGATAATGCCTGTGCGGCTGTAATCTAATGTGGCGTATTCTGAAGCACCGGCATTACCGGTGACACCGTAACTGGCGCGTAATTTCAGATTGGAAACAGCTTTTACATTCTGCATGAAGGGTTCATCACTAATGCGCCAGGCAATAGCTCCTGCGGGGAACATATCCCACTTGTTTCCATCTGCCAAGATGGATGAACCGTCCCAGCGGCTGCTTAATGTCAATAGGTAACGTCCTTTATAGCTATAGTTAATGCGGGCGACATAGGACATTTTTTGGCTACCTACATAAGAAGAAGAAACTGTGGGTGTACCGGTTGCGGCACCTAAATTATGGTATAGATAAGAATCCGTATCAAATTTGTTGGCAGTGGCGGTCGCTTTTTCTTTTTGGTCTTTTGACCATTCAGTGACTCCGGTTATTGTGAAATCGTGATCCTCTTTTATTTTGAAGTTATAAGTCAGAATATTCTGCCATTTATAATTATAAGTGAAGGTGTTTGGGATAGTGGCCTGAACTAGTCCGCTTTCTAGTCCCTGATATGATTTTGTGCCGGTATACTTACTTTCTTTCACATTCCGGAAATATCCGCCTAACAGACTTTTGAATGAAAGTCCTTTTAGTGGAGTCAATTCTACATAAATCTGTGGGGCTACGCTCAATGTCTTTCACATTATTTACATATTGGTCTTCTCCCATATCCGCAAAGGATCATGTTGCCGTCTCCCAACGGGTAGTCTACCAGATTGCCGTCTTCATCATAAGGAGTACCCAATGGTGGCATACAGAGAATACGGTTCCATATACGGCTGTAACGCTTGTCATTTTCAGAATACATGGCATATAGGTTTAGTCCGTATTTTACCATTTCATTGGCTTTAAAATCTATTTTGGCACGTGCCGAGTAGCGTTCCAGTTCGTCTCCTTTCAATAATCCTTCCAAATTGTAATATCCTAAAGAAAAATAAGAGGTGACCCGGTCATTAGAATAAGATGTGCTTAGATTGTAGCTATTGGTGATACCGGTTTGTGAAGCTAAATCAAACCAGTCCACCCATTGATTGTTGTCTATATATTTTTGCATATAGCTGGGAAAAAGATTCCCGTCATCGGCCGGGCTGTTCCAGGCACCTACCGTTCTTTGTGCTTCTCTGCGGAAGTTAATGTAATCCTCTCCACGATTTACTTCGGGGAAGCTGGAGATGACATTCCAACCATAGTAGGCATCCAGATCGATGGAGAATTTATCTTTTTTAGGAGTTTTGGTGGTGATGATGATAACTCCATTTGCTCCGGCAGCACCATAAACAGCTGTAGAGGAGGCATCTTTCAGTACTTCAATAGAAGCGATATCATTCGGATTCAATTCATCGTAAGAGCCTTCCATGCCGTCAATGATGAATAACGGGCTATTGTCACCATTGATGGAGCGTGTGCCACGTAGGGTCATGTTCACTCCGGAACCGGCTTCTCCACTACTGCGAGTGATATCCAAACCTGCACCTGTCCTTGAATAGCCTCTAGTACATTGCTGGTTGGCATTCGGACAATATCCTCACTTTTTACGGAAGCAACAGCTCCAGTCAAATCTCTCTTTTTTACAGTGCCGTATCCTACCACTACCACTTCATCCAATATTTGAGTATCAGGCTGCATTTTGATATTCAATTGTGTGTTTTTGCCAATGGTTATTTCTTGGGTTTTATATCTATATAAGATATTTCAAGACTGTTTTTTCCTGCGGGTACATCCAATGTATAATTTCCGTCAAAGTCAGTGATGGTTCCTATAGTATTTGCGCCTTTTACAGTGACGGATACTCCAATTAAAGGTTCATTGTTCTCATCAATAATTTGACCTTTGATAGTACGTCCTTGCAGGATCGATTGAACCGATTCATTGTTCACTATGTTACTTGACTTTGCATGCGAATAGGCAACCGGTATGCATAGGACCATTGACAATCCTAAAATAAGGGGACTACGCATAAGGCTGCTTTCCCTGTTTTGTTTTGGATTTTTCTTCATGTTTTTCATTTTTGCTTCTTTATTAACTCACTATTTGTTTTTAAAGGTTGATGTTATATCAAATTATTGAATCTGTTTGGTTTCAATCGTAAACTTATTAGGTTAGATAAATCTTTTGTTTTCTTTCTTTTTTCGTATATCTGTCTTTTAAGGCCTTGATATCTTGCTTGTATTTTTGTTTTCTTTCTTTTATTATTGCTATTTTTATGATTTTGTTATTTATAAATATTAAAATAGTTTTCTTTATTTTATTTTTAACACACTGTTTGTGTTATAATTATCTTATCGGTGCAAAAATATACGAAAGAAATCGAAGATGAAAGGGAAGTAGTATGTTGTTGAACA
>ENA-OQIM01000387-OQIM01000387.1-human-gut-metagenome-genome-assembly--contig:-NODE-387-length-16774-cov-9.967682_pt1 | contig 16774 bp, 16 predicted proteins | sample MGYA00242579_ERZ504744 | MGnify/ENA primary metagenome ERZ504744 (study PRJEB26092, sample SAMD00036441) | human gut metagenome | host: Homo sapiens | study: EMG produced TPA metagenomics assembly of...
CTTTTTTCTTTTTCTCTTTTCTGTCTACTTTTTTGTATCCGGTATCTGTGACAGTTTTCTTATTTTTCTTTTTTCGCAACCGTTTTTCCTCCTTTCGGTTTTCCTGCATCCGGAGACTGTCTGATCTGTTCCGGATCTGTCTCATAATAGTTTTCAGTTTCATATTTTCTGACGGGCGGACGAAGAAACTTCACCCGGATCATATGCATCAGAACATCTTCCAGATGCATCCCGTCTTTTTCGTACATGGCAAATAAAAATTCCGGTAACATTAAAAGCACCATGACCGTTGCTGCATTACTGTTTCCCATCACATTACGCAAGAGAAAATAGCTTGGAATTCCCATTGTAGCACCTATCCCGATACAGATCAGCTGTCTTTTGGTCAGGTTAAATGCTACTTTATTCTTTACCTTCGTTAAATCTTTCGGTACGCTGACATATGCCATGATTTTCACTCCTTCCTGTAATTTAGTGCGCGTTAAATATCGACTTACTTAAGGATGCCGTCTTAAAGAGCTGTAACATAAGATCACCGTGTAAGCCATAACGCCAAATAATGAAGAACTCAGATTATCTGAATACTGGATACCTGCAACAAGCACTGCATAGATTGCAACGCATACCATCATCAGAAATGCCTGGAAAGCCAGGGCAAAGAGTCCTCTGAAATAATTCGTGCCGATCTGTCCCCATTCTCTGTTACTCATAGTTGCGAATGGAATCGGCGCAACTGAGGTATATAGGTAAATCTCTATCATACGTCCATACATGATCACTGTGATCAGTACAGACAGGATTCTCATACAGAAGCCAGCGATAAGGGTTTCCAGCGCCAATACAACAAGTTCTCCGATTTCCATACTTTCCAGGGTTGCGGAAAGATCCGTCAATGCCGAAGAAATATCAATGGCGGTACTTCCGCTGATAACACCAGCTGCAGAATTAACTACGTGCTGGCCCACATCGAATACCGCCATTGTGATCGTAAATGTGTTACTCACCAGATAAACCGCGATCCACATTTTTACGAAGTACTTGAAAAACATCCAGGTATCAATATCATGCATGTTGTTGCGCTCGGTCAGCATAGAAATCAATTCGTAGCAGAGTACGAGTGTGATAATAATACCTGCAATCGGCATGATCACGGAATCCGATAAGTTCCGGATCATACTGAATATGCTGCCGTTCCACCCTTGCGGGGTCTGTCCAACCTGGGTAGCGATCTCACCAGTCTTTTGATTGACATCAGTAAACATCGTATCTAGGTTGGAAGTGATCATCCCGGTTAAGAGTTCCCTCATCCATTCCTCAATCGCATCAAAAATCTGACTGAACATGGATCTCTACTCCTTTCTCTTAACCAAATAATCCACTCAGAAGCGGGATCAGCTGTGTTCCGATCAGGATAACACCACCACCGCTCATCAGCTGCTTAATTCCCTGGGATTTTGCACCCGGGTTGTCGTTTCCATAACCTTCCATCAGGTTGATTACGCCCCAGACACCAAGACCAGCACCGATTGCAACGACCAGTGTCTGAAGGATATTGATTGCACTGCTAAAAAAAGCCATAATCAAATGTATGAACAAACGCTTTTCTTATGGTCTGTAAGCGTTTGGCTCTACTCCTTTCCCTTTTATTCAGACCTTTTTGTATCCTTATCAGTAGTAGCAGGGTGCTCGAATTCTTTCTTTCATATCAGTCCTCACCTTCCTCAGCTTCAATCGCTGATACGTCTTCTTGTGTTACAGTTACTTCATACATTTCAAATTCTGTATCTTCGGACATCACCAGTCGGTGTGCCAGATACTTTTCGACATCAAACGCATTATTCTTATTAAAATCGGCAAGCTCTTTGTACCGTTTATGCTTTGTGATGTCATATTTGTTGCTTAAAAACGGCCGGACTCCACGAAGCTGTAAGATACATTTTTCTCCATCCATGACCGCCAGCTCATCTCTACTCATCAGTTCTTTTCCAGTCTTTTGATAATTCAGCCCATAGGACCGGTTGCTACCTCTGGTGTCTGATGTGTTGTAAAGATCTATGGTTTCCTTTCCCAGGGTTTCTGATATTTCTTTCAGTGTGGAACTTTCCTTTCCACCCAGGAAAAGAACGGTGTCACAGTTACCCGTGATCGTCTCAGCCGCATCCTTATAGATTGTTTTCAGCTGAGATTGTGACTGCAGAATGATAGAAGCGGAGATTTCCCTGCTTCGGATCGTAGCAATCAATTTGTCGAATTTTGGGATCTGTCCGATATTGCTGAACTCATCAAGAAGCAGTCGTACATGATAGGGAAGCCTGCCTCCATGCTCATCATCCGCTTTATCACAAAGCAGGTTAAAGAGCTGGGTGTACATGATTGCTACCACAAAGTTGAATGTGTCATCTGTATCACTGATGATGACAAACATAGCTGTTCTCTGATCACCGATCATATCCAGTTCCATCTCGTCATAGGACATGATTTCTCTTAGTTCCTGAATATCAAATGGTGCAAGTCTGGCACCACAGGAAATCAAAATCGATTTTGCAGTTTTGCCGGCAGCAAGCTTGTACTTGCGATATTGCCTTACTGCAAAGTGTTCTGGATTTTCTGCTTCCAGCTCTTCAAACAATTCATCCACTGCATTTTTAAATTCTTCATCATCCTCCCTGGTCTCACTGGCATTGATAAATTCCAACAGAGTAGAAAAGTTCTGTTCTTCCTCTGGTGCCTCATACCAGATGTATCCGATCAGTGCAGAATACAAAAGACGTTCGGCCTATAGTGATAGGTAATCCTTTGAAGTTATCGCCGGATTTTCCCCCACTCCACACCGGACATGCGACTTTCACCGCATCCGGCGTTCCATCGGTTGTTTTCACAAGCATTTAATCAATCTCCAAACAAAATATTAGTTTTCTATTGCGGACAAACCAGCCTGCTGACGCAGACTGTTCACTTTTAACATCAGTTCCTTTGTTGCTTTGAGCGTGCCGGCTATCTCTTTCAGCTCGTCCTTAGAGCGTTCTTGCAGTAGCGGAAGAAATCTTTTGTGGAACAAAATCATGTTTTGATACCGTTCCCTGCCGCCTAATTCTGTCGGGATTTTTAACCAACATACTATGTCAGCCGCATTTTCAAAAAGTTCTCCACATAGCGCACATTTCCCACGTTGGCAGAAAATAAAGAAATCCTGCTGTCAATAAGTTCTGCGCTTCGCCCCATAGACGGTTGACCTCTCAAACCTGTCAGAACAAATGAGTTCAGACTTAGGTTTGTGTGTATCAATGCCCGTCCCTCCGCCGTATAGCTGCATACCGCCGCTTTCTTCGCCATCGGTATCTTGTTCTTGATGTAAGCGATAGGGTAGATAGGTTGGTCGATTCCCGATACATACCGTACCATTGCCGACTTTCCAAACCGTTCCTTTTCACTCTCGGTCATTGCACCGCCTTCTCGAACAAGTTTGCACCCGGTTTCTGTATTGAGCCGATTCGTTAAAACTGTCATGACTTGTCTGTGGATTTTCCTGCAATCAATGCTGATACAGGTGGCAAGCTGAAAATAATTCTGTATTCCCAGAACCATTGAGTTGAACAGCCTTATTTCATCCAAAGGTCTTTTTCCCTCGGATGGTCTGGCAATTCGCTTTACCTGCTCCACCAGCTTCAGCCTTTCCAGCTCTAACTTTTTGTCACAGATATGAGATTGCACAGTGTACTTCCCGCTCTTTGGTCTGACCCGTATCTTGAATCCGAGAAACTCCGAATAGCGTTTTCTGACATTGACTATCCTTGTTTTCTCTGGCGATACTTCCAACTTCAGCCTCTCGGTTATCCATGCCGTTACAGCTTCCTTCGTTCTCAAAGCGTCCTCTTTGCTCCGACAGAAGATTCTGAAATCATCTGCATATCTTACGATATACATTTCTTTCAGTCCCGTTTTCCTCATTTTGAGAAATGCCTTGCTCCGGTCAAAAGTAATCGAGTTTCTGATTTTCCTCTCATACCCGTATTCCTTTACAAGAGGGTGGTTCTGCCATTGGCTCTCTACCCAGTTATCCAGTTCATTCAGCACAATATTCGCAAGTAGCGGTGAAATGATACCACCTTGCGGTGTGCCTTTGTCTGGAATGAGAGTAGTGCCGTCTGGCATTCTAATCGGTGCTTTCAGAATCCGCTTGATAATAAAAATCAACTGTTTGTCGTGTATTCCCAAAGCCCATATCTGCCGCACCAGCTTACTGTGATTTACATTATCGAAAAAGCCCTTTATATCAAACTCAATCACGTAATGCAGATTCATTCGCTGGAGCATGGTATAGGTTCTCTGCATGGCGTGTTCTACGGAGCGGTTCGGGCGAAAACCGTAGCTGTTGTCGCTGAATTTCGCTTCGCAGATAGGCTCCATGACCTGCTTTATACATTGCTGTATCAGCCTGTCCCAGATACAGGGAATACCCAACGGGCGAGTTTTCCCGTTTGGCTTCGGAATGTTTTTGCGTCTTACCGGCTTAGGGCGGTATCCGTGCTGACTTCCTGTGACAATAAACCTCACTTTCTCAACAACCATTTCGGGCGGTAAACACCCGATGTCACTGATGTTTTTGTTGTCTGTTCCTGCCGTGTAGCTTCCTCCGTTTGCTTTGATGTTCCGATATGCCAGAAGAATGTTATCCCGACTCAAGATTAAATCCATGAGGTCAGTAAAGTTTTCTCCCTCCAGACTTCGATGATAGAGTTCATCAAAAGCCGACTGCATACCGTAATACTCGGCATGACGTAAGTCGTCTACACATAGAGTTTTGCTTTTCTTTGGCATAAGGCATCACCTCCTTTTTTGAAAGTGACCCTTTTGGTCTTACTCGAATCCTTATGTTGGATTGAATAATGCCTGTTTATCTCAACCGACTTGTGACCATTCCTCCACTCTCATTACAAGAGCTTCACAGGTTCAATCACTACTTTTCAGCAGCAGTTCGTCTGCTTATTGTTCTTCGTCAGACTATTCCTTGCGAAATCTGCTGCCTTTCCTCGTTCCGATAGTTCTATCTGTACATACATACCTTAGGTTCCTGCTATAGACCTGTCGGCTTGCCTGTGCCTGTAACACAGCATGGTCGTTCGTAGGATCAATTTCTACTAAACCACACCGACTGCGCTTTAACGCACCCACACATTTCTATGTGGTCTTCTTTTAGACCTGTACATTCGCAGGTTCGTCAGTCCGCCCGCCAAAGCAACATTCTAACCATAGGTATCTTATAGACCCTCGGCTTATAGGTAACACAGTCTGCCGCCAGACCGCTTTCGACCACTTTAGGCAGTGGTTACGGTTACTCTCAGCCTTTGTCATGGGGCTTCGTACACCAGCCATTACAGCCAATGCACGCCCATCAAGTAGCGTTTCAGGGCGTTACCCCATCATTCCACCTATCAAACTATCAGTTCTCCGAACAACGGAAAACCGTTGCTCGTGCGCAGACTTTTTACCGCCTGCGAACGAGTCGCACTCACCCAGAAATCTTCCGTTGATTTTTCGCCTTCACCCTTGGTATTTGCGATAATGGTATTGACCAGCTTCAAGATGTCTTTTTCACTCCGGATATAATGGAACGGATTGTAATGCATGGACTTTTTAAAGTTGATCGTATTTAATACCTTGATCCGGTATCCTCCATTTACCAGCATCTTCCCGCATTCGACGATGATCGTACCCTTCGGATCAGTGACCACATAGGATACGTGATCCGTCATCTGCATAAGGTTGGGCTTCACATAGAATCTTGTCTTACCAGATCCGGAACCACCGATAACGATCACATTCTTATTTCTGGCATACTTCGGAGCTTTTGGTCGGCTGTTCATGGTCAGACGTTCCGTTTCTGTGAGGATGACATTGTTTTCAAAGACCGGATCCATGAAGGGTTCGATATCTTTTCTATTTCCCCATCTGGCCGATCCATACTCCACACCTTGTCGGAACTTCTTTGCATTTTTTGAACGATAGTAGACCACCAGTTTTAATGCACCTGCAACCAGAACACCTACTGCAAGGTCCTGCAAAGCGACACTTGGCAGCCAGCTTAAAAATGCCAGTCGGAAATTGACTAACATCACGCCAAGTCTCTGGACCATGCTTTCTCCCAGCAATGCCGGTACAGCCAGGATCCTTTATCTGCTACATAGAAAATAAAGAAATATGGGAGATTTAAGATCACCAGCCGTTTGACCTGGATCTTCTGTAATTTTTCCCGGATCATCGTTCCTGACCTCTGGATTTTTGTCTCTGCTTCACACGCTGGCGGTGCTTTGCTTTTCTTTCTACAGATTTCTGCAGTTTCTTTCTGACGGATGGTTTCTTCGACTGTTTCTTTTTCAGTTCTACTCCGGCATATTCCCGGAAAGCCGCTGTCATCACATCCACATCTTTGGCCTTAAAGAAGACCAGAAATTTCGGTGGATCCGCACCAACCTCTTTTTTCAGGCTGTAATCAATGCCGTATTTTCTTGCCACACGATCAAAAGATTTGATATTTTCATCTGTGATCTTTAAGTTGGAAAGCTGTACTCCCTGTGCATTCAGCTGCTTGATGGTCTGCTTTCCATGTGGCTTTTTCTTTTCAATCTTTTTTCGGGCTTTTTCCCTTCCTTTCTCCTGAGCTCGTCCGGTCTTTTCAGCCATTTTCACCTGCGTTGCTTTCTGTTTCCTACGGTTGTCCATTTCCAGGAACTTCCGAAGGGCTGCTTTTAGCACACTGGCAGTGATCTTGACTCCCTGGATGCTCAGGCTGATCACTTTCTGATTTACTTCTTCCTGCAATTACCCACGTCCTTTCTTTCCTTTCATCTCAGAATAAAGACGGGCAATACAATATCCGATGCATGGAACATGTTTTCCATACGGACAGCCACCACATGGTGTTGTTTTTACTGCTTTTTTCTTTTCCGGAAGCAGATAGTGGCACTGTTTCAAGCTACAGCCTTTCTTTTTGCCTCCCCACCAGTAACAGTACTTGCAGGACCATGGCTTTTCTTCGCTGTACTTTCTTCCCTCAATAGCTGCATTTGGTTCTATGATCAGATCTTTATTTGTCTTCATTCTGTTCTTCCTCTTTTCTCATGATTTCTGTCAGTTTTTTCTCTGCCTGACTTCCGGCAGCAATGAGACAATACAAAACTGTAAATATTGCCGCTGCTCCCAGAAGAGCAACAAAAATAATGATATTTCTCATGGTTTCTCCCATCTAAAAAAGCGTCCACAGATTCCTTTCGGTTTCCATGAACGCTCATTCTTATTTAATTAGTGTTTCTTTTTTCTCATAAATGCAAGGGCTCCTGTACCAGTCGCACCAATGCCGAGAAGCATAAACCACAGCCACAGATTGGTGTTATCCCCAGTCTTTGGTGAATCACTGACAGGTTTTCCACCTTCCGGTGTCTTTTCTGCCGGTTTTTCCTCATCTACCATGGTTACATGCTGTACTTCAATGGTATCCTTTACTTCGAATCCCACATCTTTTGCAACCAGATAGCCATCCGGTGCTGTTTCTTCACGGAGAGTGTATTTTCCGATCGGAAGCATTTCGATGTAATGTGCTTTCTCTGTACTGGTCCAGCTTTCCACAACTTTTCCATCCTGATCAAGGATTGTGAGTTTTGCTCCCGGAAGTTCTTTTCCGGCGATATCCTGTTTGGAGATTTTCACCTTCGTCACATCATCCTTCATCTCAACTTTCTGCACATCGGCAGTATCTTTGATCGTGAACTTCACACTTTCAGCTGTTACATAACCGTTGGCCGGTTTTGTTTCAACCAGTGTGTATTCTTTTCCGACAGTCAGCTCACGAATCACGTGTGCTTCTTTACCGGAAGTCCATTCATCCACGGTATTTCCATCAGCATCTACCACCTTCAGCTTACATCCTGGAAGTTCCTTTCCTGTTGTCAGACTGGATTTGGTAAATTCTACAATGGTTGGCTGATTCTCAAAGGTAAAATCATAGGTTACAGTCGGCTGATCCTCACCTGCATACTCAAACGTAAATTTCTTTACTTCATCGTTGGTTACGAATCCGTCTGGTGCATAGAGCTCTTTTACATAATAAGTTGCTCCTATTGGAAGATCTGCAACAAATGTGATCTTTCCTTCTTCATCTGTAGATTTCAGCTCAATGATCTCATCGGCTTCGATCAGGACTTTACCAGTTGTCTCAGACTTAATGTCTTCTTTGGCAAATAATCCAAAGATAGCGCCTTCCAGTGTACGGTCAGAATCTTTTTCCTTCTTAAGTACACTGACTTCTACTCTCTGACGGTTGTTCTGCCAGTCTTTGTCATAGACTACAACCGGTGTATTCTGATCCACGTAAGTCAGATCTACATGACGGATCTCACCATCCAGTACATGACCGTAAGCAGTTCCTGTTTCTTTCACATAGTATTTACCAAGTGGAAGATTTTCCAGTTTTGCAATACCGGTTTCATCTGTCTTGATCGTTGCAATCAGTTCATCCTTTTTATAGTAATCGTCACTGACGCCATCGGCAGCCTTAATGTCTTCCTCAGCATAGACTTCAAACGTAACATCTGTCAGCTTTCCGGTTACATAGTTGAAAATGTGTTCCACCACACCTTTGACCTTATCGGCCAGTGTAACAGAATCCAGAAATTCTCCCTTTTTGTTGATGATAAGTTCACCAACCGGTACCTCGTCCTTCATTTCCACTTTCTGAACCTCTCCGGTATCTTTGACTGTGAATGTCACATCATTGGCTACCAAATAACCATGCGGTGCAAACTCTTCATGTAGGGTATAAGTCTCACCCACTTTCAGATATTTGATCACATGCGGTGCATCTTTGGAAGATGTCCAGCTATCTACTACATTTCCATCTTTATCCGTTACTTTCAGATAAGCTCCATCCAGTTCTACACCGGTTGTTGCATCTGATTTTGTGATCTCAACAGTTGTCGGCTGGTTCTTCTTTACGGATTTTAATGTTACTGTCTGTACATCCTGCCCCTGATAATAAGCATCAAATCTCAGTACTTCATCCGAAGATACGAATCCATCTGGTGCTTTCAGTTCTTTTACATAATAGCTTCCAAGTGGAAGATCCAGTGTACATGCTGCCTGACCTTTTTCATCAGAAGTCATTTCCTGTAAAAGAGTATCTGCTTTGACGATCACTTTTCCATCTTTCGTCTGAATGTCTTTTGCATTGTAAATACCGAACACTGCTCCGGCTACTGTATTACCTGTCTCAGCATCCTGTTTTTCGACAGTAATCGACACTTTCTGTCGTTCATCTGTGACAGAGATTTCTTTCTCGATCACTGCAGTATCCTGATCCGCATAAGCAAATTCGACATTTTCCGGCACAGTATTTAACACATAAGTGTCCGGTGCATTCTTCTCTTTAACATAGTACCTGCCAAGTGGAAGATTCTCTACGGTTGCATAACCATCTGCATCCGTTGTGACGGTTGCTACCAGTGCATCCTTTGCAAAATACAGAGTTCTCTGTCCATCTGCACCTACCTGATGATCGGCAGTATAAATATCCTCTGCCGCATAGACTTCAAATTCAGCACCTGCAAGTCCAGCCATTTCAAACTGGAATTCCTCATCAAATCCCTTTAACACTTCACCCTGTTTATAGATCTTTAACTGACCTTTGACCGGGGCATTGGTATATTCCACATCAATGACTGCATCTCCTGTGACAGGATCGGTCAGATAAGCAGTATCTGTATCAACTGCAACTGTCACATAGTTTTTGGATATTGTGTACCCATCGGGTGCCGTCACTTCCTCAATCCTGTAGTTACCAGGTTTCAGATTCTTTGGCAGTACCAGGTATCCTTCTTCATTTGTGAAATAAGATTTGTGTACCGTTGGCTTTGGATAGGATGTTGTCTGTTCCACATATTTCTGATTATCCAGGTCATATACCTTGAATTCAGTATTCGCCAGGAGTACAGATTTCTGTGTTTCTGCATCCTTTTTGATGATCTTTAATTTTGCTTTGAATTCCTTATCCAGAAGCACTCGCCATGTCTGTGGTGTATCCGGATGATTCTCTGTGATCTTCACTACAAAATCATCGACCGGTGCATAGTTGTGTTTGCTTGTGGTTTCTCTTACCACATAAGTTCCATATGGAAGCGGAATCGATCTTGCATATCCTTTTTCATCGGTAAACATTTCTGCCTGGCCATCTGCAGTCAGTACAACTGGTCTGGCTGAGTCAAAATCGTAACTTCCATCTGCTTTTACTTTCAGATCACTGACAAGCCATGCTGAAAAACCAACTCCCTGCAGAAGATCTGCATCGGTCTTTCCGTTGTTTGCTGCCTTGATGATCTGAAATGGCTGTTTGATGACAGTTTCTTTACATACAGAAGTTCTTTCTACTGTCGGAACAGTAGCACCTTCGTAAGTACAGTCCACCTCATGTTCTGTCGGATCCAGTACGTATCCCACCGGAGCACTAAGCTCTTTCAGATAATACTTTCCAAGATAGAGATCCGATACAGAAGCTTCGCCATTCTTATCCGTTGTCAGGGATGTGATCAGGCTGTCTTTCTTATGGATCGTTCCGGTTCTTCCATCCGGATGAACAATATCTTCCCTTGCATAAAGGCCATATACTGCACCTTCCAGCGTTGCATCACCCTGTGCTGCATTCCCTGTCTCAGCATCCTGTTTTGCAATGTTGATCTTTGCATTTACACGTTTGTCTGTTACATTTTTGGTCGTTGTCTTTCCGATAGCAAGAGTCACATTATAAGACTTTGTATCGATCTGATACCCTGTTGGAACAGAGATTTCTTTCAGATAAACAACTTCCTGTGTTTTCTCCATTGTGAGCTGTGAAGCACCATTCTGATCAGTTGCAGGCATCTCTGCAATCAGCTTTGTACATGCAGCATCGGAATAGATCCCGTACACTGCACCAGCCAGTGCATTTCCTGTATCCTGATCTTTCTTTACAATGGATACTTTGCATTCTTTTGTCCAGGTTACTTTAAAATCCACATATTTCTCATTTCCGACACCTTCACCGAAAACAAGAGCCAGGTCCTGTGTCCCAGATCCTGTTGTGATCTTATAGGCTGAATATTCCTTATCAATACTTCCTTTCATCTTAGAAGAGAAAGTAGCACTGACATTTTCTGCCTGATTAAGTGGTGCTGTCAGATAGAACTTTGTACCACCGGAAATCTCCACATTAGCCCCTGCAGCACTTGTTTTTCCGGTTGTCACATTTACAAGTTTTACACCTTTCGGCAGCTTGAAAGTAACCGTCTGCAGTTTATCCGCTTTGAATGTGATCACACTTGTTCGCTGGCTGTTTCCTTCCACATAAGCCTTTACATTAGATTCGGAAAAGCTCATATCTACAGACGGAATGTCCGGCATATTTACACAATAATTGTAAAGCTCCATTGCCAGGTTCTTTCCTGTTGCATTAGTTCCGGATGCCCAGTCACTGGATCCATTTGCATAAGCTGCTGCAAGATGGGTAATGATGAATCTCTTTCCTGCCGGAAAATCCGGATGTTTCTCATCGAAGAAACCATTCTCATCACTTGCTTTTGTTCCGTAATAGCAGACCTTTGCAAGTGTCTTTCCATCGGCAAGTTTCTGGATCGTATAAGTTCCATTTCCCGGTCCTTTTTTCGATGGTTCAACACAGTATGCTGTCGCATTGATGCTTCCCCATTTCACATAATATGGACAAGTCAGATAAGAACCTAATCCATAGTCTGCGTAATAGTACCAGGAGCCGGCTGTAACTGTGACTGATTTTGTTCCTGTTTCACCGGAAGCAAGCATCATTGGCATATCAAAAGTAATACTTTCGCCTGCTTCAAGATCTGCAAGAGCAACTTCCTGGTCAACAGCTTCCTGCATAACCTCTGAGAGTGTGATCCCTGTTTCCGGATCAACGGTCTCCTGATCCTCCGTTGCTTCGATTTCTGCATCAAATTCTTTTTCTGTCAGTTCTGTTTTGCTCTCCGTGTCAGCAGCATCAGTTTCCTCTGTAGACGAGTCAGCCTCCGAATCCTCTGTTTCTGTCTTATCGGAAGAACCAGCATCCTGATCAGAAGAACTTTCTGACTGCGAATCTTTCTGTTGATCCGCTTCTTTTACCACGATCTTTCGATTGATCTGGTAGGTTGGGTGATCCGTTGTCTGTGGTTCTACATAATAGACTGCCTTATAGGAATTGGCATAATCGGTAGAAAAATCATTCCCGTCCGTATCTTTTGCTTCCTGAAATGTAACTTTTACTTTGCTGTCATCCTGGATCGTAAGACCGGTATAATCACTCTTTACATCGAAATTGTCTCCAACCTTGATCTCATAATCCTTTGCAGTTACCACTTCATCTTCATCCAACTGATCCTTGATCTCCTCATAATACGGAATCTTTTTTACAGATCCGGCATCATCAGAAGCATAGGCAACAGCGGGAGAGAGTACCGTCGATAGAACCGTTACTGCAGTCAGTAAACCGGACATCACCCTGCGTGCTTTCTTTTTCACGTTCATTCTCTTAAATCCTTCCTTTCTGATTCTTTTGTGTATGGTTATCTGTTAGTTTCTGCATATTATCTTTTATACGAAGATGATCGCCTCCTTTCCTGAAATTTGCGCTATTTGGGACAGTCAGCACAAGCTGAGATAACAGCACAAATATATGGCGTACCTGTTTGTCACAAATACCGCCACATGATTTCTACTGTCATCCTCTTTTTAGATTCAGACATTTTATTTTGATTTAAGATTTAAGCGTTTTCCTGTTTTCTTTCCCGGATCCGTTCCTATATCAGTTTCCATCTCTGATACGTTTTCTTCTGGCAGACACGCAGCTTTTCGCTCTATGCATGTTCAAACCAAATATCACTCCGGGCAGGCTATTCATTTTTCAAGGTACATGAAGGTGTTCTATGCAAACCCTTCATATAACGAAACGCTCAGAGCCTGTTTTACAGTGGTCTAATTCAATTTTTTTGAAATTTTTTAAAATTCTTCGTTTTCCGCCTTTTTTTTCATCGTTTTTAATGCCCTGTTCAGGAGGTCATTTACACTCTGCTGTTTGATTCCCAGATAATCTGCAACATCCTGCTGACGCATTTCCTCGAAATAAACCAGATTGAGTACCATCTTTTGCCTCTCTGTCAATTCCTTGATCAGCGCATGCAGAATTTCTCTGTCGATAACATCGTCAACAAAATCTTTTGAAGATCCTCTCATAATCTCCGCATCATCTGTAACATCGCTGTTAGAAAATACACCATGATTGGTGCTGATTTTGCTCTGGCTGTATGCCATACGGTCTTCAGCCTCCATCAGCAGACGGATATACCAGTTTTCATTATCAAAGAACTCTTTATTGAATTCCTTGTTATCGCCAGTTACACTCACATATTCATAGTCATCGCAACTATGAAGCGGAAATACGGTTGATTGATTTCCCGCTGTATAAAGCACATATCCGTGATCATAAACAGAGATCGTTGTATCTGCATTGATCATTTCTTTTACTACAACTTTGTGTTCTTTCAAGGATTTCACGCTTGGGATTCTTTTCTCCATATCAGCAACCTTCACGATTTTCTTCAGTTCTTTTAATGTCAACATAATGACCACCTTTCTGCCTTTCGGCTCCGGGTGGTTCTTTCCATCTTTTATGAAATTTCTGCACAGACATAAAGAACTGCAGCGCAAGAGGTCACGAACTCACCCGTTTTTTTTGAACGGGAGTCCGCGACTCCTTGATAACGCATAATCTGCTTACATAATTAGTATGTTAGATTACTGCTCATTTTGGGATTTGCACTGAATGCACTCTGATTTATTCTCTGTTTGCTGTTTGCGAAACATGGAATAATCGCCCATAGCATCGTAAGGACAACGCCTTACAAATTCCTGGTATTCGATTTCAGTCATCTTTGCTTCCTCCTTTGTGTCATATTATCAAAATCTCTATTTACAATTATTTTTGCAAAAAAGAATTCAACCTCTATATAACGAAATGCTGAGAGCCTGTTTTACAGTGGGGTACGACAAAAATTTAAAAATTTTTTCGAAATACGTCAAAAAAGCCCGACAAAACAAATACTTCAACAATCTCCAAAACCAGAAAATACTTCTGATCTTGCAGTGTATCCGTAAATGTTTTGCCGGGCTCTTAGTGATTCCAGTCAGGTTCAGCTCCTTGACAAACTCTTGCTGTCTGGTGCGTTCTTGATGGTTCTTGCCAAATCCAACGCTTACTACAGACAGCTCATTCTATTCTGTTATGATCCCTGATTCATCATCTTTCGGGAATACGTCCGCATCCTGGACTTTAATTGTTCATCTCTGATGTGGATCGGACGAACCGACACCATATCATCCTTTACAAATATCTCCAATGTACTGCGACATTTTTTGCACTCCACTTCTGAATCGCTTTGTGCGCTCTTTTCAATAAATGCTCCGCATACAGAGCAGTGTACATGCCATTTAATAGCACCTGATCCCATATAGGCTTCCTCCTTTAAGCAATAAGATATTTCTCCATTTATTACTCAACGGACCAAAGGGAAATCAAATCCGCCTTATGAGCATCATGCCATCCATTCCGTAAGTGCCAAAGCTGCACGAACAGCACGATTTTTATTCTGATCAGATCTGCTTTGTCGATCTGTGCATCTTTTTTATCCTTCCACCAGCTACCACACACTCTTTCCGGTATAAAAAATTCCGCTGTGATTAATTAACATGATATTTCAATAGTTTCAAATACATCACCAGTCAGATCACAGATGTCCTGGATCTGGATCTCGGTATCATCAATCCGTAAGTGGACTGATGGATCAAAAAATTCTACGGTTCCATATAATGTATGGTACTGACCAATTAATGGATTCTTCCATGACTTTTGAAAATAAGTTGCCTGTATCTTCATTCCATATACCAGGATCCTTAATTTCATATCCAGCTCATTTTTCTTTTCCTCAGATAAATCTCTTTTTGGTTCGTAAATGATTTCCTGTTGCCGGATCGTTTCATCCAGTCCACGAAGTGCCGCAAATGGAGCAAACTGTTTTGCCCTGCGTCCTACGTCCATGGGATGTCTCCTGGAAACCGGTCTTGGTAAATATAAATACGGTTGATATGCACTTGCCAGCACTATTCGCACCTCCTCTAAGCACGGTGTCCTCCAACCTGTTCATTGCGTTCTCTATAGGTGGAACACTCCAGCAGATTGGATCCACGCATGATCGCATTCTTTCCATAACGCTGCTTTACATTCAATACTGCTTCCTGTAAATGCCGTTCTTTATCGGTCTGTTTGGGATCATCAAACAGGCTGTACTGCACATAACTTTCAGGAGCAACCCTGTTCGCACACATCTCGATTCTTCGGATTCCGGTATATCTATCCGCAATCCTGAGATATAAATCTTCCACTGCATCCATGATCTTTTTGGAACTGTTACTTCCTTTTTCGAGTTTTACGGTTCCTTTAGATGCCTCATGCTCATACCTGTGGTCGTATGCAATCCATAAGGTGATAGAACTTGTCACCAGTCCCTTTTCAAACAAATCCAGGACCAAGTTGTCTGTCATTTCCCTTACGATCACGAGTGCTTCATCAAAAGAATAATTTCGCATCAGCACCTGACCATTTGAAAGGCTGTGTTCCTCCGAATGATAGTTCTTGATGTCACTCATCCGGCATGTTTCATAGCCCCATGCATGATCGATCAACAGCTCTGCATCAATCCCAAACATCTTATACAGCCAGTCTTCGGATCTTAAAGAAGCCATTGCGATATCGCCCATCGTATGGATTCCATAACCGGCCAGTTTTTTTTCAGTCCGGGATCCAATCCTCCAGAAGTCACTTAATGGTTTATGATCCCATAGCTTCTCTCTGTAAGAGAATTCATCCAGGATTCCGATATGGTCATCCACATGCTTTGCTACGATATCCATTGCGATCTTAGCAAGATACAGATTGGTTCCCACACCTGCAGTTGCAGTGATGCCAGTTTCCTCCATGACTGCCTGCATAAGCTTTACCGCCATTTCTTTTGCAGTGAGATGATAAAGCTGCAGATAGTTTGTCACATCAATAAAACACTCATCGACACTGTACACATGGATTATCTTCTTTTGAGACGTACCGCAGATAGATCCATAGATCTTTGCGGAATAATCCATATACAGCTGCATCCTTGGCATGGCTGTGATGTACTTTACACAATCCGGTATCTCATGGATCCGGCACCGGTTCTTGATGCCAAGAGACTTCATAGCCGGAGTGATTGCCAGGCAGATTGTTGACTTTGATCTGGTCGGATCTGCAACCACCAGGTTTGCTTTAAACGGATCCAGTCCACGTTCTACGCATTCTACAGAAGCATAAAAGGACTTTAGATCAATACAGATAATAGAAGTCTGATCCTGACTCACATTGTCACCTCCCATACGTCTTTCCTCTTTTTGTAACATGTATCCCATTTTGACTATCAATGATTGTCTATCCTTCCTGTTTTCATTGAATTACAGGAAATTCATTTCACATATCCATTGACAAAAGAGGAAATATTGTGTATCTTATAGGAAAGATGTTTCCCTTATCTGTAATTCACATTATAGGAGAGATATTTCCCTTTGTCAAGATTAATTTTTAATTTTCAGGAGACACATTTCCCGTTTTGCCTTGAGCGGCTAATGAACTTATAAGACAAGGCTTAGAAAGAGGTAT
>ENA-OQIM01000388-OQIM01000388.1-human-gut-metagenome-genome-assembly--contig:-NODE-388-length-16720-cov-2.471645_pt1 | contig 16720 bp, 23 predicted proteins | sample MGYA00242579_ERZ504744 | MGnify/ENA primary metagenome ERZ504744 (study PRJEB26092, sample SAMD00036441) | human gut metagenome | host: Homo sapiens | study: EMG produced TPA metagenomics assembly of...
TATCTTCATTCCATTCGATAATTTCAAAGCCGGACAATATTTTTTTTCCAGCTTGCGGTAAAGGATCTGTTTGCTTTTTTCAGTCCTGTCAGCAGAGTTTTTGGAGGCAGGATCTTAAAGGTAAGCGTTTTGTTGATACGACTGTATTTTCCGGTCCCTCTGACCTGCACAGTTCCAATTCCGGAATTTTTATTATTTTTGTAATACAGCTTATAAGCACTCGCACCGATCTTCTTTCCATTTACAGTTACGGTTACTGATGGCCGGATGGTTTTTCCCGTACAAGTGTAAGAGGTTCTGTTTAGCTTAACATTGCTGACAAACCTTTCTGTCTTTTTTATGATCTTGAAATGAATGGTTGCGGTACCTTTATAATAACCGGTACCATAAATGGTTACCGTTGCCACACCCGGATACTGATTATCCTCGTAGTACATATAATAATCTTCGCCGGCTTTCAATCCGGGAATTACGATGGCAGGTGTGAGTTCTTTTCCTGTATATATCTGATCAGCTATTGGATCCGCAGCCGGTAGTTTTCCGTAAATAGTAAAATATAATGTTTCCGATCCTTTATAATTGCCGATTCCCGTGAGCTCTGCACGAGCTTCACCAGGCTTTTCATTATTAACATAGGTTACCGTATAATCTTTTCCCTGTACCAGTCCGTCAATTACCACTTCCGGTTCCACTTTTTTTCCTTTAAAGGTGGTTTCCAGGTATGTTTCATTATTTTCCGCAAAATAGCACACATACATTCCATTTTCATCTGGCGTAATCTTGAAACTCCGCTCTACTGTACCGCAGAAAATATCTTTTCCCGTGATCTTTACAGTCGCAGTTCCTGCATTGATGTTATTTTCATAAGTTACTTCATAATCGGAGCCCTGCTCAAGTTCCGGTGCGGATTCACTGGATTCTATTTCAGGTTCATGGCTTTTTCCATTATATTCATATTCTGGAGTGATCTGTTCAAACCATTCATTCTGAAGCGGTATCCGGTTGTCTGCTGACAGCTCCACAAACATGTAGCCACGGTCCTCTGCGTATTTCTGAAGTGTAGAATCCTTTTTTCCCGCGATCAGTGCTGAATCCCTGAACGCATCATCCGCCCAGATAGTATCTGTGCTCAGTACTCTTATCCTGCACTCGGAAGACAGACGAAGTCCATTTTTCCCAACTGATTTTACAGATGCGGGAATTATAATATCACGGATCCCTGAACTGCTCTGGAATGCATATTCACCGATTTCTTCCAAGCCTTCGTTTAGGACAGCTTTCGTAAGCGACGAACAGTTTCCGAATGCACCTTCTCCAAGGCTTCTGACACTTCCCGGGACTGTTATGGAAGAAACATTTACACAGTAATAAAAAGCATAGTCTCCCACGCTTACAGTTCCATCCGGAATCTGGTAATCTCCGGAACGTCCGGACGGAAACATGATCAGTTTTGTGCCATCCTTGCTGAATACCACTCCGTCTTTTTCAGAAAAATACGGATTTTCCGGATCTACTTTAATTTCTGTCAGACTAGACTCGGACAAGCCCTCCACAAAAGCAGCCAGCCCTATAAATGACACATTTGGGGGAATCGTAACAGATTTCAATTTCTCACAGTTGTAAAAAGCATTCTTTTCGATGGTTGTAAGCGAATCCGGCAAAGTAACAGACTCTATATCAGAAGCCTGGGTGCAATACTGGAAGGTACTGTTTCCAAGAACCGTTACTTTTCTTCTGTCAATAGTATCCGGAACTACGATATTTGTATCTGTCCCTTCATACTGATACAGCCTGAGTGTTCCATCATTCAGGATCTCATAAGAATAGTCATAGTCCATTTTGGACAATTCATAATGTCTGGGGGCATTTCCCGTATATCCGCAGTCAACCAGATATCTTTCGCCGTCAATGATGACTACGGAGTTCCTGTGACCGCTTCCCGCCCCCGGATCATTTGCCGCATACCTTGCATACACGGTCAGTCCCAGTTTTTCGCACATATAGTTCACTGCGCTGGTATTGGCCCAGCAGTCTCCGCCGCCATCCAGCATCAGGCTGTATAGCCGGAATGATACTGACTGTAATTAAAGTTGTTGGCAAGCCATCTGGCGATTGTCTCAACCTTTTTATAATCGGACATTTCCGCAGTAATATTTTCTTTGAGGAATGTATCCATTTTTTGTTCTGCGTAATACTCCGCATAATCTTTGAGTATGAATTTATAATAAACGGTACTATTTCCATCCTGTACAGAGATCAGGGTCTCTCCAAACATGTATTCCCACTGGCTCTTTACGTCATTTCCGTTTTTGTCTACATAGGTTACATACTGCATTTTAGGAGTAACAAGACCGGTTTCGCTGACTTTCGCAGTATAACCGGAAACAACCGTATATACCGGATTTTTGCCGGATGTCTGGATCTGATAAGATGTCTGCATGGTATCCGGCATGGAGATCACACTGCTATAGGTATCATTCATCGCATACAGATATATTTCTGTGCTCTCCACATCTGTTTCTTTTTCGGAAGTACCTGCTGCCGGAATATCATCTGTGAATATATCTTCCTGCTGCTCCTGGTTTTCTCCGTCACCAAAAAATTTCTTCCGGTGCCGCAGCCTCCTCTGTATCCTCTGTTCCTTCTGCTTTTCTGATGACCGCCGAAGGTTCTTCCAGAATTAATCCTTCATCAGAATCCTGTTGTATTTCCTCACTCTCTGAGCTTTCAGCTTCATCCGTTTCCGTTCCGATATCTGATCCCGGAAACTCTTCTTCTGTAATCTGATCTGTGTTTACGGTATTTTCTGATTCCTCAGAATTCCCATCATCTGTAAAAGTATCAATGGCGTCTGTCATATCCGTCTGTGCGTCTGTAAAATCTTCGGCCGCCACCGGTCCACATGGAACAACAGACATACATAATGACAGACCAAATGCTATCAATTTTTTCGGAAATTTCATTTCGTACCTTTCCTTCCTTTTTATGTAAACTGTTTATATGTAAGTTCTGTTTTTATTATAACGCGGCCCTGTCTTTTCGCAAGCTGCAATAATGTCCCCTACTCTGCAAAAAACCGCTGTGATCTTCATTTTAGATCACAGCGGTTTATGTTTTATTATCGGAACATCAGACTTTCCACAATTTCAGCATTACTGTTCTTTCCATATCCGCATTCGATCAACCAGTTTTCTGGCTAGATACTGCCAACACCACGTTCTACTGTGATGCTGCATGCTCATATGCATTCTGTATTCTTACAGAATATCGATATGTTCTCCTGCAAGTGCCTTGTTCATGCTTCGTACTGCGCAGAATTTACCGCACATGGAGCAGGTATCATCATGCTCCGGTTTGCGCTCGTTCCAGATACGTTTTGCTGTTTCTGGATCCATGGCGCATTCCCACTGTGCCTCCCAGTCAAGCTTTCTTCTGGCATCTGCCATCTTGTCATCGATCTCACGGGCACCGCGGACACCTTTGGCAATGTCTGCTGCATGAGCTGCGATCTTAGATGCCATGATTCCCTGTTTTACGTCCTCAAGATTCGGAAGTGCAAGGTGCTCGGCCGGTGTTACATAGCAGAGGAATGCTGCTCCGGACATAGCAGCTACTGCTCCGCCGATCGCGGATGTGATGTGGTCATATCCCGGTGCAACGTCAGTTACGATAGGTCCTAATACATAGAACGGTGCACCCTGGCAGATAGACTGCTGTACTTTCATATTTGCCTCAACCTGATCAAGCGGCACATGTCCCGGTCCCTCAACCATAACCTGAACGTCCTTTTCCCATGCACGTTTGGTCAGCTCGCCAAGACGTACAAGCTCCTCGATCTGGCATACGTCTGTTGCGTCAGCCAGACATCCCGGACGGCAGGCATCACCAAGGGAGATGGTCACATCATACTCGCGGCAGATATCCAGGATCTCGTCGTAGTATTCATAGAACGGATTCTCCTCACCGGTCATACACATCCATGCAAATACAAGAGATCCTCCTCTGGAAACGATATTCATTTTTCTCTTGTGATTACGGATCTGATCGATGGTCTTTCTTGTGATTCCACAGTGAAGAGTTACAAAGTCAACACCATCCTGTGCATGGAGTCTTACTACATCGATAAAATCTTTAGCTGTCAGCGTATCAAGATCTCTCTGATAGTGGATAACGGAATCATAAACCGGAACGGTTCCGATCATTGCCGGACACTCGGATGTCAGCTTGCGTCGGAACGGAATGGTATTTCCGTGGGAAGAAAGATCCATGATAGCATGGGCGCCCATGTTTACAGCTTCCATTACTTTCTGCATCTCTACATCGTAGTCCTTGCAGTCTCTGGATACACCAAGGTTTACATTGATCTTGGTGCGGAGCATGGAACCTACGCCCTCCGGATCGATACATTTGTGATTTTTATTTGCACAGATCGCCACCTTACCGGAGGCTACCAGCGGAAGCAGTTCCTCTGTTGTCATGCGTTCCTTCTTAGCTACGATCTCAAGCTCAGGTGTGATGATGCCTTTACGGGCTGCCTCCATCTGTGTACTGTAATCTCTCATGTAAAAAAAATCTCCTTCCATAAATTCTTTGTGTTTATACAACAAAAAACCGGTTGCTGCAACGCATACGCATCACGGCAACCGGCTCTTACTCTTACGTACTTAATGAAAATCTTCTGTACTTCTGATCTCTTCTGTACTCTCTGATCTTCTGTGTCTTTAAGAATCCTTCGTGCATATGTCCCTACGTTGGCATTATCCAAATCAGGTTATGGGTCAAGACATTTACAGTCTACTCTCAGCTCGCTTCAGCGGGCCCCCCTGTTTTCATATGTTGGGGACGTTTGTTCGTCCATGTGGTTATTATAGTATACCGGCTAAAATTTGTAAACCACAATTCTGCATTTTATGACTTTTTCTTTCGACATAATCTGTCATTTTATCTCTCAAACTCCCCGGGATCTTTCTTTACAGACATTCTTCCACAGCTTTGCTGTTCCCCGTCAGGAGGATATCCGCAATCCGCATTCACTGCTTATTGCTTTTCGCAATTACAGCAGTCGATTTCCCTGATCCGGTCAAGCTCTGCAAGGTTTTCTGCACCTGCACGGCGGATCCCCGCAAAAATGGAACCCGCAATATTGTGCCATACACTGAAGATCGCGCCCGGAAGTGTTGCAAGCGGATTGGCTGCAAAATTAGCTGCTGCCAGTGAGACAGCAAGGCCACTGTTCTGCATGCCTACCTCTATAGCTATAGCAGTTGTTCTGGAATACTCCACATGGAAGATTTTTGCAGCCAGAAATCCCAGCATCATACCACAGAAATTGTGGATCGCCACTACTCCAAGCACCAGAACTCCACAGCTTACGATCTTCTCTGCATTTACAGCTACAATTCCTCCGATGATCATAACAATAGCTACAACCGACACCAGCGGCATAACATCGGATACCTTATCCACATGCTCTCCCGCAAGACTCCGAAGAAAAACTCCCAGGAGAACCGGGATCAGAATTACCTTTACCACAGAGATCACCATAGCCCAGAAGGATACTTCCACCAGGTTCCTGCCAGAACATATACAAGAAACGGTGTCATCAACGGTGCTGCCAGTGTGGAAACTATAGTCATTCCCACAGAAAGCGCCACATCACCTCCTGCGATATAGGTGATCACATTGCTGGCTGTTCCGCCCGGACAGCATCCCACCAGGATCACTCCCAGTGCCAGATCTGCCGGAAGGTTCATCACTTTACACAGAAGCCAGGCGATCACCGGCATAATGGTATACTGAGCCACTGCACCGATCACCACTTCTTTGGGTCTGGAAAAATTGCCCGGAAGTCATCCAGCTTTATGGTCAGGCCCATACCAAACATGATCACTCCCAGAAATACAGACGTATAATTCGTCATCCAGGAAAATCCGTCACGCCAGAAAAAAGCCAGGCAGGAAAAAGCGATGATAATGATCCCGATATATCTGGATGCAAGGCTGCTGATAATTCCGATTTTCTTTAAAACTTTTCCCATACATTATACCTCGTAGCTGAAGTTGTCGATCAGTCTTGTTTTTCCGATGTAAACAGCCATTGCTACAAGAACGCTGCGGTCAGCTTTTTCCACCGGCTGCATGGTAAGTGCATCTACCATGGATACATAATCAATCTTTGCCAGAGGCTCTGCTTCGATCACTGCTCGCATTTTTCCGAGAAGCTCTTCTGCCAGGATTCCTGCGTGAATGGCTTCCTGTCCGGCTTTTACTGCCTTTGACAGGCAAAGAGCTGCTTTTCTCTCTTCAGGGCTTAAGTATGTATTTCTGGAGGATTTTGCAAGTCCGTCCTCCTCACGGATGATCGGACAGCCTACGATCTCAATATCGAAGTTCAGATCACGCACCATCTTGCGGATGATGGCCAGCTGCTGTGCGTCTTTCTGTCCGAAATATGCTCTGTCCGGTGCCACAATGTGGAACAGCTTGGTCACAACGGTACACACACCTTTGAAATGGATCGGACGTGTTTTTCCGCAAAGTGTCTCTGACAGAGTATCTATACTTACAAATGCGTGGGGATCATGATACATCTCGGAAGGCTCCGGGCAGAAGATCAGATCTGCTCCCAGGCTTTCGCAGAGTTTGCTGTCACGCTCAAAGTCTCTCGGGTAGGCTTCCAGGTCCTCGGTAGGACCGAACTGTGTAGGATTGACGAAATCGGATACCACTACGATATCATTCTGCTCTCTGCATTTTTTGATCAGGCTTGCGTGTCCCTCATGGAGAAATCCCATGGTTGGCACAAGGCCTACTGTTTTTCCTTCTTTTTTCCACGCTTTGATCTGTTTTCTTGTTTCTTCTACTGTTTTTGTTACCTGCATTGTGCTCTCCTCTTTTCCGGTTCTGGAACCGGTTTTCTTTATAGATTCGAGATAGCCTCTTTTCTGAATTCACCTTCGTCTTATTATCTTCCTGATCTGCGTCAGGCCATATCCTTCAGCAGTCCGTGTTTCTCATAATTGGTCACTCTGCTGATCCTGTTCTCTTCATCTACAAATACAACTGCAGGCTTGTGAGTACGGGCTTCTTCCTGCTCGTACTGTGCGTAAGCCATAATGATGATCTTGTCACCGGTGCTTACACATCTTGCTGCTGCTCCGTTCAGGCAGATCATACCGCTTCCGCGTTCTCCACAAATGGTGTATGTCTCGAAACGGCTGCCGTTGTTCACATCTACGATCTGGACCTTCTCATATTCCAGTATCCCGGCAGCTTCCAGCAGTTCCTCATCCACAGTGATACTTCCTACATAATCCAGTTCCGCCTGGACAACGGTTGCTCTGTGGATCTTTCCTTTTAACATCTCTATTGTCATCTTATATAAGTCCTTTCCTGCAGGGAATAACTTCAAGTGGATAAAAACATCCGCTTCCGTATTTAATAAAAAACGTCTCGGGGTACACTTCGACCCTGAAACGCTTCTGATTGATTCCCTGTATATTGAGTCCTGTTTTTTATACACGAAAAGCATGCTCTTCAACAGTTGCACAAAATTCCCATAACTGTTGTAACGCCTTCGTTATCATCGATACAGGCTCGTATCTTTTATAATTTTCATATATCCGTCCGTTCCCGATCCCGGTTCCGGCTGGCTATTTTTATATAAGATTCCAGTGATTTCAGCCAGAGTATAGTTTTGAGTCCAAATACTATCTCTGTGGGGTATTATTGCACCCCGACACTGGTTTGTCAATAATTTTCATATTCTCTATTATCGTGAATGGCAGTAATAATCTCAAAACCAGTTACTTTCACCAAAAAACCCTCCCACACAGCAATTTCTCTGCCATGTGAAAGGGCTTTAGCTTTCTTCCTTTATGCACATTATTTATGGATATGCACATCCAGCTGATTATAAGGAATCTCAATTCCATAATAATCAAAATCTTCCTTGATCCTCTGGTTCAATCTCCATCTGGCTGCCCAGTAGCGGTCGGTATCTACCCAGACACGAAAGCCCATGATCACAGAGCTTTCTGCCAGCTCGTCTACGAATACCACCATCTCTTCGTCTTCTCTTGTATCCGGATCCTCGGTGAGGATATCTTCCAGGATATCCTTGGCCTTCTGGATATCTGCATTGTAAGAGATCCCCACTTTGATCTCCAGCCTTCGCTGATCCCTTGCTGTTACGTTGGTGATGGTCACATTGGAAAGAGTACCGTTCGGGATCACGATGTGCTTGTTATCAATGGATAACAGCGTTGTATAACAGATCTCGACCTTGGCTACCGTTCCCTCGCTTCCGTCCTGTCCGTTAACGATGATGTAATCCCCTACCTGGAAAGGCTTGAACAGAAGAAGCATCATACCTCCTGCCAGGTTGGCAAGTCCACCCTGGAGGGCAAGACCCATAGTAACACCTGCAGTTCCGAGAAGTGCTGCCAGAGATGATTCCTTTACTCCAAAGCTTATGGATATGTTAAAGATCAGGAGTATGTAAAGTACGATCTTGACCAGTGAGGACATAAACTGTGCCACTCCTGTATCCAGCCTGGATTTTGTCAGTGATTTCCTCACAAACTTTACGATCCATTTAATTACCGTGCTTCCTACCCAGAAAGCAACAATAGCCAGAACAACCTTGATTCCGAATTTCGTGATGTCCGGCAGATAATTTTCAAACATCTGCCTGTACTGGCTTACCTGATTTCCGACCTCCTGCACGGTCTGTACAGTACTATCCAAATATAATCCCTCCTGTCTGATCGATTATTCGATATACATATGCGGATCGATCTATGAGCTTCAAAGCTTATTTCTGATATAAGCATTTCCTATAATCCGCATCTGGTAATATAATAATATAGCAGTGGTTTTTCCCTGTAAACCTGATTTCTCCGGTTCTATAAAGTATAGGGTATAAACCACTGCTGTATTTCTGTTATAGCTTTATTGTATATCGGTCCGGTAATCCGCCGCAGAATGCTGCAGAATATACTTGCCTGCTTCTCTTTACTCAGTTTTTCTCTTTATTTACTGATTCCCTTCATGGAAAGCTGATCCGTTTTTTCTTCATATCAACACCAAGAACACGGACATCCACGATATCTCCCACACTGACTGCTTCCAGCGGATGTTTGATGAATTTCTCGCTCATCTCGGAAATATGGACCAGGCCATCCTGATGCACACCGATATCCACAAAAGCACCGAAGTCAATGACATTGCGGACAGTTCCCTTAAGAACCATGCCCTCTTTCAGATCCTTCATATCTAGGACATCGGTACGGAGGATCGGTTTCGGCATCTCGTCACGTGGATCTCTGGCAGGTTTTTCCAGTTCCTTTACGATATCACGTAAGGTTGGCTCTCCGATCTCCAGCTCCTTTGCCAGTTTTCCGTAATCGCGGATCTGCCCGGAAATACCGGTAAGCTTACGCTCTGCCACATCTTCCGGTGTGTAGCCCAGCTTTTCCAAGAGTTTTTTTGCTGCGTCATAGCTTTCCGGATGGACACTGGTTGCGTCCAGAGGATTTTTGCCTCCTGTGATCCGTGTGAAACCTGCACACTGCTCAAAGGCTTTCGGACCAAGCTTGCAACCTTAAGAAGTTCTCTTCTTGTCTGGAACGGCCGTTTTCCTCACGGTAGGCTACAATATTCTTTGCGATGGCCTTGCTAATTCCGGAAATATACTCCAGAAGGGATGCAGACGCAGTATTCAGATCCACTCCGACCTTGTTTACACAATCTTCCACAACGCCGTTAAGGGCTTCTCCCAGCTTTTTCTGGTTCATATCATGCTGATACTGACCGACACCGATGGATTTCGGATCGATCTTTACAAGCTCTGCAAGCGGATCCTGTACACGTCTTGCGATGGATGCGGCGCTTCTCTGTCCAACATCGAAATTCGGGAATTCTTCCGTGGCAAGCTTGCTTGCGGAATATACAGAAGCACCTGCCTCGTTGGTGATAACATACTGGACCTTTTCAGGGATTTCCTTAAGAAGCTCCACGATGATCTGCTCGGATTCTCTGGATGCCGTTCCGTTTCCTACAGAGATCAGTGTCACATGATATTTGCTGATAAGCTTTTTCAGGGTTTCCTTTGCGGCACGGATCTTGGTCTCATTGGTTGGTGCTGTGGGATAAATAACTGTGGTATCCAGAACCTTTCCGGTAGGATCTACCACTGCCAGCTTGCATCCGGTACGGAAGGCAGGGTCCCAGCCAAGAACTACCTGTCCTGCAATTGGAGGCTGCATGAGAAGCTGCTCCAGATTTTTGCCAAAGACATGGATGGCACCGTCCTCTGCTGCCTCTGTAAGGGCGCTTCGGATCTCACGCTCAATAGCCGGTCCGATGAGACGTTTATAGCTGTCCTCAATGGCTTCTTTCAGAACAGGTGTAGTGTATGGATTATCGCGGACGATCACCTGTTTTTCAAGATAACGGATGATCTCTTCCTCAGGTGCAAGGATCTTCACAGTAAGGAATTTCTCTTTCTCACCACGGTTCAGAGCAAGGACACGATGACCTGCAAGCTTTTTCACCGGCTCCTCAAAGTCATAATACATCTCGTATACAGACTGCTCCTTCTCATCTCTTGCGGTGGAACATATAGTTCCCTTATCCATTGTTCTCTTACGGATACTGATACGATAATCTGCTTCATCAGAAATGTGTTCTGCAATGATATCTCTGGCACCGCTGATGGCCTCTTCCACAGTTTTGACTTCTTTTTCCTCAGAAAGAAATGCTTTTGCCTCTTCTTCAAGAGGTTTCTTCGTCATCTGGAGAAGGATGATGTCGGCCAGAGGTCCCAGACCTTTTTCCCTGGCGATGATGGCACGTGTACGGCGCTTCGGGCGGTACGGACGGTAAAGATCCTCTACCACAACGAGTGTCTGCGCTGCCTCGATCTGTTTCTTCAGCTCCGGAGTCAGCTTGCCCTGCTCCTCGATGCTGCCCAGAACCTGAGCCTTTTTATCCTCAAGATTTCTTAAATAAGTAAGTCTCTCATTAAGATTACGAAGCTGTTCGTCGTTCAGTGTACCGGTTGCTTCCTTACGGTATCTGGAAATAAAAGGAATGGTGCAGCTTCATCGATCAGCTTAACCGCTGCCTCGACCTGCCATTTCTCAACGTTCAATTCTCTGGTAATTACCTGAATAATATCCATTTTTATCTTTCTCCCGTTGTTTCAAATTTGCCTGAGGCTGCTTTTTCCTCTTTACACAGCTTCTGACATTTATCAAAGATCAATCTGTGCGATCACGTCCTTCAGAGCATTGGCGCTTGCGTGAAGCTTCTCTGTCTCCTCCTCGGTCAGCGGAACACGAACGATACGTTTTACACCTTCCGGTCCGATAGAAGCCATGGTACTAAGACATACGTCTTCAACACCGTACTCTCCGTGAAGCATGGTTGATACACTGACTATTGTATCAGATGCTGCAAGAAGAAGCGAGCAAAGTCTGCAAACAGATACGGCTACCGCATAAAATGTAGCACCCTTCTTGGCGATCACAGTTGATCCTGAAGTATGAACATACTCCAGAACCTCTTCTCTGTCAAGTGGCTGCAGATCTTTCTGATCCTCATGAACGATCTTGTCAAACTCATCAAGGGTCGCACCTGCAACAAAGGCTCTGGACCACGGTACAAAGGAAGTATCTCCATGCTCTCCGAATACATAGGCGTGGATGTTTTTCTCAGATACACCGTAGTGCTGAGAAAGTCTGCAGCGGAGACGGGCCGTATCCAGGGCGGTTCCGGAACAAGGATCTGATTTTCCGGCAGTCCGGAAAGCTTTGCAAATGCATAAGTCATAATATCACATGGATTACTTACGATAATATAAAGCGCTTTGGGAGCCACCTTTACGATCTCCGGAGTAATATTCTTCATAATGTTAACGTTGGTCTGTGTCAGCTCGATGCGAGTCTGTCCCGGTTTTCTGGCAATACCGGAAGTGATGATCACAATGTCAGAATCTGCAGCATCCGGGTAATCTCCTGCCACGATGGAGATCGGCTCACGGAAACTGGTTCCCTGCTCAATATCCATAACCTCACCTTCAGCCTTATCTTTGTTAATATCGATCAGAACGATTTCTGATGCAATACTCCTCTGTGATAAGGTATAAGCGATAGTTGCTCCTACACTTCCTGCTCCGATGATCGTAATTTTACTGCTCATATTTGTTCTCCTTTCAGCGTTGTTTGTCATTTTAATAACAACTTTAATTACACACATTCAAACATAACATAAAACATTGCCCTGTGCAATAAAAATTTTATTGTATTTCTCAGGTTAATCCCCGCCAATTTGCATTTCAAATTATTTAAACCGCTTATATTTTCTGATATTTTTCCTATTATTCTGTATACATTCCTGTTATTTTTTTATCGATTTATAGAAGCAATTTCAGAAACCTAGCAAAAAAACCTCTGAACTTCAAAAAAAATCAAGAAGTCCAGAGGTTTCTTTCACCTCTTATTATTGGCTTAGATTCAGATGTTTATAGCTGCTCCAACGTTCACCCGGTTAATTCTTTGCCTGGGCAAGGGCTTTTTGTGCAGCGTCCAGGATCCCTTCGGAAGATATGTGGCTCCGCTGACAGTATCGATCCCATCCGCCGACTGGTTTGCCATGATCTGAGAATAGATCGTGCTCCATGCAGGATCAAAAAATTCCGGTGTATCCTGATTTGTCTGCTCAATGGATGCGATCTGGCCTCCTGAGATCGTAATTGTCAGATATGTTTTTCCTCCATATCCAAAAGCCGAGCCTGTATACGTTCCATCTCTGTACATTCCCACCGGTTCCGGTGCTTCCGTTGGCTCCGGTGTTGCATCCGGCTCATCTGTCCCTGGTATTGGAGTTACATTGGGTTTTTCAGGAACCGGCGTCACATCCGGGTCGTCCGCGTCGGGGTTGCTGCCGGCGTCTCTGTTGGCTTCGGTGTGGCTGTTGGTTTCGGCGTTGCCGTAGGTTTCGGTGTGGCTGTTGGCTTTGGTGTCGGTTTCTTTGTCGGAGTTGGTGTGGGTTTCTTTCCATACTCCGGATTGATCGCTTCTTTAAGAGCTTTTTTTACAGCGTTGAGAATTCCGTTGGAGGAATAGGTTGCTCCGCTGACTGCATCAATATCATCTACAGAATCCGTACCAATGATCTGTTCCTCCAGCACGCTCCATGCTTTTTCAAAAAACTGCTCCGTGTCCGTATTTTCCTGTTTCAGGGCTTCGATCACGCCATCCTTGATGGTCACAATTACTTTCACGTCTCCATTGAAGCCCTTTGCCGAAGCTGTATATTTACCGTCCAGATATTTTTGGGGACTGTCCGGATCTTCCGGTTTCTTTGTAGGAGATGGTTTTTTTGTAGGTGACGGAGCTGATGTCGGAGTTGGTAAAGCAGTTGCTGCAGGTGTAGGGGTGACCTGCTGGCTGTTTCCATCTGCCGCTGCCTGGGAGAGGGCATTCTGAACTGCTGGATGATTCCGTTGGAGGAATAGGTTGCTCCACTTACTGCATCTACATTCGGTGTATTTCCGGCGATCATCCTGCTGATCACACCCTGAGCTGACGCAAAATACGACGCAGTTTCTCCAGATGCCTCCAGAATATCTATGGCCGCAATCTTTCCACCGCTGATTGTTACTCTCACGCGAATCGTCCCGCCAAATCCGGTTCCGCTTCCTTCATACGTACCGTCCTTATATCCATCTGCCGGAACGCTTGCTACCGGTGTCTGCGTGGTTCCCTGTCCTGCGGCGCCGGCATTGCTTTTTGCAGATTCGGAAACCGTTCTTATACCTGAGCTTTTTTTCGCTGCTGTTTTTTTTGCACTTTTTTTCGATGAGCTTTTCTTTTTTGTTGTACTGTTTTTCTCAGCTGTGGCAGTTGTGCTGTCAGAAACAGTATTTTCTTTTTCATACCCGAGATATTTTTCCAGCTCTGAAGCAGACATTACGGTCGTCTCTGCTTGCCCGACTGCTTCTGTCTCTCCATCAGAGCCTTCGCCTTTATGCCTGAAAACACAAGCGCCGCAATCACAGCAGCTGCAGGAACCAGCTTGGTCCAGGGTATCTTCGGAGTATTTTTTTCCTCCTGCTTTTTATCTTTCAGATCTTTTTCCATGCTTCCTTACTCTCTCCTCTTTTCTTGCGGCCTCTGTCAGACATTGCTCTTCAGAAATCAGCAGACCTCTGCCGCAGACATTGCTCTATGTCTGCGGCAGAGGCTTCTGGATATCTGTGATCACATTCGGTTCAACAGTGAAATTATTTAACTGTTACCACAAATTTCTTTGTAATTCCGTTGCATTTCACTGTGATCGTTGCTTTACCTTTTTTGATTCCCTTTACAACACCCTTGCTGTTTACAGCTGCAACTTTTTTATTGCTGCTTGTATATGTAACCTTGCCTGCAGGTGTTGCTTTGGATCTGATGGTTGTTGTTTTACCTTTTTTGATCGTTGCAGAAGATTTTACAAGACTGAATGCAGGATTCTTGACAACTACTTTGCAGGTTGTCTTCAGGGCTCCTGCCTTTGCTGTAATCGTAACGGTTCCTGCTTTAATTCCTTTTACAACACCTGTTTTACTGTTTACGGTTGCAACCTTTGTGTTGCTGCTTGTGTATTTTACAGTTGCAGATGGTGTTGCAGTTGCTTTTACAGTTGCTGTTTTTCCTTTGTAGATCGTTACGGAAGCCTTTGCAAATTTAATTGTAGAAGCTTTTACTGTTACCTTGCAGGTTGCTGTGGCATTTCCGACCTTTGCTGTGATAACTGCTGTTCCGGCTTTTACGCTTTAACAACACCCTTGCTGCTTACTGTTGCAACCTTTGTGTTGCCGGACTTAAATGTTACTGCTGCATCGCTGTCATTTGTTGTTGCCTTAAGAGTCGTTGTTTTTCCTGTATATACAGCTGCTGCTGTCTTATCAAGTGTAACTGTTACCTTCTGAAGCTCTTTCTCTGCTCCCTGAAGATGTTCAAGTGCTTCATTTACCTCAGCCTGACTTGCATCTGTTTTTGTAAGAATGTCTTCTGCTTCCTGAAGCTCACCGGCAAAGGACTTCCAGGTTGCAATTGTGTAATCTGCCTCTGCCAGAGCCTTTGCAGCTTCCACTTCTGTTTTAAGACTTGTAAAATCAGTTGGCTCCATTGTAGGATTTACGATATTCTCTGCAGTTGCCTGGAAGCTGTAGGTATAGTCATTATATCCAAGAGCATACACTGTCAGTTTCCAGTATCCTGTTCCGTCTGTTCCTCCCGGAAGCTTGCAGCGTGCAGATTTTGTAAGTCCAAGCTGGATTCCCATTGCTTTATGCATCCAGTTATCTGCGGCAAACTTGGTTCCATAAGAAGCGAGGCATTTTGTATATGTGGAATCATCTCCATAATAATCCCAGCGTACAGCCTGCATATTTGCACCAAGATCACCATAATTTCCATTGAGATCCACACGGAGGAATTCGCCGTAGCTTCCGCTTGCTGCTTTTACACTCGGCTTGATCTCTGTTGCTGTTTTTAACGCCTGATCCTTGATACCGGAAGCTGTTCCGTCTGATTTTCTTGCTGTAAATGTAAAGCCGTCACCATTTTTCTCCGCATATTTCAGACCATTTGTCTGTGCATTTACGTCTGGCACAAGGCCTTTGTAATACTGGAGATTGTTTTCACTGTATCCTCCGGAGAGCACAGCTCCATCCTGTACAACATTATACTTTTGCAGAAATCTGCAAAATCTGCGGTCTTAACTGCTACCGGGACATATTTCAGACCATATATCTCATAATGATCCATCGTATAGGTTTTCCATCTTCTGTTGTTATACTGCCTCTGTTCCATTTTACCTTGGAACCGTCTGTAAGATAAAGTGTGCTTCCTTTATCCTCCCAGTAGGATACGTCGAATCTGGTTCCGTCTTCAGCAATGATCGTAGCTTCTGTCTGATAGCTTCCTCTGTGAAGTCCATGATTTGCAGTCGCTCTTGTTACTGTATCAAAAGCTCCTGTATCAAACTCACTATGTGAATCCTTCTCTTCTGAAGAGCTTGTATCTCCAGCTGCATATACGCCTTCTGCTGCCCAGTACTCACCCCAGGTAAGTCCTGCATATACGTACTGATACTCGCCTGTCAGCTGATCAGAATCGGAAAATGCTTCCGCCACTTCATCGCCTTCTGTGAAATCCTCTTCCCCTGTAGAGAACGGGTCTGCTTCCTCTGCTGTCTCATCCAGAGTCTCGACAGCTTCTGTATCTTCCTGCTGGATATCCTCTGTCTCGTCTGCAGCAGCTTCTGGCACTGCTACATCCTCTGCTGCTTCTTCTGTTATGTCTGCAGCATCCTCTATAGCTTCTTCTGCTACAGCTTCAGTATCCTCTGCCGTTTCCTCTGTGCTAAAATCCTCTATCTCCTGCCTCTCGCCTCGGAAACACGGCTGCATCAAAATCAGATGCCATTACAGCGGTCGGAAAGGTTGTTGCTGCCACTGCAAGACTTAAAATGCATGGAGCTGTTTTTTTCAATAGATTCCACTTCTGCATTGCTTATTCCTCCTAAAAATATGATATATTTATAGAACCCTTTCCAGGTTTACTATCGCAAGTACTGCGAATATGAGCATTCCCCTCTGCCAACAGTCATAAACGGATCGCCGGGAGATCAGCCTCACTCTGCAATATCCTCCACACTATAGGAATCCG
>ENA-OQIM01000389-OQIM01000389.1-human-gut-metagenome-genome-assembly--contig:-NODE-389-length-16712-cov-1.557070_pt1 | contig 16712 bp, 26 predicted proteins | sample MGYA00242579_ERZ504744 | MGnify/ENA primary metagenome ERZ504744 (study PRJEB26092, sample SAMD00036441) | human gut metagenome | host: Homo sapiens | study: EMG produced TPA metagenomics assembly of...
GGAAAGTTGTATTCAGTTACGATGACAAGTGCTTCTCAGATTGAAGTCAGTCAGGTTCAAGCGTTAACTGGAATAAGGATGCATCTAGTATGATTGCTGCAATAGATGGAAAATTATCTGCCGGAGAACTTGCAGATATGGCGAGAGAGGTTATTAATAACAGAAGATAATGAAAAAAGATGGTGGATTCAGTCCGGTTCACCATCTTTTTGTAACTGTTGTGGAAATACCTGTATCGCAGCTGATGCATAATATGTTATAATTTACAGATAGTGTAGCTGTCCAGAACTTTTATAGTTAAAATAAAAGTACAGCCTTTCGATTCATTCAATTAGCTGTACTCTCATTTCCTAGATTGACATGATCCAGCAAAGGGATTGCGTAATTGATATCGTTACGCTGCCCTTTACGGATCATAAAATAAACCGGATAACCGTATGCATCTACAACTGCATGGATTTTTGTGCTGGCTCCACCACGGCTGTGTCCGATTTCGTTTGGAGGCCCCCTTTTTTTGCTCCAGCACTATGCTGATGAGCTTTGACGATAGAAGCGTCCATTGACAGTTCTGTTAATTCGGCTTCTAAGCTCAAAACACGAAAAATATTATCAAGGGTGCCGTCTTCAATCCATTTACGGAAACGGGAATAAACCGTTTGCCAGGAGCCATAACGTTCTGGAAGGTCTCGCCATGGAGCTCCGCTACGAGCAATCCAAACAATTCCATTCAGAATTGTCCGGCTGCATTTTTGTGGGCATCCCTGTTTTCCAGAATTTTCAGGCGGCAGTAATGAAGCTATACGGATCCATTCTTCATCGGTTAATTCGTATCGTCTCAACATAATTTTTCAATTCTATCATAAAAGGATTTTGGGTTCAAGATGGGGTAATGAGAAATTTTCTATCCGGATGTCCTGTTTATTCTTTATGATCATTCCAATACATGCGACAGTGCAGTGCCCTTCCCGGAAATAAAAAAACGGCTTATATCTTCATGCTCCAGTTCAAAATTGGTGTCCAGGGCTATCCTTTTGCCTGATAGTTTTCATACAGTTCAGAAAAGAAGCTGTTCTTTCAGTTTCCATTTTCTGTTCCTGGAAGTAAAGGCTGCCTCCACAGAATTCAGAAGCAGCAGCCTTTTCTGCTCCTGGGTAAGATCTAACAGAGATTCCATATATCGGAATTCCCGGGAAAGGGTTGTTCTTTCAATCGCCGGATCATCGGTATTTAAGGTTACCTTAAGGCCCATTTCGAGAAATGCTTTCAGCGGATAAGCAGACATTTCTTCCATAGCTTTTGTCTGGCGATTGCTTGTAGGGCACATTTCCAGAAAAACCCCCCTTATCCTTTACAAGCTGTATCACTTCCTTATTTCCCGCGATCCTCACACCATGACCGATCCTGACTGCCCCATATGGACAGCTGTTTTTACATCCTCTGCATTTCCGGCCTCGCTGCATGGATGGTAAATGGAACCTGATATTCTCTTGCTTTTGCAAAAAGCGCCTCGTAATTTTCTGTTGGAAAGAGTGCCTCGGCTCCTGCAAGATCGATAGCAACCACGCCACCATCTTCAACAAGATATTTTTTTGCCAGCTCCAGAGTTTCCAGATTTTCTTTCTGGTTAAGATCACCGCGCATACAGCATAAGATCAGATTACTGGGGATGGGAGCTCTTTTCAGACCACGTAATGCAGCATGGATCGCTGTTTCCTGAGTCATTTCCTTCTGTGTATGGAGCTGTGGGGCAAAACGAAGTTCTGCGTAGATCACACCGTCTTCTTTCATTTCAGAAAGGATAAGATAAACAGCCTCTTCCAATGCCTCTTCTGTCTGAAGAAGAGAAAGAGGCAGGTCAAAGCATTTCAGAAAATCATTGAGATTTTCGCAGGTATCCGGCACAGAAAGGAGAGAAAGAAGCTCTTCATCTGTGGCAGCCGGAAGCGTGATCTGCTGCAATGCGGCAAGTTTTCTGGCTATCTCTGTGGTAATGCAGCCGTCCAGATGTGCGTGGAGATCGATGTAGTGATCAATTCTATTTTCTGTTTTCATAGGCGCTAAGTACCTCCCTGGTTGGATTTATTCTTATCCCTGAAATGGTTTTGCGTTTCTTATGGTATCTGTCGGAAGGAAATATTAAGGTGAATTCCGGGTTATATTTCCTGTGTGGCCTTTTTTAACCAGGATTGCTCTTCTTCATTCAGATACGGAGAAATCTTTTCGTATACAAGGGCATGATACTGATTGAGCAATTTGCGCTCTCCTGCTTCCATCTGTTCCGGATCGATACCTTCCAGATCAAATGGGACCAGAGTCAGTGGCTCAAATTTCATAAACTGGCCGTAGATGTTTTTCGGCTTTTTTGCAAACTACAAGATTTTCGTGACGGATGCCGAATTCATTTTCCGCATAATATCCCGGTTCATCGGAGGTGATCATCCCTTCTTCCAGAACAGGAGCCGGAAGCTCGGCAGGGCTTTTCCAGCGGAAGCTCTGCGGTCCTTCGTGTACATTGAGAAGGTATCCTACGCCATGGCCGGTTCCGTGGTTGTAATCCTCTCCCATAGCCCAGAGAGGTCCTCTAGCCAGGGCATCCAGATTCAGGCCGGTACAGCCGTAACGGAATTTTGCTGCTGCCAGGTTCAGGTGTCCACGGAGTACTGCTGTGAAATATTTTTTTTCTTTTTCAGTAACCGGGCCAAGTACAACGGTGCGGGTGATATCAGTAGTGCCCTCCAGATAATGTCCGCCTGTATCCATCAGAACCAGCCCTTTTGGCTCCAGTGGAATATTGGTTTCTTCTGTTGCACTGTAATGGACAATGGCTCCATGTGCACCGTAGGCAATGATGGGATCAAAGCTGTTTCCCTGAAAATTCTCCTGTACGGAACGGAATTCATAGAGCTTATCAGCAGCGGAAAGCTCGGTGATCTCCTTCATTCCCACATTCTTCTTCAGCCAGTGGATAAACTTCACCATTGCAACGCCATCTTTGAGGTGGGCAGTCTTTTCATTCTGGACTTCGGTTTCATTTTGATGGCTTTTGGGAGAAGGGTCAGATTTTCACCGTCCAGGATCGTTACCGACTTTGGAATACTGCTGACCAGCCGGCTGTTTACATTGTTTCTGGAAAGAAATACCTTTTTCTCTTCGGGGATTGTCTGTACATAGGTGTAAATATCATCATATGGATAAATAGCAATACCGTCTTTGGAAAGTGCTTCCTTAACAGAATCCGAAAAGGCTTTTTCATTGACAAAAAGACGGAGCTCACTGTCATCCAGCACAAGATACGAAAGAACTACCGGGCAACAGTGGATATCATTTCCGCGGATATTTAAAAGCCATGCAATGTCATCAAGGGAAGTGAGGATAAAGAGGTCTGCGCCCTTCTCTTTCAGTTTGCTGCGGATTTCACGGATCTTGTCTGCTCTGGATCTTCCGGCCCATTTTTCGGATAATTCCATTACCGGTTCACAGGAAAGTGCCGGACGGTCATTCCAGATATTTCCGATGAGATCCTCATTTACAGAAAAATGTACCTGTTTTTTCTGAAGGATTTTTTCTAGCGTCTCTGCTTCTTCTGCGCTTACGGTACGGCCATCGAAGCCGAGACACATTCCCTCTTTCAGATTTTCTTCCAGGAATTTGTGGATCGTTGGTACGTCCGGTTCTCCCATCTTAAACAGAGTAACCGGAGTTCCCTCTAACTGCTGTGCAGCCTGGATAAAATATCTTCCGTCTGTCCAGAGTCCGGCCATGTCCTGCATGATCACGGCAGTTCCGGCAGAACCGGTAAATCCGGTGATGTATTTTCTGCATTTAAAATAATCCCCAACATACTCAGAACCATGAAAATCATCGGTCGGAACCAGATAAGCATCGATTCCCTTTTCCTTCATTTGTTTTCGAAGAGCTGTGATCCGTTCTGTAACTGTCATAATCTTATGCCTCCTCTGTATAATTGTTCTTTATCGCAAAGCCATGATCCATAGGCCGCTTCCTTTTCCCAGATCCAGCATGGCAGCAAGGGCTCCGGAAATATAGTCCTTGGCACGGTTTACAGATTCCACCATGGAAAATCCCTTTGCAAGGTTGGAAGTGATGGCCGAGGAAAGAGTACATCCTGTTCCGTGGGTATTGGGATTGTCGATCCTTTTCCCTCAAACCACTGATATGTTCCATTCACATAGAGAAGATCATTGGCATCATTGAGCTTATGTCCACCCTTGCAGAGAACTGCACAGTGATACTGCTCGGAAACCTGTTTTGCAGCTTCGATCATATCATCGGCGCTTTTGATCTTCCGTCCGGTAAGCACCTCGGTTTCCGGGATATTGGGGGTGAGAAGATCTGCAAGAGGAAACAGTTCTTCCTTCAGAACATCCACCGCCTCCTCATTGATCAGTCTTGCACCGCTTGTGGCAACCATAACCGGGTCCACCACGATATTTTTTGCCCGATACTGTCGGAGCTTTCCTGCGATCATATGGATCAGATCACTTTCGGAAACCATTCCGATCTTTACTGCATCCGGAAAGATATCCGTAAAAATACAGTCCAGCTCCTGACCCAGGAACTCTGCGGTTGCATTCTGGATGGCTGTGACACCGGTGGTGTTTTGGGCAGTTAGCGCGGTGATGGCACTCATGCGTATACTCCGTTTGCCATCATGGTTTTAATATCGGCCTGGATCCCGGCTCCTCCGCTGGAATCGCTGCCTGCGATGGTTAATGCTGTTTTCATCTTTGGTTTCCTCCGTTTTCTGTGAATATATAGTTCTGTAACTCTGTCAGATCCCGACAGTAGATATAGGCATCCTTTTTCAGCTGTTCCTGATCCGGTTCTCCCAATGCGTCATAAATACCGGCAGTCAGAAATCCTGCATTTCCGGCAGTCTGCAACGCGTAGAGTGAATCCTCCACAACCAGCGTCCGGGATGGCTTTGTTCCCAGTGCTTCTGCAGCTGTAAGATAGACCCTCGGAGAATGTTTGCTTTCTCCGATCTCACTGGTGGTATAGATTTTATCAAAAAAGGAAAGAAGTCCGTTTCTTTCCAGCGCCCGGCAGATATGTTCCCTGGGGCTTGAGGTTGCCACCGCAGCCGGGATTTTCTGTTCTGCAAGGCATTGAAGAAGTTCTCTGGCACCTGATTTTGCCGGGACCTCTTCAAAATAGTATTTACGGATCCGGGATTTCAGATCCATCACGATCTTTTCTTCGGAATACGCAAGAGTAAACCTGTTTTTCAGCCAGTCCGCTCCCTGCTCCATACTCATGGGAAAAAGGATTTCGTCCATTTCCGCAACCGGCTGATATCCCAGATCTGTAATATATCGTTTTCCAAGCTCCTTCCAAACAGAGAGCGAATCCAGAAGGACGCCGTCTGCATCAAATATCACGGCTTTTATAGGAAAAATCATGTTTATACTCCTGAAATTTTTTTTGTGATACTCTGTCATTGGAACATTACGAAATAATTTCCCATGACATAAAAAACTGATATAAAAACGCGGATATATCACAAAAGATATATCCGCATTTATTATAAGCCGCAGATATCCAAAATGCAACCGGGAGTTAAGGAGGCTCATCTGAAACAGCAGCTCTATTTTCAAAACATTTTTTTATTCTTTACCGTTAAAACAATATGTGCATACATTACAAGGATCGATCCCAATGGATTCCAGAAGATCATCCAGTCTGTGATAGCGAAGGGTGGTAAAATTCTGCATCTCGCAGATATCCTGTACCATCTGCTCGTATTTCTCTGTATGTGGATCTGCATATTCATCCAGAACTTCCTGCGGACAGTTCGGGGCCTTCTCTCTTCTCGATCACCTGACGGGTGATCAGCTCCATCTCAGATTTGGAACGTGAGAAGTTTAAATATTTGCAGCCGTACATGATTGGCGGGCAGGCAGGACGGACATGAACCTCTTTGGCTCCGCTGCGGTACAGAAATTCGGTTGTCTCGCGAAGCTGGGTGCCACGTACGATGGAATCGTCTATGAGAAGAAGTTTTTTATCCTTGATCAGCGCACGTACCGGGATCAGTTTCATTTTGGCAATAAGGTTACGCTGGTTCTGATTGGTCGGCATAAAAGATCTGGGCCAGGTTGGTGTATATTTAATGAATGGTCTTGCGTAAGGAATGCCGGATTCATTGGCGTATCCGATGGCATGGGCAATGCCGGAATCCGGAACACCGGCTACAATGTCCGGGTGCACGGAATCGCCGTCTCTCTTTGCAAGCATGCTTCCACAGCGGTAGCGCATCTCCTCTACATTACACCTTCATAAGAGCTGTCGGATATCCGTAGTAAACCCAGAGGAAGGAACAGATCTTCATTTTCTTTCCGGGCTCAACCAGAGTTTTGACTTCGTCTGCTGTTACGAATACGATCTCTCCGGGGCCAAGTTCTTTATAATCTTCGTATCCAAGGTTGATATAGGCATGACTTTCAAAGGAAATACAGTATGACCCTTCTTTGTGGCCAATTTCCACAGGAGTTCTGCCCATCTTGTCACGGGCTGCATAGATTCCGTCTTTTGTCATAAGAAGCAGAGTCATGGAGCCGTCGATCAGTCCCTGTACGTACTGGATACCTTCCACAAAATTGTCCTTTTCACAGATCAGTGCAGCGATCAGTTCGGTCACATTGACGGTTCCATTGGTCATCTCCTGAAAATGTACCTTGGTCGTATCATACAGCTGCTGCAGAAGTTCATCGTAATTATTGATCTTTCCCACAAAAGTGAGGCAAAGCTGCCGATCCTGGAACTGAACAGAAGGGGCTGAGGCTCATAGTCAGAAATACATCCGATTCCCATATTTCCCTTCATGGAACCCACATCTCCGTCAAATTTTGTACGGAAAGGCGTGTTCTCAATGTTGTGGATGGCACGGTCAAATCCATGTTCTCCGTAAACAGCCATACCTCCGCGGCGTGTTCCCAGATGAGAATGGTAATCCACTCCGTAAAAAAGCTCCAGTACACAGTCATCCTTCGATGCTACTCCAAAAAATCCGCTCATAATGCGCTCCTCTCTACTACTATGATGTTAACGGTTTCTATTATCGTTCCTATATCCATAATCGCTATCAGTATAGCATAAGAGAATTGAAAATAAAAACCAATTTGGCGGATAATCCTGCTTTTTCAGAATAAACTATAAAGATATTAGCCGGATTTATAGAAGTGGAAAATTTTTTCTGTATGAGACAAAAGAAACAGCTCCGCTTTTACAGAACTGTTTCTTTTGGCCATTTGGCAAATATGTGGTTTGAAAATCCGGTTTATTCCTGGGTGATTCCCTTAAACTCGTAACCGGCTTCCTTGATCACTTCTTCAACCTTTGCCTCGTCAACCTTCTCAGGTACAGAGAATACAGTTGTTCCGTTCTCGTGGGAAGAAACTACGTCTTCTGCTCCGAAAGCTGCCTGGATGGCTTTGTTTACGTGTGCCTCACAGTGTCCGCACATCATTCCTTCTACATTGACCGTTACCTTTACCATTGTTTTGTTCTCCTTTTCTTCTTTTATATTTTCATCATGACTGATGTGTAATGTTACCGGATTTTTGGTTTCTTTGTCTTTTGCTGCATTGTGGATCTGAAACAGATTCAGACGTAGTGCATTTGTTACAACACAGAAGCTGGAAAGACTCATGGCCGCAGCTCCGAACATCGGATTCAAGTCCATCCGAAAAGCGGGATCCAGACACCTGCTGCAAGGGGAATGCCGATTATATTGTAGAAAAATGCCCAGAAAAGATTCTCATGGATATTCCGAAGTGTGGCGCGGCTTAAACGTACTGCCGCTGGAACATCGCTTAACTGGCTTTTCATCAGAACGATATCTGCCGCATCAATGGCAATATCTGTTCCTGCACCGATGGCAATTCCGATATCGGCTCTTGTAAGTGCCGGCGCGTCGTTGATACCGTCACCGACCATGGCAACCTTTCCCTGCCTCCTTCAGAGCGCGATCACACTTTCTTTTCCATCCGGAAGAACTCCTGCGATCACATCGTCAACTCCTGCCTGAGCTCCGATGGCTTTTGCGGTACGCTCATTGTCACCGGTAAGCATAACTACACGGATTCCCATGTTCTGAAGCTCTTTTACTGCACGGGGACTGTCTTCCTTGATCACATCCGCAACTGCATGATTCCCAGAAGTTTACCGTTTCGTGTGAAAAGAAGGGGCGTTTTTCCCTGCTCTGCAAGCTGCTCGGCTCTCCTGTTAAGGTCTGCGGAAACCTTTGTCTGGCTGCTGATAAATTTCATGCTTCCGCCGGTCAGTTTGTCACTGCCAAGTACAGCGGAAAGTCCGTTTCCTGGAAGTGCCTGGAATCCGGTTACTTCATCTGCGACAAGTTTCTCTTCCTCTGCTTTTTTGAGAACTGCTTTTGCCAGAGGATGTTCGCTTTTTTTCTCCAGTGCACAGGCCAGAGAGAGAAGCTCTGTTTCTGTAACTCCCTCAGCTGGGAGAATATCTGTTACCCCCGGCTGACCGCTTGTAATGGTTCCGGTTTTATCCAGTGCGACGATCTGGACTTTTCCTGCTTCCTCCAGGGAAACAGCTGTTTTGAAAAGGATTCCGTTTTTGGCACCCATACCGTTGCCGACCATAATGGCAACCGGTGTTGCAAGGCCAAGTGCGCAGGGGCAGCTGATGACCAGAACGGAAATCCCCCTTGCCAGAGCATAACCGAAGGTCTGTCCTGCAAGAAGCCAGATGATCGTTGTGATCACTGCGATTGTGATCACTGCCGGTACAAACACACCGGAAACACGGTCTGCGATCTTTGCGATCGGTGCCTTGGTGGCTGCCGCATCACTGACCATTTTGATGATCTGGAAAGGGTGGTATCCTCTCCCACTCTGGTCGCTTCGCATTTGATAAATCCGGACTGATTCACGGTTGCCGCAGAAACCATATCTCCGGTTTCTTTATCAACCGGGATACTCTCGCCGGTCAGTGCGGATTCATTGACTGCGGTGGTTCCTTCCAGAATCACTCCGTCCACCGGAATATTCTCTCCCGGGCGGACGACAAAGGTTTCTCCTTTCTGAACCTGCTCTATTGGAACGGTAAGTTCCTTTCCGTTTCGTACTACAACCGCAGTTTTTGGCGCAAGCTTCATAAGGCTTTTCAGGGCATCGGTAGTCTTTCCTTTGGAACGGGCTTCCAGCATTTTTCCTACGGTGATCAATGTCAGGATCATGGCTGCAGATTCAAAATAAAAATCCATCATGTAATTCATAACTGCAGCAGAATCTCCATCTACCTGCGCTCTTGTCATGGCAAACAGGGCATAGACACTCCACAGGAAGGATGCCATGGAGCCAAGAGCTACCAGAGTATCCATATTTGGGGAACGGCGCCACAGACTCTTAAATCCATTGATGAAAAATTTCTGGTTGATCACCATGATGATACCAGCCAGGAGCAGCTGTACCAGTCCCATGGCTACGTGATTGCCGTCAAACCATTTCGGCAGTGGCCATCCCCACATCATGTGCCCCATGGAGAAATACATCAGTACCAGCAAAAATCCCACGGATGTGATAAGACGTTTCTTTAGGATCGGAGTTTCATGATCTTCCAGCGCTTCTTCTGCCGCAGACATGGAAATCTTCGCTCCGGCAGCTCCGCCCTTTAAGGATGCACCATATCCGGCGGCTTCCACTGCGGCAATGATCTCACCGGATGAAGCGGTTCCTTCAACTCCCATGGAGTTGGTCAGAAGACTGACGGAACAGCTATTCACCCCCGGAACTTTCGATACGGCTTTTCTACACGGGCAGAGCAGGCGGCGCAGCTCATACCAGTTACATTATATTGTTCCATTTTCTTTCAGTACCTCCTAAAATCCAATTTGTCCCTTTATTTCATCAGCTTCTGGAGGGTTGCTACTAGCTCATCAATGGTCTCATCCTTACCTTCCCGGATATCCCGGCAACGCAGGTGCGGATGTGGCTGGCAAGCAGCTCTTTGTTGAACGCATTTACTGCAGCATTTACTGCAGCGGACTGAATCAGGATATCATTACAGTAGGCATCATTCTCCATCATTCCTATAATGCCTCTGATCTGGCCTTCAATACGTTTCAGACGGTTGATCAGCTTTTTTTCTCCTCCTCTGAACGTGCAGTGTGTTTTTCACAACAGCAGGGACAGGCTTTTTTTTCAGACATAGGCTGTCTCTCCTTTCTCATAAATACTTATGGGGTATCCTCTATATATGGAATAATATATACTCATGGGGTATTTGTCAATAGAAACAGTATTTTTATAATAAAAAAGCCCGCTCATCCGATAATGGTAATGAGCGGGCAATATAAACTTATAATTAGCCGAATCAGGCAAGTCCCCCACGGGGTTGCGAAAAGCAATAAGCAGTGGGTGAGGACTTGGCTATAATTCTACTCTTCCACGATATGTCCGAAATAATAGAATCCCTTGCAGGTATCTAGGCTTACTTTTACATATTTGCCGATGAGATCTTTTTCTCCCGGGAAATGAACCAGAAGATTATGCTGGGTACGGCCAGTAAGAGTACCCTTCTCCCGGTTTTCATCTTCTACCAGGATTTCCTGAATGGTTCCCTGGAAACGGGAGGAATTCTCCCGGCCCTTTTCCTGTACCAGGGTAAGAAGACGGCTGAAACGGTCTTTTACCACATCCTCCGGCACCTGATTTTCCATGCCGGCTGCAGGGGTTCCGCTTCGTTTGGAATAAATAAATGTGAAGGCAGTATCGTAATTTGCCTTTCTTACAACATCCAGTGTTTCCTGGAAATCTTCTTCTGTTTCTCCTGGAAATCCGACCATGATATCTGTTGTCAGCGAAATATCCGGGATCGCCTTACGGATCTTATCTACCAGCTCCAGATATTTCTCCTTGTCGTAACGGCGGTTCATTTCCTTTAAGACTCTGCTGCTTCCGGACTGCAGCGGAAGATGCAGATGGTGACAGATCTTCTGGCTCTCTGCCATGGTCTGGATCAGCTCATCGGACAGGTCCTTCGGATGGGAAGTCATAAAACGGATACGCTTCAGCCCTTCGATCTTTTCCACTTCTTTCAGAAGTTCTGCAAAGGTCACCGGTGTTTCCAGAGTTTTTCCGTAGGAGTTTACATTCTGGCCAAGAAGCATGATCTCAGTAACGCCATCTGCGACCAGTTCCTCGATCTCGCGGATGATGGCCTGTGGCTCGCGGCTCTTTTCGCGGCCGCGGACATAAGGAACGATGCAGTAGCTGCAGAAGTTATTGCAGCCAAACATTACGCTGACTCCTGTTTTGAAGGAGTATTTGCGGGAAGTTGGCATGCCCTCTACGATTTCATCGGATTCCTTCCAGATATCAATGATCTGTCGTCGGTCTGCAGCGTCCGGTAAAAAAGCTCCGGGAATTTATGGATATTATGGGTTCCGAATACAAGATTTACATATTTATAATCCTTGCGGATCTTTTCCACTACGTGATGCTCCTGCATCATACATCCGAACAGTACGATCTTCATATCCGGGTGCTCCCGTTTGATGCTCTTTAAATGTCCAAGATGTCCATAGATCTTCTGATTGGCATTTTCCCCGGACTGTGCAGGTGTTAAATACAACTGCATCAGCATCCTCGGTATCTACCATTTCATATCCCATTTTTCCATGATGGCCGCAATAGACTCTGTCTGGATGGAGTTCATCTGGCATCCTTCGTTCTGGATGTGGAAGGTGGGACGTTTCGTACTGTTTTTGGCAAGAAGCTCTTTACATTTTTCAATGTACTGAAGCTGGATCTCTGTTTCTTTGTTCTGGCTCAAATCAATTCCTCCAATAACTAAAAATTTCATATGTATCTATAAATTATTTTTCTTTAGACAATATCAGACGGGAGCATTGAACTCCCGTCTGATATATCATACAGAATTTACAGTTGTCTGTCAAAGAGTTTTTATAATAGCGGTGCAAAAACTCTCAGTACGTTCTGAATGGCACGTACCACAATATTTCTCTTCTGGCAGAATGCCAGATCAATGGGATCACAGTACTCCAGGGTTTCCGTAAAATCATCCCGGATGTCCAGGATCACATCGTTCTTATACATCCAGACACCATCTTCAAAATGCAGATAAAGCTTCGGTAATCCAGATTTATGGTTCCCACGACGCCTACTTTGTCATCACAGACAAAAGATTTGGCATGCAAAATCCCGGCTGGTATTCGTAGATCTTTACACCTGCTTCCAGAAGCTGCTTATAATAAGACTGTGTCAGCAGGAAGACCATTTTTTTGTCCGGGATACCTGGTGTCATGATCCGGACATCTACACCGCTTTTTGCAGCGAGGCACAGGGCGGTCATCATCTCATTATCTATGATCAGATATGGTGTGCAGATATAAACATAGTTTTTGGCGCGATTGATAATATTAAGATAAACGTTCTCTCCTACGATCTCATCGTCCAGGGGGGAATCACAGAATGGCTGGACATAACCGCTTCCCGGAAATTCGTTGGGGTGCCACCTGTGCGGAACATAATTTCCGAAATCAAGAGAAGTATCTGTTCTGGTAACGATTCCCCACATATATAGGAACATAGCTGTCATATTCCAGACGCCTTCTCCTTTCAGCATAACGGCTGTATCCTTCCAGTGGCCAAACCGTTTTCGCTGATTGATATATTCGTCAGCCAGGTTGATGCCGCCGGTAAAACCGGTCCAGCCATCGATCACACAGATCTTACGGTGGTCACGGTTATTCTGGATTATATTAAGAATCGGACGGAACCGGTTGAATACTTCGCATTTGATTCCTCGCCGGCGCATCTCCTGATCATACTTGTATGGCAATGTGGTAAGGCAGCCGAAGCGTCATAGATCAGTCGGACATCCACTCCTTCTTTAGCCTTTTTTTCAAGGATATTAAGGATCGTCTGCCACATTACCCCGTCATTTATGATGAAATATTCGATAAAAATAAAATGCTTTGCCTGCTCCAGTTCATGCACCAGAACCGGAAACATATCATCTCCTACCTGAAAATACTCTGCTGTGGTATTCTCGTGAACCGGATATCTTGAATACTGCCAGATGTAATCCGACTGGATCCTCATGGAACGGTCGTCTTCGTTTAAACGTTTTCTTGTGAGCTCTGAGCCTTCCAGGTATTCAGCAGTTTCATCAATAAGATTCTGATAATGCTGCTCCATTACAGCGCCGATCCGTGACTTACCGAAAAGAAGGTACAGGGAAACACCAAATACCGGAAAAATAAGGATCAGCATCGTCCAGGCGAGCTTATAAGATGGATTGATCTTTTTATTTACGATCCACAGAACAACCAGAAAACCTATGGCCTGCATTCCGATCGTCACCCATCTGGAATATTCCATAAGCCGGAAAAGGGCGATCAACAGCCATGCCAGCTGCACAACAAGAGCCAGAGCTACATAAAAAATTCGATTAAATAATAATTTAAGGAGCGATCGCAATGGTTTGATAATCAGTTTAATAAACAAATTCATATTTCTTTCCTTCGTCAAACGTTCCTGTTTCTATTTAATTAAAAATCCCTGACCATACAGCCAGGGATTTTTGCGCACAATTAATTATATTTACGTTTTCTTGCGGCTTCAGATTTTTTCTTACGACGAACGCTTGGCTTCTCGTAATGCTCTCTCTTACGGATTTCCTGCTGGATTCCCGCCTTAGCACAGCTTCTCTTGAATCTGCGAAGAGCGCTATCTAAAGTCTCGTTCTCTTTTACGATTACGTTTGACATAGACTCACACCTACCTCCTCCAGTTGTAGATTGTGCTAAAATACAACTGTCTGGGTATTTTTCTTGCACGAGTGTTATTATATAGCATAACAAGTGCTTTCGTCAACATCTTTTTCGATTTTTATGAAAAAAATGTCAAAATTGTAAATCACGCACAACTTTGTTATTTTGTGAGCTGTTTTTCAAGGATTTCTGCTGCTGCGTCCATAGCCTCCTGAGCCTTTTCCGGATTCTTTCCGCCGGCCTGTGCCATGTTCGGACGTCCGCCGCCGCCACCGCCAACGATCGCTGCCACTGCTTTGATCAGGTTTCCTGCATGAGCGCCTGCTTTCTGAGCTGCATCCGTTGCCATTGCAAGAAGATTAACCTTGCCGTCGTTTACTGCTGCAAGAAGGACAACACCTTCGCCAAGCTGCTCTTTCAGTTTATCACCCAGGTCTCTGAGACCGTTCATGTCAACGCCCTCAACTTTAGCTGCAAGGAGTTTTACGCCGTTTACTTCAACGACTTTATCCATGACATCGCCAAGTGCACTCTGGGCAGCTTTGCTCTTGAGGGATTCATTTTCGCTCTGAAGAGCCTTTACCTCAGCCTGCAGGTGACTGATCTTTTCTACAACCTCGGCTGTATTGGCCTTTAATGCTTTTGCAGCCTCATGGAGAAGCTCTTCCTGTTTTCTATAGTATTCGATAACTGCTTTGCCGGTAAGTGCTCAATACGGCGTACACCAGCTGCGATACCGGATTCGGACACGATCTTAAAGAGCATGATGGAGCTTGTATTCTTTACATGAGTACCACCACAGAGCTCTTTGGAAAAGTCTCCCATGGATACTACACGTACCTTCTGGTCATATTTCTCACCAAAGAGAGCCATTGCTCCGGATTTCTTGGCTTCTTCCACATCCATGACATCTGTATGAACATCAAGACCTGCCTGGATCTCTTTGTTTACAAGCTCTTCTGTTGCCTGGAGTTCTTCTGCTGTCATAGCCTGAAAATGAGCAAAGTCAAAACGAAGTCTGTCCGGAGTTACCAGAGAACCCTTCTGCTCTACGTGGGAACCAAGAACGGTTTTCAGTGCTTTCTGAAGAAGATGTGTTGCACTGTGGTTTTTCTCGGTATCTTTTCTTGCTTCTTCGTTTACCTTCAGGGATACTGTCTCATCTGAGGAAATCATACCGGATTCCATATGTCCTACGTGACCGAATTTGCCACCGCGGAGTTTGATGGTGTCCTCACAACAAATTTACCGTTTGCAGTCTCGATCACACCGGTATCACCTTCCTGTCCACCCATTGTTGCATAGAAAGGAGTCTGCTCTACAAATACGGTACCCTTCTGTCCCTCTGTGAGAGAATCTACGATCTCTGTTTCTGTGGTAAGGACAGTAACCTTGGAATCAAAGGTAAGATGGTCGTAGCCGACGAATTCTGTTGTTACGTTTACATCAATATCATCGTATACGGTTGCGTCTGCACCCATATAGTTGGTTACTTCACGGGCAGTACGTGCCTTGACTCTCTGTTCCTCCATTGCTTTCTGGAAGCCTTCCTCGTCAATGCCGTAGCCTTTTTCCTCAAGGATCTCTTTTGTAAGGTCAAGAGGGAATCCGTACGTATCATAAAGCTTGAATGCGTTGTCACCGGAAAGAGTCTTTTCACCTGCTTTTTTCATATCCTCTTCCATGTCGGAAGGATGCGAAGTCCCTGATCGATAGTTTTGTTGAACTGATTCTCCTCATTTGTCAGTACACGGAAGATGAACTCTTTCTTCTCCTCAAGCTCCGGATATCCGGCTTTGGAGCTCTCGATCACCTGTGCACTTAATTTTGCAAGGAAAGTTCCCTCGATGCCAAGAAGACGTCCGTGACGTGCTGCACGGCGGATCAGACGGCGGAGAACATATCCACGTCCCTCATTGGTTGGCATGATTCCATCGGAGATCATAAATGTTGCGGAACGGATATGGTCCGTGATCAGACGGATGGAAACGTCATCGGCATAGTTTTATCATATTCTTTATGTGCGATCTCGCATACAAGATTACGAAGTGCACAAATTGTATCTACATCAAAAATAGAATCAACATCCTGAACAACTACAGCAAGACGCTCAAGTCCCATACCGGTATCGATGTTTTTCTGTTTCAGGGTTGTGTAGTTTCCGTTTCCATCGTTCTCGAACTGTGTGAAAACGTTGTTCCATACTTCCATGTAACGGTCGCAGTCGCAGCCTACCGTACATCCGGGTTTGCCACAGCCGTATTTTTCGCCACGGTCATAGTAGATCTCAGAGCATGGACCGCATGGACCTGCGCCATGCTCCCAGAAGTTATCCTCTTTTCCGAAACGGAAAAATACGTTCAGACGGAATCCCTACTTCTTTGTTCCAGATATTGAAGGCTTCATCATCATCCAGGTAAATGGATGGGTAGAGACGGTCTGCATCAAGCCCTACAACCTCAGTAAGAAACTCCCAGGACCAGTGGATGGCTTCTTTCTTGAAGTAATCACCAAAAGAGAAGTTACCAAGCATTTCAAAGAAAGTACCGTGACGTGCGGTTTTACCTACATTTTCGATATCTCCGGTACGGATACATTTCTGGCAGGTTGTCACTCTTGTTCTTGGCGGCTTCTCAGCACCTGTAAAATATGGTTTCAGCGGAGCCATACCTGCATTGATCAGCAGAAGACTCTTATCTCCCTGAGGAACCAGGGAAAAGCTTTTCATTACAAGATGGCCCTTGCTTTCCATAAAGTCAAGGAACATCTTACGAAGTTCGTTCACTCCGTACTTTTCATGTTGTTATCCTCCTTGTGTCAACCCTACCTGTCAGCATTTCCGGAATGCCGTAGCTTTATCCCGGAATGTCACAGATATGGGAAATTATTTTACACAGATCTTTTTGAATTTTTTCTTGCC
>ENA-OQIM01000392-OQIM01000392.1-human-gut-metagenome-genome-assembly--contig:-NODE-392-length-16615-cov-4.261705_pt1 | contig 16615 bp, 19 predicted proteins | sample MGYA00242579_ERZ504744 | MGnify/ENA primary metagenome ERZ504744 (study PRJEB26092, sample SAMD00036441) | human gut metagenome | host: Homo sapiens | study: EMG produced TPA metagenomics assembly of...
GCCCCGCCGTCGGCGCGATCGCCGCGCCGCCGCTCCGCTCGTGAGCTTCCTGCTGTCCGGCATGCCGATGCTGGCGATGCTGCCGCTCATGATGGCCGAACTGTGCGCATACGGCCTGGTAGCCGGTCTGCTGCGCGGCATCAAGCTGCCGAGCCTGGCGAAGGTGTCATCGCACAGCTCGCCGGACGTGTGGTGCTGACCGCAGCCACCGCGATCGCCGTGTTCGCGTTCGGTTCCAGCAAGGCCATCGCCGCCACATGGACGAGCGACCTGGCCGCCGGCCTGCCCGGTCTCGCGCTGCAGTGGGCGCTGATTCCGCTCGCCGCCTACTGGACCGAGTCGCTGATCGCCAAGCGCAACCACTGATATGACGTTTGCCCGGCCACGTTCTGGGCAACGCGTGATATGCGGGAGCCGAGCCGTTAAGCTTGGCTCCCGTTACTTATAGGAGGACTACGTAGGAGTTTTACGAAGGGGAAGCGGTCATGATCGCAGGAGTGTCCATCACCACATTGCTGCTGGTGCTTGTCGCCGGAATCGGCGCGGGATTCGTCGGATACGCGGTAGGCGCGTCCTCGCTGATCTCCTATCCTGCGCTGCTGGCGTTCGGCATTCCGCCCGTGCTGTCCAACACCACGAACACGGTGGGCGTATGCGGCACCGGCATCGGCGGCCTGCTCTCCGCCCGCAAGGAGCTCAAAGGCCAAGGCAGACGCGTGGCCGTCTACGCGTGCATCGGACTGGTCGGCGGCATCATCGGCGGCCTGCTGCTGCTCGAACTGCCGGCGAAGGTCTTCGAATTCGCCGTGCCGCCGCTCATCCTGTTCAGCGCGCTTATCATCGCGCTCAACCCACGTAAGAAAGCTGCCGCGCGCGACGCCGTGGCGCAGGCGCTGCCGCAATCGCATCAAGGTGAGCGGGCGGCGCTGATCGCCAGCAAAACGGCGGACGGCACATTGCGCAACGATCCATGGTGGCTGTGGGCGGGCGTGAGTTTCGTCGGCGTGTATTCCGGCTATTTCGGCGCCGCCGCCGGCACGCTCGCCCTGGCCATCCTCGACTTGGGCAAAATCGGCCCGTTCCACCAGATCAACGCGCTGAAAACCGTGGTCGCTTCGGCGCGAACATCTCCGCCGCGATCATGTTCATCTGCCGTGCTCCGTCTACTGGCCGTTCGCCATCGCCATGTGCCTGGGCTGCATCATCGGCAGTTCCATCGCCCCTCCGGTCACACGCATATCCCCGAGAACATCATGCGCGCCGCCGCCGTGCTCACTGGCATCGTCCTCGCCGTCAAGCTTGGCTGTAGCACCTATTTCTAAAAGCCTTTGGTTCCGGAGTGTGGCGTGTGACCGTGCGGCTGCGCTCCGGAACGACAATTTCCGGTTCCTCGTGTGCGAGATTCGTCTTGGCTGGTGACTTGCGGCGGGTTTGTTCCCAAGCGGGTGTTCCGTAGGTGGTTTTTCGCTTCCGTAGGTGGTTGCCGGAGGAAAGGCGTTTGAGAAACGGCTTAAATTAAGCCATTCTCAGACACCAATACCAGAACCAACCACCTACGGAACCACAAAACCACCTACGGAATTGAGTCTGGCAACGGTGTTTGGCGCTTTTACTGAAGATGGTGAAAAACGGTATATGCCGCTTCGAGTGGCTCGATTATTTCGAATATCTGAAAAGAGTAGGAACCCCCCCATTAGATAAGTGTCGATAGTGCCGCATGACGATATCTACATCCTTGTTTTCCAGCTCGCGAATGACGTGCAGATAGGTTTCCTGAGTTGTAGTCATGCTGGCATGGCCTAGACGGCGTGACACGCTGGCGATCGATACGCCGGCGAACAGCAGCAGCGATGCGTGTGTATGGCGTAGACCATGGACGGAAATAACTGGCACGTCCACGTTTCTGCAATGTTTTGCAAGCACGTCGTTGGCTGTTGAGTTGTAGACCTTGCCGTGCACGAAAATAGGTTTATCATGCGGAAGATCCTTGAGTAATCCAGACATTTGCATGATGAGTTGCCAGTCGAGTTGCACTTTACGCACGGACGATTCGTTTTTCGTGGGTACGAAACCGCCGCCGTTTTTATAATCCCAAGTTTTGTTGACGGAAAGCGTCTGGTGTGCGAAATCAAAGTCATCGGGTGTGAGCCCAAGCGCCTCAGAGAATCGGAGTCCGGTTTTCGCGATAAGGAGGATAAGCCAATCCCAGCTTGCCTCGGCCCCAAGATCAAGGTCCGCGAGCATGGCATGCAGCTCGAATTGGTTGAGATACTTCATTTTCTTAATGCGTGGCTGCTTGCCTTTGATGATGACTTTGCGCGTTGGATCACGGGGTATGAGTCCTTCGTCAACGGCATCGAGAATGGCGCCTTTGATCTGATGGTGAAAATCCATGGTGGTTTGGCGCTCATGATGCTGTGCATATCCGTTGATGAGCTGCTGGTATGCGGTTCGATCCATATCGGTGAGTCTGAGTTCAGGGATGAGCTTGCCGAGCCAGGATTGCGTAAGTCGATATTTGCCCATGGTCACGTCTCTGATGGCGCCTTCCTTGTACGTTTTCACCCACTGGGCGTAGTAGTCGCAGAACAGCGATTCTGATGTGATGGTTTCCTGCATGAGATGCGCCTTTCTAAAAATAGGGGATTGGCGCAGCCATCATACTTACGCTGATGAAGGGTGATGAGCGAATCCAGACGATCGAGGCAATACCAATTTCGTGTTGTTCATTTTTACTTGGCAATGAAACGATGGCATTCCCAACGAGTTCTTTATTGAGATTATTGACCGTGCTTCCCGCTGCGAACATGCGATATTGATTAAGCATCTGCGGAGCACCCAACATATGGCAGAGAAAGATTGGATCGAAGTGTTTCTGGGCATCGCGAATAAGCAGCCATCCATCATGAACACAGCCTTTAATGGCCATAATGTATGGCCGTCCAAAACTCATAGAGTTCGATAAAACTAAATCTCCCGGATATACCTGGCGGGTTTTTGAAAGGCCCTCGGGTTTTATTTTCTCGGCAGTTTTGGTTATATATCGACCGAGTTCTGGAGCGTCACCAATTTTTACCCAATTAAGTCCACAAGGATCATCTGTAATGTATTGTTCAATCGGCCGTGGTGAACCGCCCCTCTCAATTTCAACCAGTTCCCCCAGCTTACGCTGTTCCCAAGCGGGGGTGCGGTATTCTTGTGAAAGATGTGCAGTCGCTCGTGGAGCCGCGCATTTTGCCGGCACCGCAATGAGGAGGGATAGATGAACAAGCAGCAGCTCGCTTCGAAAATCTGGGAGTCCGCCAATAAGATGCGTTCCAAGATTGAGGCGAACGAATACAAGGATTACATTCTTGGCTTCATCTTCTACAAATTCCTTTCAGAAAACGAGCTGATGCGCTTGAAGGACACCGATTTCACCGAGGATGACCTGCTGCTGCTTACGGAGGATAATCCGGACATTGTGGAAGGCGTACAGGATGAGTGCGGCTACTTCATCTCCTATGACAACCTGTTCTCCACATGGGTCAAAAAGGGCAACGATTTCGAGATTTCCAACGTGCGTGATGCGCTTTCGGCGTTCTCCCGCAACATCAATCCGGCGCGTAAGAGAGTGTTCGACGGTATTTTCGACACCCTGCAGACCGGACTTTCCAAGCTTGGCACTGATGCGAGAAGCCAGTCCAAGGCCGCGCGAGACCTGATTTATCTCATTAAGGACATTCCGATGGATAGCCGTCAGGATTATGACGTGCTTGGCTTCATTTACGAATATCTCATCAGCAATTTTGCCGCCAATGCGGGCAAGAAGGCCGGCGAGTTCTACACACCGTCCGAGGTCTCCCAGCTGATGAGCGAAATCGTCGCATGGCATTTGCAGGGGCGCGAGCAGATCAAGATCTACGATCCAACATCCGGTTCCGGCTCTTTGCTGATTCATATTGGCCAGTCTGTGGCTCGGCGCAATGGCAATCCGAATTCCATCATGTATTACGCGCAGGAACTCAAGGAGAACACCTACAACCTGACGCGTATGAATCTGGTGATGCGCGGTATTCTTCCCGACAACATCGTCGCCCGCAACGGCGACACCTTGGAAGACGACTGGCCGTGGTTCGACACGTTGGAAAACAAGGAGGAAACATACAATCCGTTGTTCGTGGATGCGGTGGTTTCCAACCCTCCCTACTCGCAGAATTGGGATCCTACTGACAAGGAGATCGATCCACGCTTCAGCTATGGCATAGCACCGAAGTCCAAGGCGGACTATGCGTTCCTGCTCCATGACTTGTACCATCTGCGTGCCGATGGCATCATGACCATCGTTCTGCCTCACGGTGTGCTGTTCCGTGGTGGCGAGGAAGGCCAGATTCGTAAGAATCTGATTGAAAACCACCATATTCAGGCGATTATCGGCCTTCCGGCGAATATTTTCTTCGGTACGGGCATCCCCACCATCGTGATGGTGCTGCGCAAGAAACGCGATGACGACAGGGTGCTCATTGTTGACGCGTCGAAACATTTCATCAAGGACGGCAAGAACAACAAGCTACAGGCTTCTGACATCAAACGCATTGTCGACGTGGTGTCGAACAACCGCACGGTGCCCAAATTCAGCCGTTTGGTGTCCATTGACGAGATTCGCGCCAATGATTACAACCTCAACATTCCCCGGTATGTTGATTCGTCTGAGAATGCGGAGACATGGGATGTGTACGCTTCGATGTTCGGAGGCGTTCCGAAGAGCGAGGTCGAGCAGCTTGGGGAATATTGGAACGCCTGGCCGAGTCTGAAGGCTGAGCTGTTCCGCGATAATGGTGCTTGCTATGCCTGTGACCATGATGATATCGCCACTGTGGTGCACAACAATGCCGATGTAAAAACGTTCATTGCCTCGTATGGGCAAGCCATTTCCGGCCTGCCTGCTGACCTACGCTCCCGTTTGGTGGAGCATCCCGAACAGGTGGATGCGCTCGGGCAGGAAACGGCCATTGGCGAGGAACTGGATGCGATGATCGCCAATACCGCGCTGATCGACCCGTATGACGCCTATCAGAAGCTTGATGATGCGTGGAACGGTATCTCCATTGATTTGGAAGTGCTGGGTTCCGAAGGCTTCGATGCGGTAAGAGCCGTGGACCCGAACATGGTCATCAAGAAAAAAGGCGGCAAGGATGTGGAAGTGCAGGATGGCTGGATTGGCCGCGTTCTGCCCTTCGACTTGGTTCAGCGTGAGCTGCTGCACGATGATTTGGCCGCGATCGAGGCGGACGAACGCCGTGTGCAGGACATTGATTCCGAGATTGAAACCATTTTGGAAGGTTTCGATGAGATGACAAGCAGAATAGTGATGCGGTTAATCAGGACGGTGATGCCTTCGTTGCTGCCGAGTTGAAGAAAGCGGTTAAGGCGATCGGCAAGAATCCGGCTTCTGATTTTGAGCGCGGCTTGGTGCAGGCCCAAAAGCTGTTCGATGAGTCAAAGAAACTGAAGTCCGGTATCAAAACCAAGCGAAATGCGTTGGAGGAGAAGACCTGCGATGCGATCAAGGCGTTGGGCGATGACGAAGCCAGAAGGTTGCTGGAAGCCAAGTGGATTACACCATTGCAGAAGCAGCTGGAGGCATTGCCGAATGCTGTGATCGACGAGTTCATCGGCAAAGTGAACGCGTTGAAGAACAAGTATGCCACCACATATGCCGATGTATGCGGCCAAATCGATGAAGCGGAGAAGGAATTGGCTGGAATGCTGGGCGATTTGACCGGCAATGCTCGCGATATGGCGGGTCTGGAAGAGCTCAAAGCACTGCTCGGGGGTGAATGATATGGCCGAACAGCATGAAAAAGCGTTGGTTCCGCAGATTCGTTTCACTGGTTTCACTGACCCTTGGGAACAGCGTAAGCTGGGGGAATTAGCATCTAAGCGAATTGAAAAGAATACGAACGGGATTAAGGAGACGTTCACCAATTCCGCTGAGCATGGTGTTGTAAGCCAGTTAGACTATTTTGACCATGACATCACAAACGATGCGAATATTGGAAATTATTCCGTAGTGCATCCAGATGACTTCATATACAATCCCAGGATCTCGGCCGTAGCTCCATGCGGGCCCATTAATCGGAATAAACTTGACAGAAACGGCGTTATGTCGCCTCTTTATACTGTTTTTTCAGTGGATGACACGATAGACAAGCTATATCTGGAGCATTATTTCAAGACAAGCAGATGGCATCAATTCATGTTTCTCGAAGGTAATTCCGGTGCGAGGTCTGATCGTTTTTCTATTTCGGATTCAATCTTTTTCGAGATGCCTATCCAGTGCCCAGTGTTAGAGGAACAAGAATTAATTGCGTCGTTTTTCGGCCGTCTGGATTCGCTCATCACCCTTCATCAGCGTAAGCTCGAATTACTGCGGAATATTAAGAAATCCATGCTCGACAAGATGTTCGTATAGGGGTGTTCATGGCAACAATCACGTTATTTCACGGTTCCCCATACGAATCCGTGACCCCCGAGTACGGTTTGGGTAACGACAAGCATGACTACGGTCGTGGTTTTTATCTGACTAAAAGTGTCGAGCTCGCCAAGGAATGGGCCGTGTGCAGGCCGGATGAGTCCAATGGCTGGGTCCACCAGTACGAACTGAACACGAATGGGCTGCGCATCCTGGATTTTCAGGAACATAGCGTGCTTGCCTGGCTGGCCGAGCTGATGAAACATCGTGATGCCGCCGATTCCAAGCGTTATCGCGTGCTTGCCGCAAAATTCATCGCCAAATATGGCATCGATACCAGCGATTATGACATCATCAAAGGTTGGCGTGCGAACGCCTCGTACTTCTACATCGCCAAAGAATTCGTCCGAGACAATGTGGACGTCGATATTTTGGAGGAACTGCTGTCACTTGGCGGACTGGGGATCCAGTATTGCATCAAGAGCGAAAAGGCATATGGGCAACTGCGCGAAGTCAATGAGGGCTTGCTTTCCGTGAGCTACAGCGAATTCAACGACAAATACAATCAGAGGGATGTTGAGGCGCGGCAGAACATGCGTGATCTCATCGATTCCGATGCCAATACGGTGACCAACGTGTTCAGCACGTTGCTCTAGGGGTGGTGACAATGCGGGCATATCCAGAGGTCTACCGGGATGATGTGGTGGAAAGCCAGGGCAAGCTTTTCGACTACGTGGCGCAGTCGTTCCCTAACAAGAGCACGGAGGATTTCATCGCCACGTATATGACGAGCAAAACACGCAAAAGCATTGATGAAGCCAAAGCCTACGTCAATACGATGGATGCGGAAGAGCTGTGGGAATATTTCACCGAGACCGAGCAATACCAGTTGAAGGACGGCAAGGCGCTTAAAGGGTTCATGCCCGATTGGATCGGTGAGTTCTACGCCTACTATCAGTGGTTCTATGGCATTCCAAGCGCCAAGGTGATTGCCCAAGTACCATTGGAATTCCTGGAAAAAGCCTATTTCGGGCTGCATGATCTCGATCTGGAGCTTGCGGTGCGGAAAGTCGGCAAGGAATGACAGAAGTTATCTGTTTCCACAATCCCGATGAGGTAAACGGATATCTGAGCAACTGGTATCCGTCGCATTTCGTTATGAACGGCATTGAATTCTCCTCGATGGAGCAGTACATGATGCATCGCAAGGCCTGCTGTTTCAATGACGCTGAAACAGCTGCGCGAATCCTTGAAACCGACGACGTGGCCGAAATCAAACGGCTTGGCCGATTGGTGACCGGTTATGACGATCACGTGTGGAATGGTGTTCGTCAAATCGAAGTTTATGAAGGATTACTTGCCAAATTCAGCCAGAACGCCGAACTTGGGGCACGGCTTGAGGTAACCGGCACCGCGCTGCTGGCGGAATGCGCCGTCAAAGACCGCATCTGGGCATCGGCCTGTCGATGCATGACCCAGACAGGTTCAATCCGAGGCAATGGCGCGGTCGGAACCTGCTCGGATACGCTCTAATGCTCACAAGAAGGAAGCTCAGCCGTATAGATTGACGGTAATACGGCTGTTTTCCTGGTTTTAATTGCCCCCGCTTGGGAACAGCGTAAGCTGGGGGAAGTTGCACGTAGGGTTACCCGAAAGAATGAGAACGGCGATTCCGATCTTCCTCTTACCATTTCTGCTCAGTACGGCTTGGTGGATCAGAGAACTTTTTTCAACAGCCAGGTTGCAAGCAAGGATATGAGTGGATACTTCCTTCTGCATAGGGGAGAATTTGCCTATAACAAGAGCACCTCGACCGACAGCCCATGGGGAGCGATAAAAAGACTGGAAAAGTATGACATGGGCTGCGTCTCGACACTGTATATCTGCTTTGAATTGCTTTCTGGAGATCCTGATTTCTTAGTCACATACTACGAGACTGATAGATGGTATAAGTCCGTTCAATTAATCGCGGCTGAGGGAGCCAGAAACCATGGATTGCTCAACATTGCTCCAGATGATTTCTTTGAAACGCAGATCTGCATTCCCAAAAGATTGATGAGCAGCGCCGAATCGGTGCGTTCTTCGACCGTCTGGATTCGCTCATCACCCTTCATCAGCGTAAGTATTGTGGTGTTGTTTCTTGGATGTTAGGGGTTGCGCTCGTAAGATTGAGCTCGGAAAAGTGATGGTGCGTTCGGGGAGATGAAACATGTTCTACGATAAGGAATCGGATTTCGAAGACGATCTGGTCGCGGTGCTGAAACGCCATGGGTGGACCGATGGTGTGTTGGAATATCCAACCGAACAGGATCTCATCGACAACTGGGCCAACATCCTATTCGACAACAACAAAGGCATCGATCGCCTGAACGGGCAGCGCCTTACCAAGGGTGAGATGGCGCAGATCCTTGAACAGATCGAAACATTGCGCACGCCATTGGCGTTGAATTCCTTCATCAACGGCAAAACCGTGTCCATCAAACGTGACAATCCCGCAGACACAGCGCATTTCGGCAAGGAAATTAGCCTGAAGATCTACGATCGCCAGGAAATCGCCGCTGGGCAAAGCCGGTACCAAATCGCAAGACAGCCTATTTATCCAGCTAAAAATAAGATGCTGAACGATCGCAGGGGAGACGTTTGCCTGCTTATCAACGAATGCCGGTCATCCATATTGAACTGAAGAAAAGCGGCATTCCCATAAGCCAGGCCACCAATCAAATCGCCAAATACGCGCATGAAGGCGTGTTCACCGGGCTGTTCAGACTCGTGCAGGTCTTCGTGGCCATGAATCCGGATGATGCCGTGTACTTCGCCAATCCCGGTGAAGGCGATTTCAACAGCAACTACTTCTTCCACTGGGCTGACTTCAACAATGAGCCATAGCGGCGAACAACCATGTCGGGCAGGATGAATGGAAGCGTTTCACATCTGATCTGCTATCCATTCCCATGGCACACCAGCTCATCGGGTTCTATACGGTCGCCGATTCCGCAGACGGATGCCTCAAAGTGCTACGCAGCTACCAATACCAGGCGGTGAACGCCATTTCCGACCGTGTACGCACCTGCAAATGGGATGAGCCGGTGCCAAGCGGCACGCCGGGCCGTCCGGGCGGTTATGTGTGGCACACCACTGGCTCGGGCAAAACCATGACCAGCTTCAAGGCTGCGCAGCTCATCGCTGGCTCGAAAGATGCCGACAAGGTGGTCTTCCTCATGGACCGTGTCGAATTGGGCACGCAGTCGCTGCTGGAATACCGGTCGTTCGCGGATGATGCCGATGATGTGCAGGGCACGGAAAACACGGATGTGCTCAAATCGAAACTGGCAAGCATCGACCCCAAAGACACACTCATCGTCACCTCCATCCAGAAAATGAGCAACATCAAAGCGGGCGAGGGGCATATCACCGAAGAGGAAGTGAAGAAGCTCGCTGGCAAACGCATCGTATTCATTATCGACGAATGCCATCGTTCCACGTTCGGCGAGATGCTGCAGGATATTCGCCATTCCTTCCCGAACGCGTTGTATTTCGGTTTCACGGGCACTCCGATTCATGAGGAGAACCGTAAGAAGGGCGCGACCACATCAATGGTGTTCGGCGATTGCCTTCACCGATACAGCATCGCCGACGGCATCCGCGATGGCAATGTGCTCGGATTCGACCCGTACATGGTGTTGACCTACCGAGATAAGGACGTTCGTCAAGCGGTCGCATTGGAGAAAGCGAAAGCCGCGACGGTTGAGGAAGCCCAGGTAGACCCGGCGAAAGCTGAGGTGTTCTACCATTACATGGATCCGAAGCAAATGCCGATGGGACCCATGGAAACGCAGGCCGGAGAACATGTCAAAGGCATTGAGGACTATCTGACCGCAGCGCAGTATGCGCAAGCACGCCACATGAAGACAAGGTCGTGGAGGATATTCTCGACCAATTCCCCTTGCTGAGCAGAGGCAACAAATTCCATGCGATGCTGGCCACGAGTTCCATTCCCGAGGCGATCAGCTATTACCATCTGTTCAAGGAACGTGCTCCGCAGATGCACGTGACCGCGCTGTTCGACCCCAACGTCGACAATTCCGACGGCGCAATCCTCAAGGAGGATGCGCTTAAGGAAATCATCGGCGATTACAACGAACTGTTCGACAAGGATTTCATCATCCCACATGGCCGAAGATGAAGAAAGACATCACCGCGCGGCTTTCCCACAAGCGTCCATACCTGACGGTCGACCAGCACCGTGAGAAACGGCTGGATCTGCTGATCGTGGTTGATCAGATGCTGACAGGTTTCGACTCCAAGTGGGTCAACACGCTGTACCTCGACAAAATCATCGACTATGAGAACATCATCCAGGCGTTCAGTCGCACGAATCGACTGTTCGGTCCCGATAAGCCTTTCGGAACTATTCGCTACTACCGCAAGCCACACACCATGAAGGGGTATATCGAAGCGGCGGTAAAACTGTATTCCGGAGACAAGCCGCTCGATCTGTTCGTGCAGAAACTGCCGGAAAACGTGCGCCTGATGGATGCGCGTTTCGAAGAAATCGCCTCCGTGTTCAGTGCCGGAGGCGTGGAAGATTTCATGCGACTGCCGGAATCGGTGGAGGCATGCCGCAAGTTCGCAAAACTGTTCGTGGAACTCAATGATTTCCTGGAATCCGCCAAAGTGCAAGGTTTCACTTGGGAACAGCAGGAATACTCCGTCACCCATGACGATGGATCCGTGGAGGTTGTGCGGCCGAAGCTTGATGAACGGACATATCTGATTCTTGTACAGCGGTATAAGGAAATGTTCAGCAGCGGCGAAGGTTCCGGCAGCGGTCCGGAAGCACCATATGAACTTGACGGCCATATCACTGAGATAGATACAGGATTGATTGATACGGATTACATGAACGCCAACTTCACCAAATGGCTCAAGGCGCTTGGCGGAGGCGATCCGGCCCTGTTGGCATCAGCGAGGAGGAGTTGCATAAGTCGTTCGCTTCGCTCAGCCAAGAGGAACAACGGTATGCCGAACTGTTCATGCATGATGTGGAACGTGGCGAAATCGAGTTGGAGGAAGGCAAGACGCTACGCGACTACATCACATATTACGCGAACAGCGCCAAAAACAGCCAAGTGGAGCAAATCACCAAGGCGTTTGACGTGATGGGGCGTTGCTCAACGAGATGATGCGGCTTGACCTTACAGAGACAACCCTGAACGAATTCGGACGATTCGACCGGTTGAAAGCGTCGGTTAACAGGTCTTTGGCAAAGGCGTTTTTCGATAAGCCGGATAGTCCGGTCTCCCAATTCACGGCGAATCTTCTCGCCACGAAGCTGCTGAAGAGCTTTATCCTTGAGGGAGGATTCGATTTGGACGATCGGAAATAGCGGGGAGAATCATGGCTGTTGTTGACGAAGCGAAGCTGAGATACTTGACTTCCTCTCCCGCGAGGATCGTGTTCGGCACCACCGGTACGTCGAGGAAATGAAGCAATACGACATGATGCGTTCCGGCGACATCAACGCCATCGCCGAAAGCACACGTCTGTGGGACTCCGGACTGTACGGCTACCTGTCGGACGATCCGCTCAAAAACGCGAAATACCGGTTCGTCACCACCATCACGCTCGCCACACGTTTCGCCATCGAAGGCGGTATGGACGAGGAGGACGCTACAACGCCTCCGACTTGTACATCCAGAACCTGGAAAACTGCAAAACGCCCGACGACGTGCGCCGCCTGCACACCGACATGATGACATTCTTCACATGGGCCATGGCCGACATGCAGAAGGCGGAAACACATTCCAAAGCCGTCAACGAATGCCTGGACTACATCCACTACCATCTGCATGAGAAAATCACCGTGCCCATCCTCGCCGAGCATGTGCATCTGAATCCCACGTATCTGTCGGAGCTGTTCAAACGCGAAACGGGCACGGCCATATCGCAATACATCACCGACAAGCGTATGGAAGCGGCCGAGAACATGCTCAAATACTCGGAATACAGCTTCGACGAGATCGCCCAGATCCTCGCATACCGGTCGCAAAGCCACTTCTCGAAGGTGTTCAAAAAACATTCCGGCATGACGCCGGGGGAGTACCGCACCAAGTACGCGCAGAACGGCATCTGGCCGGAGTGATTGCGATCACGGCGTCTACCACGCCGGTTGCGGTGAACCGCCGGTGACGGCACCGCGAAATTCGGGTGTGCCAATCGTGAAATCGACGTGTCCGCGCGTGCGAAACACGCGCGAATCAGCTACGGTGGAAGCATTCAATGATGATGCGCGCCACCGGCCGAATGAACGGCGGAACAAGGAACGTGCGCGCAGGATGTGGATGAAAGCGAAGGAATAAACGAATATGGGAATGCCCCTTGATCTGTATGTGATCCGACATGGCGAGTCGGAGGCCAACGTCATCATCAGTGCTGGCGAACAGGGCGACAACTCGCTGTATACGCAGGACAACGTCACCGTGCCGGACCGCTCGTGGAGGCTTACGGCCACCGGACGCAAGCAAGCCGACTGCATCGGCCGTTGGCTGGTCTCACAGCAGCCGCTGTTCGACCGCTACCTCGTCTCGCCGTACGTGCGCACGCGTGAGACGGCTGCCACGATGGCCCTGCCTAAGGCGAAATGGGAGGAGACGCGTGTGCTGCGCGAACGCTCCTGGGGTGAGATCAACACCATCACGAAGGACGATTTCAAAACCAACTACGCGCGCAACTGGATGTTCAAGAACACCGATCCGCTGTACTGGCGTCCGCCGGCGGGCGAGTCCATCGCCGACGTGGCGAGAACCGCGTGCACAACCTGCTCACGTCCCTGAACCGCAAATCCGATGCGGAATCCGTGGTGATGGTCAGCCATGGCGACTCATGCTGGCGTTGATGCTCACGTTGGAGGACCTGTCCGACGAGGAATTCATGCATCGAGCGGCCGCCGACGAATGGAAGATCACCAACTGCACGTGCTTCCACTATTCGCGCCGCGACCCCGCCACCGGACGAACGCACAAGCGGTTCCGTTGGGAACAGACGGCGCGTCCCGTACTCGACGAGACGGATGGTCGCTGGGTGGTGAAAGTGGATGATTGGCGTGAATTCAAGCGTCCCGTGCTGTCGAACGGCGATTTGGTGGACGTGGTGCACGCGTCGACCGTCACCTGTGACATACCACGGATATACGATTCATCTGTCTTGTCTGCTTGCGATTGGTGCCCCCTACTTGCGTTGATGCCTCTCGTATCTGCGGTGCCATTACAATGGCGTGTGATTGTACGGCACGACCGTTGTATTTCGTGCCGTAAGAGAGTTAGGAGACAATCGCATGTCCAATCCAATCGCGGGCCTGTTCACGTGGAAGCTCCACGGCGACGGCAAAACGCTGAAGCCCGGCGAGGTCGTCGAACCTGACGAGAGGCTGACCTGGCCGCGCACCGCGGAAATCGGCGCGCAGCACGTCATCGCCATGTTCGGCGCCACGTTCCTGGTGCCGATTCTGACCGGTTTCGACCCATCCACCACCCTGTTCTTCACGGCCATGTCGACCGCGCTGTTCCTGCTGATCAACAAGAACATGCTGCCGAGCTACCTGCTCGTCCTTCGGCTTCATCGCCCCGATCGCGGCCGTCGCCAGCGCCCACAAGGGCCTCGCCGTCGCATCCTTCGGCATCATGGTCACCGGCATCCTGCTGGCCCTGATCGGTGTGCTCGTCCATTACGCGGGCGCAAGTGGATCGACATCATCATGCCGCCGGTCGTCAACGGCGCCATCGTGGCCATCATCGGCTTCAACCTGCTCCGAGCGTGTGGAACAACTTCAAAGTCGCTCCCGACACCGCCATCGTCACCCTCGTCGCGGTGCTGCTCGTCGCAGTGCTGTTCAAGGGTCTGCTCGGCCGACTCAACATCCTCATCGGCGTGATCATCGGCTACGCGTACGCCTGCTTCCGTGGCCAGGTCGACTTCTCAGCCATCGGCAAGGCGCATGGTCGGTCTGCCGGAATTCCGTCTGCCGCAGGTCGACTTCACCATCCTGCCGATGTTCATCCCGGTCGTGCTCGTACTCGTTGCCGAAAAACGTCGGCCACGTCAAGTCCGTCTCCCAGATGACCGGCCGCGACTATGACGACCAGATCGGCACCGCGCTGTTCGCCGACGGTCTCGGCACCACCATCGCCGGTTTCGGCGGCGGCTCCGGCACCACCACCTACGGCGAGAACATCGGCGTGATGGCCGCCACCAAGGTCTACTCGACCGCCGCATACTGGTGCGCCGCCGCGTTCGCGCTGATCCTGAGCCTGTGCCCGAAGTTCGGCGCCATCATCAACACCATCCCCGCCGGCGTGCTCGGCGGCGTGACCACCCTGCTGTACGGCATGATCGGCATGGTCGGCATCCGCATCTGGGTTGAGAACAAGGTCAACTTCGACAAGCCGGTCAACGTCATGGTGGCCGCCATCACCATGATCATCGCCGTCGGCCAGTTCGAGTTCGCCTTCAACGGCATCTCCTTCAACGGCATCGCCATCGGCACCGTCGTCATCCTCGTCGCCTACCACGGCTGAAGGCCGTCGGCAAGGCGACCGGCACCATCGCCAAGGACGATCCGGACATCCTGTAACGGATCGCATCTCACGCTGGCTAGTTCAACGCCCGTCGGCCAAAAAGGTCGGCGGGCGTTTTTCATTGCCGTTTTCGTCAATCGATTGAGTGTTGCTTCGCATACGTTTTTATGATGGTATCTGTAAGCGATTGCGCAATGTGGCAAAGGAGACAACATGAGCACTGCGGCAGGAAAGAAAATCGCGATTGTGACCGGTTCCGCGCTTGGCTTGGGATATGAGCTGGCACGTCAGCTGATCGGCAAAGGCTGGTTCGTGGCCGGCATCGATTTCAACACGGCCCGTCAGGAGGAACTGTCCCGCACGTTCGGCGCGGACGAATACCGCGCCTTCGTCGGCGACATCAGCGACGAGGCGTTCGTGAAGGACTCCGTCGCGGCCATCAAGGAGATCGGCCACATCGACCTGCTCATTAACAACGCGGGACAGCCGTCGTTCAAAAAGCCGGTCGACTACGAGGCCGCCGACGTGGACAAGTGCCTTAAGGGGCTCAAAGGCATGATTCTGTGGAGCGTCGAAACATTGAAGGCCGACGGCGAGCAGGACCTCAAAATCGCCAATGTCATGTCCACCGCCGCCACACGCGGCAACGCCAACGAATCCGTCTACTGCGCCACCAAGTGGGGTGAGAAGGGGTATACGACAAGCCTCAAGGCGGCCTACAAGGGAACCAGTGTGAAGGTTGTGGGCGTGTATCCGGGAGGCATCGACACCGACTTCTACCATGACAGCCACGATTACGTGTCGTTGGACAAGCAGCATTCCTTCATGAGCGCCGCGGAACTGGCCGAAGTGGTGCTGTTCAACCTCGTCAACGACGCGAATCTGACGGTTTCCGACATCCTCATCGAACGCAACTACCGGTAGCGTCGGCCACCAGTCACAGCCAAGGCAAAAGTATCGGGCATGGGCTATTGTTAACAGGTTTGCGCAACGTGCGCAATGTTTGACATGAAAGGCCATTGTGCCCGATACCGCTGTGATTGAAAATGAAGATGCCCTCGCCGCCGATTTCGATGAGGCGGGCGAGGAGGAGGAACGCCCCCAGACGTTCGCCGAACTCGGCGTTCCCGGCCCGTTGGTACGCGTGCTCGCGGCCGATGGCAAGAAAACCGCTTTCCCGATCCAGGCCGACACCCTTCCCGATTCCCTGGCCGGTCGTGACATTCTCGGCCGAGGCCGTACCGGCTCCGGCAAGACCCTGGCGTTCTCGATTCCGCTGGTCGCACGCCTAGGTGAGGTCGACGCCGACGAGTACGAGAACATGAGCCAGTTCCGCCATGAGGTGGAACAGGTGCGCAAGGGGCATGCCGAGGAACGGCGCGCCGACGATTTCCTGCCGCACCCGCGCGGTCTGGTGCTCGCTCCGACCGTGAGCTGGCCAACCAGATCAACGACGTGCTGATGCCGCTCGCGCAGATGTACGGCATGACCACCACCACCGTGTATGGCGGTGTGCGCTACGCCCGCCAGATCCGCGATCTAAGGGCCGGCGCCGATATCGTCGTCCGCATGCCCGGGCCGTCTTGAG
>ENA-OQIM01000393-OQIM01000393.1-human-gut-metagenome-genome-assembly--contig:-NODE-393-length-16614-cov-8.486626_pt1 | contig 16614 bp, 18 predicted proteins | sample MGYA00242579_ERZ504744 | MGnify/ENA primary metagenome ERZ504744 (study PRJEB26092, sample SAMD00036441) | human gut metagenome | host: Homo sapiens | study: EMG produced TPA metagenomics assembly of...
CGCCTGGAACGCCACGCCAAGCGTCCAAGTGCCGGCGGGTCAGCGCGATTTTCGTCGGCGTCCAGAAGTCCAGCGGGCGTTCCGTGGCCCTGCCGAACATCGCGATGAACGCGCCGAAACCGATGCAGCTGATGATGTTCGCGCCGACCGAGCTCCACGCATACGTGACGAAATGGTCCTTCGCCGCGAGAATCTGCGATCACCGTATACAGGCCGTAGAAGAAGATCTGGGGCATGCACCACAAGGTGAAGGAGGTGGCGAGGGCCATGGTTTCGGCGCTGCCGTTGACATACAGTTTGGTCAACAACGGCGTGGCAACGGCCATGAGCAGCGTCACACCCAACAACAAGGTGATGGCAAGGGTGATGAGCTTGTTGAGCTTGGTTTCGGCGTCCTTCGATTTCAGCGTGCGCACGATCTGCGGTACAAGCACCGCGTTGAAGATGCCGCCGGAAACCAGTGTGTAGATGACCTGCGGAATCATCGAACCGGCCTGGTAGGCGTTGGCGGCATAGCCGGTGGTGCCAAGGCCCAGGCAAGCAGGATGGTGCGGATTTGGCCGGTCACGCGCGAAGCGGCGGTACCGGAGGCCATGATCAGTGAGTTACGGCCAACGGAAGAACTCATTCGTCGGGATCCTTCTTACGGTTGAATTGACGCCACAGTCCCACAGCGCCCAAGAGCACGGCGAAGCCGATGATGACGAAACCGCTCTTGTCGCTGATCTGCAGCGCGCTGGTGATGTGGGTGACCTGCGTGGCTCCAAACGCTGCACCATTCCTGTCGAACAGGCTGATGGTGGCGTTGGCGGTGCCGGACGTGGACACACGGATGGTGAACGCCACCTGTGCCTCGCCGTGGGGCGGCACCTGCACGGTGTCGAATCGGGACGTGACGATCTGCATGGAATCGGTCAGCGACGAGACCTTCACCTTCACCGGGTACGGGTGGCTGTTGCTGATGGTCACCGGCATTTTCGCGGTTTCGCTGACCACATTCACGCTTTCCGTCGGCGTGATCGCCACACCGTTGATCAGCAGGGCCGCGAGCTGGTTCGCGCCTTCCGCCATCGTGCTTCTGGAAGGGCTCTCGCCGCCCAACGCGTGCAGGGCCATGATGGTGTGGGCGTTCGTCAGCTGCCTGCTCCAGGTGTTGACGTCGGATTCGTCTTTTCCGTTCGGCTTGACGAGGATCGACGTATTGAAACGTTTGATGTTGCTCGATGAGTTCGCCAGCGCGCTCAGAGTCTGCTGGACGTCGCTGCGCATGCCATCGGTAAGGCCGTCCGTTTGGGGAAGGTCGGTTGACATGCTGGCCGCATCTTCGGAGATGTCGGCATCCTTCAACGTGGCGAGATCGGTGAGGTTCAGCCACGGCGACTGCTCGATGTCGCTCATCAGCGCGTCCACAACACTGGGGTCGGAATCCTCGTTCAGACAGACCAGCAGGTTGCGTTCCGCATAAGGCTGTTCCATCTGGTAGAACGCGCTTTGCGCGACGAATCGCGCCAATCTGCCGGCCGTGGTTCCCTCGCTGTCGGCGTTGGCATCGTCACTGGTCGCCTTGCCTTGGGCCAGGCCGGAAAGCACATTCTGCGCGGAAAGCACGGTGATGTCCCCGGCATCGGTGGAGACCACCGTCTTGCCGGTACGTACGGTAGCCGCATCGTCCTCTTCGAAGTCATGCGTGGCGATGACGGTGCCGTACCCCTGCTGGCGGGCCTTCGTCAACGCTTGTAGGGTCCAATTGCCGTTGCCCTGCCACGCGTATGCGGTGATGTCCGCGTTGCTGTCACCCAATGCCGATTGATAGGTTTTCCGGGCTTTGGCTGCGGACCATTGACGGTCGTTGATACCGGCTGCGCTGTAGGCCGGAGCGTTGTTCATGGCGCTGTAGGCGGTCATGTCGAACAATGCGGGCTGGGTGATGCCGTCGACCCGCGTTGGCATCGCCATCGCCTGCAGGTAGGTCGGATCTCCTACGACCTGCAGCATGTCGTGCTTGGCGAAGGTCTGCTGCAACGATTTGAGCGTGCGTCGTCATCCTTGCTGGGCATGGCGATTTTCGCCAGTTTCGAGGAGGAAATACCCCCTTCATCGACCAGCTGTCCAAGCAGCTTGCTGTCGGTGGTCCACCCGTTGGCGGCCAGCGGCTGGGCGACGGTGATGTGCAGCGCCGGCGTGCTGGGCGTGTGGAGTCCCGCGCCGGTGCGCGTCACGAACGTATGCGATTGAGCAAGGGGGGTTCCGTTGGCGGAATAGCTCAGCAGCACCGGCTTCGGCCCCCAAGAGTTGATGGCCGCGAGCGATTCCTGATGGGCGTCCGCGTCGATGCTCACGTTGGCGCTGGCTCCCGGCTGCAACGCGGGCACATCGGCCTGTCCCACGGATTGCGGGGTGGGGATTCGCCCGTTGCCTTCAGACCAATCCTGGATGTCGTTGCGCGAAACGAACGTGTAGAAGGCGTTCATGGCCAGCGTCAGCGTTCCCGCGGGAATCTCCTGTCCGGTCGTGTTGGTCACCGTGGCGTTCAGATGGTATCCGGAGGTGTCCGTCAATACGGCCGTGGAAGAGTTGATGGACAACATACCGTCCGTCGACTCCGCCGATGTGGTCGATTCCATGGCCCTTGCCGATGGCGTGGGTGCGTATAACAACATCAACGCATGGTCAATACCATGGCGAGGATGGATGATAACGCGCGAAGGCCACGCGAAACGTGCCGTTGTGCGGATTGATTCACTATTACGCCTGTCTGTTGAGTTTCCTTGCGTACAACCATGCTATCTTCCGTTCGTTCGGATAGCTCAGCACATCGTCCAAATCAGCAAAATCCACCAAATAGCGTCTTCGGCCTCATGGTCGGGATCGCCTTCGACGGTCAGCTCGCCGCCGATCTGCCGCAACGCGAAGTGGTGCACCAGCTTGTGCACGCGTTGGCTGGTACCGGTGAACCAATAGTCGATGGTGGCGATGGAATCGACCACCTCGCCCAGAATGCCGGTTTCCTCATGCACTTCGCGCACGGCCGTCTGCTGCGGCGTTTCGCCTTTTTCGATATGTCCCTTCGGCAGGCACCATTCCAAATGCCCGCTGCGTGAATGACGTGCGATGATCGCCACGCGACCCTTGTCGTCGAACACCAGCCCGCCCGCCGAATACTCGCGCACCACCGGCAGCTCCTGCGCGTCAAGCGATGCGAACGTGGTCGGACCATCCGCGGTGCGCCGGCGCGGCATCATCGCCGGCGTAGGCGCGCTCGGCGTGATAATCGTGCGCTGCTGCAATTGCTGTAGTTGTTGCAGCTGCTGCAGCGAAACCGACTGCGATGTGTACAGCAGTTCGTCCGGTTCCAGCGGATTTTGGGCATGGTCGTCCGCAGCATGGGCAAGCATGCGTGCAAGGTCTGCGGGCGTAATCATGATTCCAACCATACTCAATTCTGTGTGCAGGTGGGGTAACGGTATGCTGGTAAACGGAAAACTTGTGGTGTTGAAAGGTATGGCGTGAACTTCGAAGTGTGGCCAGAGGCCATTGAATTAGGACGTATGTTTGCTGCGGAAGGCTACGAACTGGCACTGGTCGGGGGTCCTGTCCGCGACCTGCTGCTGCATCGCAAATCGCATGATTTGGATTTCTGCACATCGGCGCGTCCCGAGCAGTTTGAGCATATTCTGCGCCGTTTTGGGCATGATGGCTTCTGGGATATGGGCCGCAAATTCGGCACGCTCGGCGCGATGCGCAGGCGTGAGGACGGCACCGAGGTGAAAGTGGAGGTGACCACCTACCGTTCCGACACGTACGACCCCGACTCGCGCAAGCCGGAAGTCAATTACGGCGACACGCTGGAAGGCGATCTTTCCCGCCGCGATTTCACCGTCAACGCGATGGCGTTGCGTGTTCCGGAACTCGAATTCGTCGATCCGTTCGGCGGTGCGAACGATTTGGCCAAAGGCGTGCTGCGTACCCCCGTCGATCCGCGGCAGTCGTTCGACGACGATCCGTTGCGCATGATGCGCGCCGTGCGTTTCGTGGCGCAGCTCGGCTTCCGCATCGAGCCGGAAACCGCCGAAGCGCTGTCCGACATGGTCGATCGCATCGAAATCGTCTCCGCCGAACGTGTGCGCGACGAACTGGTCAAGCTGCTGCTGTCCGATCGCCCGCGCGCCGGCATCGAAGCGTTGGTCGATTCCGGTCTTGCCGACATCGTGCTGCCGGAAATTCCCGCGCTGCAGCTGGAAATCGACGAGCACCATCGCCATAAGGACGTGTTTGAACACACCATGATCGTCATCGAACGCGCCGTCGCCCTCGAAACCGGTTCCGACGGTCCGGTGCCGGCCCCGGACCTGACGCTGCGTCTGGCGGCTCTGCTGCACGACATCGGCAAGCCGAAGACCCGTCGTTTCGAAGCGGGCGGCAAGGTGAGCTTCCACCGTCATGACGCCGTCGGCGCGAAGATGACGCGCAAGCGTTTGAAGGCACTGCATTTCGACCACCACATGGTCGAGGACGTCAGCGAGCTGGTCAACCTGCATCTGCGCTTCCACGGCTACGTGGAGGAGCCGTGGACGGATTCCGCGGTCCGCCGTTACGTCAAGGACGCTGGCCCGCTGTACGAGCGTCTGAACCGCCTTACGCGCGCCGACACGACCACACAGAACAAGCGCAAGGCCATGATGTTCTCGGCGGCCATGGACGAGATGGAACAGCGTGTACGCGACCTGAAAGAAAAGGAAGACTTCGACGCGATCCGTCCTGACCTCAACGGCGACGAGATCATGCAGCTGCTAAGCATCGAACCAGGCCCGATGGTCGGCAAGGCGTACAAGCACATGCTGGAATACCGCCTCGATAACGGTCCGGTGGAGCGTGACGTGGCCGTTGCCGAGCTGGAACGCTGGTACAAGGAGCAGGGCGAATAGCGATTGACATGCGGTGGTTTCGCCGCATGCATGGAACAGTGTGCTTGGAACAGCTCGAATACGAAAACCCGCGTTCCCGATTGGGGGAGCGCGGGTTTTTCATATTGCCTATATCGATTTCGATTGGCGGTCAGCTTTGCGGATTCACCGCATCATGCTCGGGCGCCTTGGGCAGGTCGGTCATCTTGTCCACCGCGACGCAGCCCTGGATGCCGGTGATCGCCTTGCCTGCGGCGGGAACCTTCTTCGTATCCTGCAGATTGTCGAACGTGGCGCCCACGATGACGTCGATCAGCTGGTCCTGACGGTCGTCCATAACCAGCATGGCATCGGTGAAATTGCTTGCCACGGTGTACGCCTGATTCACGCCGTTCTTGCCGAAGACGATCATCGTGCGATCCACCTTCTTGGTGTAGTTGCCCGGCGTCTGGGGGTTGAACTCGCGGTTCTGCAACGCGTCGCTCACCGCCTTGGCGAAGCCGGAGAACTTCGTGCCGTTGAGCACACGCAGCGTGATGTTGCGATTCTCCACATACTTGGCCTTGTTGCCGTCGGCTTCCTTGATGGGGCACGGTGCCTGCTGGCCGTAGTTCGGCTGTACGGCGGCCGACTTGACGTTGCCCAGGCCTCCGACATGGAAAAAGAACAGCAGGGACACCACCATGGCGACCACCATGACGGCTCCGACGATGCTGAACACCGTCTTCTGACGGCGGCGAATGTACTCTTTGCGCGCGGCGCGCTCGTCGTTAGCCTGGGTCATTTACGAATTCCTTTTGAACAAACCAATTGCCATCAACTTTACTGTCATGCGGTGATATGTGTCATGCGGTGATATGCACAATCGGTCGGGCTGGGGCGTTCGTGGCGATGATGCGATCGACGCAACGGCTGTCCTGCCATGCCCGCTGCACGGCGTCCGCCGCATCCTCCGTCGGCACGAACGCGATGACGGACGGGCCGGAACCGGAGACGAACGCCTGGCTGGCTCCCGCACGCAAGGCTTCCTCGATCGCCTGTCGCTACGCGGATGCAGGGAGACCGCCGCCTTCTGCAGGTGGTTCTCATCGCCATCGCCGGCACCGATCTGATCGAATGTGGCATACACTTCCGGCGTGCGCAGTTCCGCACGGTATGCGCCGACCAGCAGATGGCCGGTAAACCCACGTTCCGTAAGATCGCGTACGATATCGCCATCGTCATCAAGCTGTTCGATGCGTTCGCCGAAACCGGTGCCGCGCGCGTAACCGCCGGTCAGACAGAACGGCATGTCCGCGCCCAGCGTGGCCGCGACTTCCTGCAGGCGTTCGATCGGCCAATCGAGATCCCACAGCGTGTTCAATGCCAGAATCGTCGCCGCCGCATCGGCGGAACCGCCGGCCATGCCCGCGCCGACGGGGATGCGCTTATCGATGTTCAACGCCACGTCCGGCTCATGGCCGCTCGCTTCGGCCATGGCGAACAATGCCAGCACGGCGTGGTTGCGGCGCATATCGCTGCCGGAAGAGGCCAGGTCGCCAGATACGCGCCCTCGAGATTCAGCGAGAAGCCGCTTCCCGGCGCTTTGCGCGTGGCGGTGACGGTGTCGTATACGCCGACCGCGCAATAGATGGTGTCGAGTTCATGACGGCCGCCCCATTCGGCATGCGACGGGCCCACATGCAGGGTCAGATTCGTTTTCGCCGGGCAGTCCACGCTCACGGCGTTGATGGTGGCCGTTCCGATGGCGGGCGAATCAATGGTGCTCATGACGCGAACACCTCATCCAACGCGCGTGCCAACGCCACGAATTCGTCGATGGTGAGCGTCTCGCCACGACGGGTCGGGTCGATGCCGGCCTTCTCGAACGCTTCGGACGGCACGATTTTCTTCAATGCGGCGTGCAGGGTCTTGCGGCGCTGCCCGAAAGCCGCGTCGATCAAACGGAACACGGTTTCGCGATCCACCACGGAACCGTCCGCATTGTCCGCGGCGGGGGTGTGACCGCCCGGGTAGCGCTTGAACAGCACCAGCGCGGAATCGACGTTCGGGGCCGGCCAGAACACGTTGCGGCCGATGACGCCCACGCGTTCCGCGGTGCCGTACCATGCGAGCTTCACGCTCGGCGTGCCGTAGATCTTCGAACCGGGCTTCTCGCTCAAACGGTCCGCCACTTCCTTCTGCACCATCACCAGGAAGGTGCCAGATTGTCGAAACGTTCCAACAGGGTGAGCAGAATCGGCGTGGCCACGTTGTACGGCAGATTGGCCACCAGCGTGAAGGAATCGTCATCCTTGAAATCGGGCAGATTCTCCGGATTGACGGTGAGTGCGTCGCGGTTGACCACACGGAAGCGGTCCACGGCGTCCGGCATGAATTCGGCGATGGTTTTCGGCAGGCGTTCGGCGACCGGCGGGTCGATTTCCACAGCCGTCATCGTGCGCCGGTTTCCAGAATCGCCAGCGTCAGCGAACCCAGTCCGGGACCGACTTCCAGCACATGGTCGTCGGCGGTCACGCCGGCCTCGCGCACGATGCGACGCACGGTTCCCGGATCAATCACGAAATTCTGCCCGAATTTCTTCGTCGGGCTGATACCCGCGTCGGCGGCGATGCGTCGGATGTCGGCCGCCCCCAGCAAATGGCCCTGCGTATGCTCGTTCACGTTTTCCGTCATTCCCTCTTCTGTCATTCCCTCATTATCCGTTCATGCCGGTACGAAAATCGTTGGCGATTAGCCGGATCAGTACCATCCGGTCTGTTCGGAGTGCTGCCACGCCGCGGACGGGCTGCCGTACCGCTGTGCGATGTAGCTCAGACCCCAGTCGATCTGCACGGCGGCATCGTCCTTCCAATTCGCGCCGAACGTGGCCATTTTGCTGCCCGGCAACGCTTGTGGAATACCGTATGCGCCCGAATACACGTTTTCCGCGCTCCAGCTCCATCCGGATTCGCGATTCCAGAGTTTGACCAGATCCGTCCAGTTCTGGCCGGTCCAGCCGCGCTGCGCCGCCGCGCCGGAAGCGTAGGCCTGTGCCTGTGCCGCGGAAGGATGGTACAAGCGGCAGCCTGCGGAAGGATTGCTCGGCTGCGGCGTGGGCTGCGGTTTAGGCTGGGGTGCGGGAGTCGGCTGCGGTGCAGGGGTTGGTGTGGGGGTCGGTGCCGGATCGTCCTTCTTGGTGTTGTTGGAATTGTTATTCGAGTTGTTGTTCGAATTGTTCTTATCCGAGGAATCCGACTTGTTCGAATCGGTTTTGTCGGAATCGGACTTGTTCGAATCGGACTTATTGTCGTTTTTATTCGAGTCGTTCTTACCCGAATCGTTCTTGCCGTCGTCCGTCTTGCCGGAATCGCCGTTATCGCCGTTGCCGTTGCCGTTGCCGCTGTTGTCGGATTTGTCGGACTTGTCGGTATCGTCCGTAGTTTTTTCCGGTCCGACCGCAATGACTTTGTCGATGGCGATTTTCGTGGTCTTCTCTTCGGTCAGCGTCTCGCTTTCCTTCACGCCATCCACGTAGGTGACGGCGTACGTCTGCTGGATTTCGCCGTTTTCGCCTTCCTGCCGTACCGTGACTTCGCCCGGCTGCAGGTTCGGGTCGATGATGGTCTGCGTGCCGAACGGCACTTCCTTCGTGCGGGTCTCCTCACCATGCGTCACGCGGCGGACGCGCAGAATGGTCGTCTTGCCGTCCTTTTCGACACTGACGCGATCCTCCTTGCCAACGTGATGCCTTTGGCGTCAAGAATGGAGCAGCGGGCAGCTTGCCGTTCGGCGCCACCGAGCTTTTGCCGTCCGCGATGACGGTGACGGGCCCCTTCTGGTTGATGATGAGACCGCCGGTGAGCTTGTTGTAGACGTTGCTGATATTGACGGTGATTTTCGCCGCTTCGGTTTCGTTTTGGTTGAAGAAGTCCAGCAACTGCTCGGCGCTGGACGCGACCGTCCAGAACGGCACTTCCTGGCCGTCGATGGTGATGGTGGTCTGGTATGCGCTCTGCACGTTCACCACATCATGGTTCTTCAGCATGCTGGTCGGGCTGGTCGATTCCACCAGGTCGTGCGTTTTGACTTTCACGCCCTGCTCCTGCAGCAGACGGTCCACGCTCATCGCATATGTGGTCACCGTGGTGGTCTCCCCATTGACGGTCAACGCCACGGATTTGCGCGCGCCCACACCAAACGCCAACGCCGAAGTCAAAGTCAATGAGGCCACGCATGCCATGACGCGGACACGACGAAGCGTCACGAATCTCCGAGGGGTCCACCTTCTCGTCATTTATCCTCTTTTCAACGCTGCCTACAACGCCGTTATTGTAACGGCTCAGCTGGAACGGTCGCCGTGCTTTCCGATGGTTTTATCCATACCGCCACATTTTTGAAAGCAGGTGCGAAAAGCGAAAAATAAAAAGGGGGCAGGAGAGAAGGGGATGTCCTGCCCCCGGTCGGACGAGACAGGTTGGGGGGACGTCTCGTCCGCTTTGCCAGAAGTCTCAAGTTGGGGGAAGACTTCTGGAGCACTTACCCATGGTAAGAGGTCCAAGCCCGTCATACGGTTCGAGCCTCCTGTCGGGATCGAACCGACGACCTGCCGCTTACAAGGCGGCCGCTCTGGCCATCTGAGCTAAGGAGGCATGTCCTCTTTTGCTATGAAAACAACAGAGGAACGATGAATAGCATAACCAGCGCTTCCACCGCAGTCAACTTAGTATTGCGGGTTGAGACACGCCGGCTGCCCGTAAGGGGTTATTCGCCCGTGGTGACGGAAATCGGTCCCTTCTTGGCTCCGATGGACGGCATCTTGCCGGCAACGCCGACTTCGCTGTCCTTCAGGCCGATCGATTCCAACAGACCGTCCTTAACCGTCGTCTGGGCGGTGGTCAGCTGGTCCATATCCCAATACTTGCCGTTGATGATCACGGTCGGCGTGGTCATGCTGCCCTTGTAGCTGCCGGACTGATGCCACAGTTCGGAACGCTTCGGCGTGTAAGTGTCGATCGCATCAAGCCATTCCTGATAATCGCGGCCAAACGCCTTGTCCGCAACATCCTTGGAAACACCCGCGGCGATCATCTGCTCCTTGATCTTGGCGTCGCTCACCGACTTGTATGCGGAGCCTTCCTCCGGCTGGAAATCCTCGGCGTAGACCTTCTCCAGGAAGGAGATCAGATGGTTCGGGTCGCTGTCATGCTCGGCCAGGTAGATGGCCGCGTTCGCCGCGCGACTGGAATACTCGTCGGTGGACCAACGGTCCATGAACGCCATGAAATGCAGGTCCAGATTGATCTGGCCGGCATCGACCATCTTCTGCAGGTCGGCGTCCAACTGGCGGTGCAGGTTGCCGCAGCCGGGCACAGGAAATCCATGTAGAGCTCGACGGTCGGCGCGCCCTCCACAGCCTTGCCGTAGCCGTTCTTGGAAATCAGCAGGCCGCCCTTCTTATCGACGAGCTTCGGAGTGTTCTTCACTTTCTGCAACGCCGTGTACGCTTCCTGCACGGTTTCGGTGGAAGCCTTCGTTTCGGCCTTCTTATGCATGTTGTGGTACACGGTGAACGCGCCGATCGCCACCAGAATCACCAGCACCGCCACCACGATGCCGCCGATGATCGTCTGCTGCTTGCGTTCCTTCTCCATCTGCTCGGCGCGCGCCTTCATCGCCGCGGCCTCAGCGGCCCTACGCTCGGCGCGGCTGGTACGCTTCTGCGCATCCTTGCTGTTCTGGGCCATCGATATTCCTTTCGACCTCACGTTGTTATGCTGGGCACCATACTAGCGATGCCTTGCTATCGATTCGCCGGGAATTCCGTATTGCCTTGCGATTGCGTCGGCAGCTCGCTCAAGTGGCGCAGATACGGCTGTTTACGCAGTGCGCCGCCGCCCAATCGCAGTACGATCGCGCCCGGAGCGGCCACGGCCACAAGCCAGCCGATCGCGCAGAACGCAGCCTGCGCCAGCCCGCTTTCGGAAAGCGGACCGCCAAGCAGCGTCGGCATCGGAATCGTCAATCCAAATATCCACGTATCCATCACGGCATACGGAAGCTGCAGCACGACCGTGGTGAGCGACAAACCCAGCGCGGCCACGGCCAACATGATCAGCGTCCGCACGATGGCGACGCCGAAGCCCTTCACGATGTGCCAGGGCAGTCCCGCCAATCGCAGCAGCCAGTCGGAACTTTTCTTCTCGCCGCCACGTTTGCCTTCGCGCTCGAGCTGCGCCTCCGTGTTGAATCCGATGGTGGCCAGCGCACAGGCGAACAGCAACGCGGCTGCCATCGCCGTCCACAGTGAGAACAGTCCGCAGACGGCCACGGGAATCGCCATCAGCGCGCAGGGGAGCATGCCCCGGCCCAACATCGCGCCACACTTCACATCGGCGGGATTGGGTGCTTCCGCAACGTTCGGCCCATCCATACCGGATACCGGCGGGAATGACATTGCGGGCGATTGCTGCGCCGCGGCCACCGTGGCCTGCGGTATGACGGACGGTGGCTGCCGCATGGCGATGCGTTGCAACGCGGGTTTGATGGTCGGGTCGACTTGCGTCGGCGCTTCCGCTGGATTCCATGCGTTCTGGGCCGGCAGCATTTGTGTTGACGGCATGGATTGCGGCATTACCTGCGTGCCTGTCGGCATCGCCCGCGTGCCTTGCGATTGCGGCATCGCCCGCGTGCTGCCCACGTTGGGAAGTGCGTCGGAAAGCACGCTGGTCTCGGCATCGTCAACAGGTGCGATCACCTGCGTTGCGCTCGCGTCGGATTGGCTGGTCACTTGTTTCCCGATTACTTGAGTTGCGCTCACATCGGGCTGCCCGATCGCCTGCGTTGCTTCGCTGAGCCTTGGCATCGTGCGCGTGCCGATGGCGTTTTCGCCGGTTATGTCGTCCTGCGATTGCCACAACGTGCGCGGATTGTCGGGCGATTCAACAAAAGGGGGCATCGCTCCGTATCGCCATCCGCTGCGCCACCATTGTCGGCCGCAACCCACGCCTGCGGATTCAACGCATCCACGGCGATCGCCTGCAGCAAATCGTCCGGCGTGCACCGCTTCGTCCGATCCGGATTGAGCGCCGAACGGAACGCGGCCATCGTGCCCGCGGGAAGTCCCGCAAGATTGGCGCTGCCGGCCGCGGCGCGTTCCAACACGGTCATCATCGGCTTCGTGCCGAACACCGGCTCACCCGTAGCGGCGAACGCCAATACGCTCGCCACCGACCACCAATCGGTCATTTCATCCGATTCCGCGCCATCAATGATTTCCGGCGCGATGAACCCCGGCGTGCCCATCACCAGACCGGTACGCGTCACATGGCTTTCGCCTTCGCCCATAGCGATGCCGAAATCCACCAATACCGGGCCGGTGCTCGACACCATCACATTCGTCGGCTTGATATCGCGGTGCACGATGCCGGCCGCATGCACGGCACGCACCGCCTCAATCAGCTTGCGTGCCAGCCGTTCCAAATCGTCGCCCACATATCGGCCATTGACGCGCACATCCTCACGCAGATTCTTGCCTTCGATCAACTCGGTCACAATAAAAGCCAACGCGTCGTCAAGTTCCATATCCACAATGCCGCACACGCCGGATGCCGCACCTTCTGCAACGCCATCGCCTCCCTGCGCAGGCGCTCGCGTGCGGTCAACTCGTCGCGCTGCTGCTGCGGGGAATCGTCGTCGGAGAGGGAATCGCGCAAAATCTTCATCGCATATTGATGGCCGCCATCGTCCCGCACACGCCATACCGAGCCCATGGCACCCGAACCAAGCCGGGAAATCAACGTGTAGCCGCCAACCAGGCTGCCTGCTTCCAGATTCAATGCGCTTAAGTCGCTCATACTTCCATCGTACTTGGCGTGCAGATTATGCACGCGAATTGACAGGCTGGGGAAAACGCCATGTGCCGCACGTTGAAGTCTGATGAAATCGAATCATCGACATGAAGAAGTGTCTTCACTTGCCGCACGCATCTGCAGCCACTTCACCGAAACCATGAGATGCGGGGCAGTGTTGAATGGTTTCGCGGTTCCGATAAAGGCATCGGAGCTACGTGTCGTTTGGTTATGAGAATCAAGGAGGAGGCAGACCATGCTGCAAATCAACATGGCTGACGTTATGAACGTCATCGGCTCATTGACGCCGTACCTTATTGCGATTGGCGTGCTGTTCGCGCTCGCGCTGATTATCACTTTTGCCGTCAACAAGAAGACGGTCAAGGAAGTGGCGACCCGTAAGATCGTCCATTCCGAATCCTGGCTGGTGGCGCTTGTCGGCATCGTCGTGGCCGTGTCCATGATGCTGACCGGCCCGCTTTCCACGCTGCTCAACAACGCGACCACCACCAAGTACATGCTGTCCGACACCACCGTTTCCAAAGCCAACGAGCTGGCCAAGGAAGTGCAGTCGGAAGCCATCACCATGCTGAAGAACGACGATTCCAACCTGCCGCTGTCCAACAAGAAGGTCAACGTGTTCGGTTGGGGCTCCACCAACCCGGTTTACGGCGGCACCGGCTCCGGCTCCATGTCCGACCAGTACGAGACCGTTTCCATGCTTGACGGCATGAAGCAGGCCGGCATCGAAACCAATTCCGAGCTGACCAAGCTGTACACCGACTACCGCAAGGACCGCCCGATGGTGGCTATGTGGTCGCAGGATTGGACCTGCCTGAGGTTCCGGGCCAAGCAGTATTCCGACAAGCTGATCTCCGACGCCAAGGACTTCTCCGACGAAGCCGTCATCACCATCACCCGCGTCGGCGGCGAAGGCGCTGACCTGCCGACGAACATGAAGGCGAAGGGCATCACCTACAACAACAATTCCAAGGACTACGAAGATTTCAAGGATGGCGAGCACTTCCTGCAGCTGTCCCAGACCGAGCGCGACATGATCGACCTGGTCACCAAGAACTTCAAGAAGGTGACGCTCGTCTACAACGGCGCCAACGCGTTCCAGTTCGACTTCCTGTCCCAGTATCCGCAGATCAAGTCCGTGCTGTGGTGCCCGCCGGCCGGCCAGACCGGCTTCTCCGCACTGGGTGAGGTGCTCGCCGGCGATGTGAATCCGTCCGGCAAGACCTCCGACACGTTCGTGAAGGACCTGACCAAGACCGCTGTGTTCAACAACACCGATGGCACTGCCGCCGGCAACGCTTCGTCCGTCGGCACGAACGGCAAGTTCACTTACGACAATGCGGATGATCTCGCTGCTTCCTACATGGGCTTCAGTGGCGACAAGGTCACGGTGACCCCGACGTTCGTCAACTACGTCGAAGGCATCTACGTTGGCTACAAGTTCTATGAGACCGCCGCTGACGAAGGTCTGATCAACTACGACGACACCGTCATGTTCCCGTTCGGCTACGGCCTGTCCTACACGACGTTCAAGCAGGAGATGGGCAAGGTCTCCTACAAGAACGGCAAGATCTCGTTCGATGTGACCGTCACCAACACCGGCGATAAGGCCGGCAAGGACGTGGTCGAGGTCTACTACAACCCGCCGTACACCGATGGCGGCATCGAGAAGGCCTCCAAGAACCTGGCCGGCTTCGAGAAGACCAAGGAACTGCAGCCGGGCGAGTCCCAGAAGGTCACCGTCAAGTTCGATGACGACGACATGGCGTCCTACGACTACAAGGGCGCGAAGGCGTACGTGCTGGAGAAGGGCGATTATGACATCTCCATCCAGTCCGATTCGCACCACATGATCGATCACAAGGCGATCACCGTGAAGGACACCGTCACCTACGATTCCGATTCGAACACCCACAATGGCGACAAGACCGTGGCCACGAACCAGTTCGATGATGTGGCGGGCGATGTGACGTACCTGTCCCGCGCCGACCACTTCGCGAACTACAAGGAGGCCACCGCCGCCCCGACCAACTTCAAGATGTCCGACAAGGCCAAGGAAACCTTCTACAACAACTCGAACTACGATCCGAAGAAGTTCGACAAGGATTCCGACAAGATGCCGACCACCGGTGCCAAGAACGGTCTGAAGCTGTCCGATATGTACGGCAAGGACTATGACGACGCCGATTGGGACAAGCTGCTCGACCAGCTCACCTTCGACGATATGGACAACCTCATCGCCAATGGTGGCTATGGCACCCAGGCTGTGAAGTCCGTCGCAAGATCCAGCTGACCGATGCGGACGGCCCGGCATCGCTGAATAACAACTTCACCGGCGTTGGCTCCATCGGCTTCCCGGCTTCCACGGCATTCGCCTGCACTTGGAACAAGGATCTCGCCAAGCAGTTCGGTGAGATGATCGGCGACATGGCCCACGACATGCACGTGGCTGGCTGGTACGCACCGGCCATGAACATCCACCGCAACGCGTTCTCCGGCCGTACCTTCGAGTACTTCTCCGAGGATTCGCTGCTCTCCGGCGTGATGGCATCCAGCGAGATCTCCGGTGCCAAGTCCAAGGGCGTGTACTCCTTCATGAAGCACTTCGCTCTGAATGACCAGGAGACCAAGCGTACGGAAATGCTGTGCACGTGGACGAACGAGCAGGCCATGCGTGAGATCTATCTGAAGCCGTTCGAGATGAGCGTGAAGGAAGGCGGCGCCCAGGCCGTGATGAGCTCCTTCAACTACATCGGCAACACCTATGCCGGCGCCGACAGCGCGCTGCTGCAGACCGTGCTGCGCGGCGAGTGGGGCTTCAAGGGCTTCGTCCTGACCGACTACTTCGGCGGCTACGGCTACCAGAACGCCGATCAGGAAGTGCGTGCGGGCAACGACTCGATGCTCGCCACCACGAAGATCACCAACCACATCACCGATAAGTCCGCCACTTCCGTGAAGGCGATGCGTCAGGCCGCGCACAACATTCTGTACACCGCCGCCAACAGCTGGCAGTACGCGAATGGCGAGCCGAAGGTCGCCACCCCGATCTGGAAGACCGCCATGTACGTGGCTTGGGGCGTGACCGCGGTGCTCGTGATCGGCCTGGAGATTGTGGCCATCAAGCGGTACCTGAACCGCAAGAAGGCTGTCGCCACGGGCGAGTCGGCTGCAGAACCGGTTGCCGCCGGCCCGGCCAATGCCGAGTGAGCTGCCTGATCAGCGATAACTGAAGTAATAACTGAAAACAGTCGGCTACAGGCAGCATTAGCAATGGTCAGCGATTCGAATGACCAAAGCTGAATATCCAGTAGCCGAACAACAAAGCCGGGAGCCTCCGCTAACCACGGAGCTTCCGGCTTTTGTTATGCGAGAACCGTGGTTGGACCGCAAAATGCGGATGTGGTTGACCATGTTGATGGTCGACACGCCGACAGCTATTAATTTTGCGTTCACCTGGTTGTGGTTTTCGGGGTCTATTCTGATGGTATCGGCGCTTTCCGGACGCATTTTCCCGGTTTTCGACACGCCGATGGAACGTTGGATTTCCAACGGTTCCGTGCTTCATTGCGCCCTGCGGGTTGCGCGATTGCGGGTTCTCGTGTAAGTTTATCTCTTGCTGCTCAGCACGGCGGCCTCGCTCCTGGAGATTGGGGCGGCTTGCTGGTGCGGTGGTGGTTTGAGAACTCAAGAGCGTATTTGTACTACTTCTTTATAGTCAATGATTGCCAGTTCATCGTCCGCTCTTTGCGAGTGGCCGGGAGGCCTTGAAGGACGGTGAGGTTTTGTGCGATGCGCCTTTCCTTATAAGGCGATCGTCAATTTCTTATTTCGAGAGTCATCGTGTCGATGTCTCTTCA
>ENA-OQIM01000395-OQIM01000395.1-human-gut-metagenome-genome-assembly--contig:-NODE-395-length-16601-cov-1.343997_pt1 | contig 16601 bp, 31 predicted proteins | sample MGYA00242579_ERZ504744 | MGnify/ENA primary metagenome ERZ504744 (study PRJEB26092, sample SAMD00036441) | human gut metagenome | host: Homo sapiens | study: EMG produced TPA metagenomics assembly of...
ACTATAATGAATAATCTATTTTTCTACATAAATACTTGGCATAATATGTGCCATTTTTATTCTTTGTTCAATATATCTATAGCCATTTTTACTGATGAAACCGTATACCTCGTTTGTTGTTGAATATCTTTAGGAGATGTCTTAAAAGTGAATGATTGATTTACAACTTTAAACATTTCTAAATCATTATAACTATCTCCTATTCCTGCTGTTTCATCGCTTATTAACTTTGTTATTTCTAATATTCCATTTCCTTTACTACACCCTCTTTTAACAACATCTATTGCATTTACATTTTGAAATGCATGTAATGAAGGATAATTTTCATTAATTTCCTTTGTGATTTCTTTTGCTCGTGTTGATTCAATTAATGAAAACTATTATATTTTCCTATTTTTAAATTCATCAATTGAATCAAATTGTTTAATATAACTTGGTGCATCATTTTGAACATATTTAAAGTATAAATATTTTTCATCTAGACAATGTGGCCCTATAATCGTTTCATTTTCATATTTTTGACATACTTCTTTAACAAGTTCAAAAGGAATTTCTTGTGCATAAATAACTTGATAATTCTTATCTAAACGAGACCTCCAGTACACAACACATAATAATCTGGAATAATTTTACCTTTCATTAATGCATTTACCCCACCTAGTGGTCTACCTGTACACAAAGCAAATTTATTTCCTTTCGATTGAAAAGTTTTTATTGCTTCTATATCCTCTTGATGAAAGCCTTCCTTAAAAAAGAGAGTTCCATCAAAATCACTAAATAGTATTTTATTCATAAGACTCATCTGCTTTGAAATGAACACCTGCATCTATTCTTGCTTTTGTAGCAATATCCATCGCAATCAAACTCTTTTCCATCATTTCATTTGCTCTATCAGAATCTTTATTTTCTATCATTTTTACAAACTCATTAAATTCATAAACCATACGATGTGTGTCGCCTTGTAAATCAAATTCTTCTTCTCTTTGATCATTATGTAAAATTTTAAAGCTTCTTAAAACATTTGCTGGTGTTTGAATACTAATACACCCTTGATCTCCTTGAATACTTGTTGCAATAGGTGCTTTGCAATCTTTAGCTCCAATTAAGACAGCTTTGAAATTACCATAATCCAATGTAATGATTCCTGATGTATCAATATTTTTTTTCAATATTAGCCATATAATTGACTTTTAATGGTTTACCAAATAAAGCAACCATTAAATGAATATTATAAATATTTAAATCCATTAAAGCACCACCAGATTTTGTATAATCAAAAGCTGGTTGAATAATTCCTTCTTTAAAAGCATTATATCGAGAAGAATATTGAGAATAATTAGCAGTTACAATTTTTATATTTCCTAACTCATTTAACTTTTCTTTTATTTTTAAAACATTAGGTAAATATTGAGTAGAAATTGCTTCAAATAAAAATAAGTGTTTTTCTTTTGCTAATTGACTTAATTCTTCTAGTTCTTCTATTCTAGAGGTAAATGGCTTTTCACAAATAACATGCTTTCCTTTTTCTAATGCTTGTTTACACATTTGATAATGAAGATGATTAGGTGTAGCAATGTACATAACTTCAATATCTTCATCATTTAGCAATTCATCATAATTCAAATACGCTTTTTTTACATGGTTTTCTTTTGCCATTTGTTTAACTTTTTCTATTGATTTTTCAGTAGAAGCAATAGCTTCTAACTCAATTCCTTCTATTTCATGAATAAAACTAAATAAACCTCTTACGATCATCCCTGCTCCGGCAATTCCTAAACGCATTTTATCTAGCCTCCTTAGCAACTTCTGTCGCTTTTTCTAAAATTCTTAACACTTCTAATACTTCTTCATCAGCAACAACTTTTTGTCCATGATTAAAAATAACATCATATAAATTATCATAAATCATTCCATAATCTTGAATTTCAACAGGAATCTTTTTTGTAATATCATTACCATTTTCATCCTCGTAACATAATGTACCCCAATATTTTTCTGGTAAAGGATCAAAACTTATTTCAACAGGTCCTGGTTTAGATTTTAAAGCACTTTGATGTCCTAATTGTGGCATGATAAAACTTCCTTTTCTACCATGAACAATAAAACGTGGATATTCTAATTTAACATAAAAACTAGTTTTTAATAATAGCTTTCATCTTTCCATAATATAAATCAATATCAGAATAATCATCTGAATTTCCTAGATTATCGAAACTACGGCAATCACAAAACAACTTTATCTGGCGTACCAAACTCTCCTACAATTTGATCAATTGGATGTACTTGTAAACCATATAACATCCCTAAACCTTTTCTATTTGCAATTGATGGACGATAATAATCATAATGAGACTCTATTTCTAATAGTTCACCTAGAACACCTGTTTCTATCACTTTTCTAACTGTTCTCATATCTGCATCAAAACGTCTATTTTGATTTGCCATGACAACAACACCTTTTTCTTTAGCTAAGTCAAAGACTTCCTTAGCTTCTTTAACAGACTTAGCAAATGGTTTTTCACATAAACAGTTTTTCCCATGTTCAATCGCCATTTTTGTATAATATGTATGAAATCCATCTGGTGTATTGACTACAATTAAATTTACTTCTTGATCATTCATCACTTCATCAAGATCACTAGTAAAAGTAATATGTGGATACCATGTTTCTCTTTCTTCATCTCCTATACGATCTTCTACTCTTCGATAAATATATTTAACCTTTATTGTATCTTTTCTTCTTTCTACATAAGGTAAATGATATCTACATACACTATTTCCAAATCCAATATAAGCTACTACTAACATTTAAAATTCCCCTTTCAATATCTCTTTTATTTTTTTGAGTTACACCTGCTTCGTCATTAGACTGAATTACTTGTTAAGCAATTTCTTTAATAGGTGGAATAGCATTTTTCATCGCAAAACTATATTTTACATTTTTTAATAATTCATAATCATTCATTTGATCACCAAAAGCCATGCAATCATTTTTTGTTAAATTTTAATGTTTTTATTAAAAAATTTGATGCCAAATCCTTTATTGATTTTTTCATCTTGAATATCCATCCATTCATTTCCTGATGTCATAATCTTTAAATGCTTTGGTAAACTTTTTTTAATTAATTCAACATATCTTTCTATATGATGTTGTGGATCATGAATTGAAAACTTTAGAACACCTTCAGTTATATCTTTTAAATCATTTATAAAAATATATTTATCATAATGTCGCTCTATCTCCTCTTGAAAAGCTTGATATTGTCTAGGAATATAAGCACCTTTCTTTCCCTCCAATAACAGGCATAATTTCTGGATATTGTTTTAAAATATCATAAATTGTTTGAACATCATATTGATCCATAGTAAATGAATAAAGTTCTTTTTTCCCTTTTGTGATAAAAGAACCATTTTCACTAATAAAATACAAATCATCACTGTATGGTAAAAATTGATTATATAGATGATGAAATTGATTTCCGCTTGCAATTACAAAATAGATTTCTTTATTTAAGAGTTCTTGTAAAATATTAAAAAAACTCATCATCAAACTCTTTTTTACTATTCAATAATGTTCCATCCATATCACTAGCAATTAAACGAATCATAAGTAACCTCCTTTTTCTTCATTATATCTGTAAACGTTTCCCTAAATATTTTAATAACAAAAAAAGAAATCTGTTTTCACAAGATTTCTTTCATATATGAAATTGAATTTCATCATCTTCGAGGTGTTGCCATTTGTGCCCAAGTATATGCTTTTCCTTTTAGTGTAATTGACATTTGATAAAGATTCTCAGGCCATGTCCCACCGCCAAAACCGCCATCACCAATAGCGTGTACATCACATCCGGTTTGTTTCATCAACAATGTTATTTCTCTAATTGTGTCTCTATCTGCAGCTTCTACATTACTATTTAGAAAACTCATAGCTAATGCACCTTTTCGATGTGTATACTCTATTAACTCTCTAATTCTTTCTACAGTAATACCATGTCTAGAACCTGGTGCAGGAAAATCTATAATATCAGCACCATTTTCTATGAGTTGATCAATAATTTCTTTTGCATCATAATCAGCAAGTGGATCACCTAATACTTTTTCAATAATACCATCTTCCCATTTTCCTGCAAAAATCAACATGTCATCTCCACAAATTTCTCTTGCTTTTTTAGTCCAATGAACAACATCTTTAATAGAAGTTCCGCTTCCAGGATTTCCTCCTAAAACAATAAAAGAAACACCCCATTCTTTACATTTCTTTAAATTTTCTTCTGTACAAATCATGCCAGACAAATCATATAGATAGTCGCTTGTAATATCCAATCCTTCCTTAGGACATCCCATGTAAATACCCACAGGTCTTCCTCCCACCAAGTTTTTAATACCTTGATAATCAAAACCTTGTAGTCCTGGACAAGTACTAGGATTCCTAAAATCGAAGCCATTAAGCATAACCATATCTCCACCAAATGCAAACATAAGTTCTGTACTTGTACAATTTGGAAACAAAATAGGATTCTTCAAATATGTTTGTCCCATCAAAACCCTGCCTTCTGATTTCAAAATAGCTTCTTTTAAATTGTCTTCCTGTATACGTTTTGATTTTACTTGCTTTTGCGCTTATTAATCTTATTACATTTTCGTCTAATTCTATCATGTTCTTATCTCCTTTTATTTTAAGAATATAAATTGTTATTATTTTTTCAATAATAATTTTCTATTTTATAATTCAATTTCATATAAGGATAGCTTTTATGAAATTGAATTTCATTTATTTTCTAAAATACTTTTACATTAAAGAGAAAACGTTATCTCATTTAAATAAAACATGCTATTATATGAGTAGTAGATGAAATAAAGGAGGCCTCGAAAATGATTCAAGATTTAATGGAAAAACGTTAAAATTGACACCACAAGAACAAAATATTGTATCATACATAGAACAATATCCTAAAGAAGTTATGAAGCTAAATGCCAAAGAATTATCAGAAAAAAATTTTTGTTAGCCCACCAACAATGAATAGATTTATCAAAAAGTTAGGGTTTAATGGTTATTTTGATTTTCAACGCACTTTCATTCAAGAACAAAGTATGGTAGAAGAAACAAAATATAGAAGAATAACAAAAGATAGTTATATAAATGATATTATAGATACATTGCCTCTTATTTATCAGCACGTGTTTAAAAGAAACACAAAAGCTCACAAAAACAGATGCTTTTATTAGAACGATTAATTATATGTTACAATCAAAACAAATTGATTTTTATGCAAATGATAACAATTATTCTGAAATACAAACAATTGCTTTAAAACTCAATTCAATTGGTATACGTGCACAAGTTTTTAATACAATTAATTCTGTTTATTTAGATCACATCAACCCTCAAGAAACAATAGCTTTTGTTGTCAGTCATTCAGGAAGCAATAAAACAATGATTGATGCTGCTTATGCTTTAAGAAAGAAAAGAATTAGAGTTGTTGGTGTAACAGGTAGACTATCTCAAGATTTAGAACTTATTTGTAATGAGAATCTTTATATTGACTCTTACAATCATCATTTACCTCATAGCATAATGCTCTATGGTCTTTCTATTCATTATATCTTTGATGTTTATATACTGCCTTTATTTTAAAAAGATCAAATAAAAATATGGCTATTATTTGCCATATTTTCTTTGATCTTCTTCAATATTTCCATGATGTTGTAATGATTTATCAGTATATTGCATAATTTCAAATTTATTTCCATCTGGATCATGAATCCACATTTGCCATGTTTCTGATTGACCTTTATTCGGTTCAATATCGATTTCTATACCTACTTTGACTAATTCTTCTCGTGCTTCATGAATGTCATCAACCATTAAAGCAAAATGAGAATAACCTAAACGAGTATCAGGTGTTTCATGATCTAATTGGTGGTCTGCTTTAGGAAATAATTCTAAATATTGTCCAGGTGCTAGTTCAATAAAGATATAAGCGATATCCTTAGGATTTGTTTCTGCACGTTTTGACCAAGCACCTCTATTTTTTTTCCCTTTATATGCTTCATAACGCATAATAATTTTAGCTTTTAAACCTAATTTATTTTCATAAAAATCTCGCATTTCATCCATTTGATCTGTATAAAATGAAAGATGCATAATTTCATTAAATTTCATAATAATATTCCTTTCATATGAAAAATAGCATTATTTAATATGATATTTAAGAGAGGAAGTAATATCGTGCATGTTATTAATAATGCTATTGATTCAATTAATTATTTATTTTTTTGTTTTTCTTCGATTTCTTTTAACATATCAATTCGTACTTGATGTCTTCCACCTTCGTATTCACCTGATAGCCATGCATCGACGATCATTTTTGCAAGTTCAATTCCTACCACTCTTGCTCCAAAGGCCAACATATTTGTATTGTTATGTTGTCTTGATAAAAGTGCACTGTATGGTTCACTACAAGTTACACAACGAATACCATTAACTTTATTGGCTGCAAGAGAAATTCCTACACCCGTTCCACAGATAACGATTCCTTTATCCACTTCTCCACTTACAACCGCATTTGCTACTGCTTCTCCTGATACTGGATAGTTGAATCTTTCTGTACTATCTGTTCCATAGTTGACTACTTCATATCCATATTTTTCTTCTATATATTTTTTGATTTCTTTTTTGTATTCTACTGCTACATGATCATTTCCAATTCCTATTTTCATTTTTCTTCTCCTTTATCTATTGACGCTTGCCATTCTAAAATACGTGTAATGTCTTCCTTTTAAAGAGACTGATAATTGATGAATATTTCAGGAGATGTACATCCACTAAATCCACCATCACCAATAGCATGAATATCTGCTCCAGTTTCTTTCATTTTTAAAGCTATTAAACGAATTGTATCTGGGTCTGCACATTCTACTGAACTGTTAAGGAAGGTCATTGCAAGTGTACCCGGTTTATATGAATGTATATATTCTACAAGTTCACGAATCATATCTACACTAATACCATGTCGAGAACCTGGAGCAGGTAAATCAATACAGTCAACCCCTGCATCAATTAATTCTTTAATAATTTCTTTTGCATCATAATCAGCAAGTGGATCACCTAATACTTTTTCAATAATACCATCTTCCCATTTTCCTGCAAAAACAAAGATTTGATCTTTATATTTTTGTTTAATTCTTTTGGCAGTTTCGACAACATCTCTAATAGATGTTCCACTTCCTGGATTTCCACCTAAAACAATAAAGTCAGCTCCAAGTTCAATACATTTTTTAACATGTTCATCACTTGCAAGCATTCCTTCTCGACGGTATAGTGCTTTCTTTCCACCATCTTCACTTCCTGCTTTAGGACATCCTAAATAAATACCAATTGGTCTTCTACATTTTTCTTTTAATTCTTGAAAAGATAAACCACATAATCCTGGATTATTATCTAAATCATCAAGATCAAAAGTATTTAACATCACCATGTCTGCTCCAAAAGCAAACATTAATTCACTATTTGTAACGCCTCTTACTAATCCAGGACCTGCAAATAGTAAATGTTGTCCCATCACAACACGACCTTCAGATTTAAAAATTGATTCTTTTAAATCCATTGGTGACATTTCTTTAATTTCATCACCCGTCGCACTTATTAAACGTGTTACCATCTTATTTTCCACCTAATTCTAAAGCAAAGTCTAAAACTTTAGCTCCATTCATCATTCCATAATCTTGCATATTAATGGTTTCTACAGGTTTACCTGGGTATTTAGCTTTTACATTTTTTTAGTTCATATCTTACTTGAGGGCCAAGTAAAATAACATCTGCACTATCACCATATTGATCAATACTTCCTACTGGATGAGCTTCAATATGTAATTCAATACCTTTTGCAGCTGCTGCTTCGTTCATTCTATTAACAAGTAAACTTGTTGACATACCTGCTGCACATACTAATAAAATATTCATAGCTATTCCTCCTATAATTCTCGTAATTCTTTTATAATTTCTTGATAACTTCTTCCTTTTCCAAAGAGTGCACTTGTTCCTAAAATAAATCCTTTGACTCCTATCTTAGACAACATTTCTATTTTCTCTGGAGAACATGCCCCATCAATCATGACATCATATCCTCCATAGTTCTTTGCTTCTTCTACAAACTTTTTGAATTTTGGTGTAACAAAATCCAAATACTTTTGTCCTGCAAATCCTGGATTGACACTCATCAACATGACATAGTCACAGAGATGTAATAAGTCTTTGACTGTTTCAAAAGATGTTCCTGGATTGATGGCTATTCCTGCTTTTGCTCCGGCATCTTTGATCATTTGTAAGGTTCTACAGGCATGTGGATCAATTTCAGGATGTATGTAGATAATTTTTTGCTCCTAGACTTGCAAATTTATCAACATATTTAGATGGATTTTCAATCATCAAATGAACATCGCATGGTTTTGTTGCTGTTTTACAGATGTATTCGATATCTTGTAATCCCATTCCAAAGTTAGGAACGAAGCTTCCATCCATAACATCTAGATGGAAGATATCAATTCCTCCTTCTTCTAAATCTTCTATTTCTTTTTGAAGTGATGCAAAATTTGCACACATCATACTTGGACATAATAATTTTTCCATATAACCTCTCCTTTTATAGGTAAACGTTTTTCCTATCTTTTTGTAATTCTATTATAGAAATTATGAGTAAACGTTTCCACACAATTATTCGTCATATATTGTGCCGTTATCTTAAATCCTTTAATTCATTGAATAATGTAGCTATTTCATTTATAATTTTAATAAAAAGGAGGACCTTTTATGGCTCAAAAAAAGTATTTCAATAAAAGAAATTGCAAAAATGGCTAATGTATCCGTAGCTACTGTTTCAAGAGTAATTAATAATAATGGTCGTTTTTTCTAAAGAAACAAAAGAGAAAGTAGAAGCACTAATTAAAGAATATGGGTATACTACAAATATTGCAGCAAAAAGTTTAAGAACATCAAAGTCCAAAACAATTGGTTTAATTGTTCCTAATATTGATAATGCATGGTTTTCTCAATTAGCTTTAGCTATTGAAAAACAATTTTTTGATAATAATTATTCTGTTTTTATATGTAATACATCTCAAGATGAAAAAAAAAGAAGTTGCATACTTTAAATCATTAGATTCTAAAATGGTCGATGGTATTATATGTATTTCAGGGATTGAAGAAATACCTTCGCATTTTTTAAGTAGAGATATTCCAATTGTTTGTATTGACCGTAAACCTAAAGACCATAGTGAAGCTATTATGTTGAATCTAATCACTATTCCGGTGGTTATCAAGCAACTGAAGAGTTAATTAATCAAGGATGTAAAAATATTGCTATTTTATCAAGAAATAAATCATTATCTGTTAACCGACAACGTCTTAAAGGATATTTGGATGCTTTAAAAGATCACCATCTTGAAGCAAAAGAAGAACTACAAATATTTGTAGATGCTAACCAAGCAAACTATGAAGGTGCAAGACAAGCAATTGATAAACTTATCAAAAGTGAAGTTCCTTTTGATGGGATATTCGCCACAAATGACTGGAGAGCATATGGCGCATTAGTTGCTTTGCAAGAAAATGGAATTAAAGTTCCTGACCAAGTCAAATTGATTGGTTTTGATGATATTTTCATTGCTTCTACATCTCATCCAACTCTTTCAACAATTAGACAAGATACACCTGCTTTAGCTAAAACAGCTTGTGATTTACTTCTCAATTTAATGAATAAAGAAGACAATACAGAAGAACTACAAAAAAGATATGTTTTACCCGTAGAAATTATTCGACGTGAATCAACAGCATAATAAAGGTCTTTTATAAGATCTTTTTTTGTTTTAAATCTTAATTAAAAAAGTCTATGTATCTCTACATAAACTTTATTCTTCACTAAATCAAAGAATTCAAGTATTTTACAATGTATTTATATAAAAAGAGAATGTTAATTTTATATCCCATTCCCCTTTCTCAATACTCTTTCGGTTGTCCCCAAATTATTTGATTACCCAATATATAAAATAAAAGCCCTGTAGAACAGGACTAAGTATCAAAGTACTTTTTCTTATGTCCGTTTTACAAGGGCTATTTTAATTTAATTTATATTTTTTAATCTACATCATATGCAACCAAATCATCAAAAGTTTGTCTACGAATGACTTCTTTAGATTTACCTTGGTATGTAAAGATACTGCCGGTTTAGGTAATTGGTTGTAATTAGAAGACATTGAATAGTGATAAGCTCCTGTCGAGAACATTGCTAGAATATCACCTGGTTGGGGATCTTGTAACATAATATCTTTAATCAAAATATCTCCTGATTCACAGTTTTTACCAGCAACTGTTACTAAATGATTTGCTTCTTGTCCTGCTTTATTAGCGATAACAGCATCATATTTAGCGTTATATAATGATGAACGAATGTTATCTGTCATTCCACCATCGACACTAATATAATCTCTAATATCTCTAATATATTTATAAGAACCCACTGTATATAAAGTAATACCAGCATTACCTACGCAATAACGTCCTGGTTCTACTAAGACCATTGGTCGTTTCATATCTCTTTTATCGAAACCTTTATAAATAATATCCATGATTGTAGAAACAACGTCATCAAATTCTAGTGGATGATCACTTGCTGTATATTGAATACCGAAACCACCACCGGCATTTAATTTGTTGATAACAATTCCAAGATATCATAGATTCATAAGCGATATCTACAAATTTATTCATTGCAAGTACATAAGCTTGAATTTCTTCAATTTGACTACCAACGTGACAATGAATTCCATCAAAATTGATATGTGGTGCATCTATAACCTTTTTAATTGCTTTTAAGTATGTATTATCATGACTTGAAAAACCAAATTTTGTATCTTTGGCTCCAACACGAATATAATCATGTCCACCTGCATAGACACCTGGTGTGATTCTGACAAGTCCATTGACTTTAACATTTAATTTTGAAGCAATTTCTTCAACAAGTTCAATTTCATAGAAGTTATCAATGACAAAGTTTTCTACACCATTTTCTAAAGCGTATTGAATTTCTGAAGGTAATTTATTATTCCCATGGAAATAAATCTTTTTTAGGATCAAATCCTGCTTTTAACGCAACACTGATTTCTCCTGCAGAAACGCAATCAATTCCTACGCCATATTCCATTGCTAATTTATAGATTGCTTTACATGAAAATGATTTTGATGCAAATAATGGTAATGTATTTTCATATTTATCAATCATTTTTGTTTTTAATGTATTAAATTGTTTTCTAATATGTCCTTCAGACATAACATAGAGTGGTGTTCCATATTGTTTAACTAAATCAGTTGCTTTCACATCATCTATGTATAAATCATTTCCCTTAATTTGTGCAAATTCAGTTTGTAAAACCATTTCTTTTCTCCCTAATAAAGTGTTTTTAATGTAAATAAACCAGCTTCTTTATCTTGTAAAGCTTTAGCTGCAGCTAACGCACCTTGAACAAAGACATCTTTAGATAAAGCTGTATGTTTAATTTCAATAATTTCATCTAATCCTGCAAACATAATTTCATGTTCACCAAAAATTGTTCCACCACGAAGTGCTTGAATACCAATTTCTTGTTTCTTTCTTTTTTCATGAAGTGCACTACGATCATAAACAGGTGTTGTTTCTTTAATTTCATCTTCTATTACTTCATATAAAAGCTTTGCTGTACCTGATGGTGCATCAATCTTTTGATTATGATGTTTTTCTAAGATTTCAATATCATAACCATTATCATAGAATTCTTTAGCTACTTGTCTTAAGATCTTAGTGACCATTTGAATTCCAAAGCTTGTATTATAAGATTGGAAAATAGCTATTTCTTTAGAAGCTTCTTCAATCTTATCTAATTGTTCCTTAGAAAAACCAGTTGTCGCAAAAACAACTTTTGTTCTATTCTTTTTAGCGTATGCTAAAATATCATCAAGATTGTTAGGATGTGAAAAATCAATAATCACATCCGCAACATCTCGAACTTCTGTTAAATTATTGTACATTGCTTCTGGTGCTTTTTCATCAAATACATAAGAAACAATCCCAATTAAATCAAAACCTTCTTGTGTTCTTAATTGATGAGCTACTTTTTTACCCATCAAACCATATCCATATAATAATACCTTCATCTTAATACCCCAATTTTTCAAATGTATCCATTGCATCAAATAAAGCTTTTTTATTTTCTTCTGTTGTTTCAATTAATGGTAATCTTAAATGTTCACCACATACTCCCATTTTCGCAAGTGCAGCTTTTGGCATAATTGGATTAACATCAATAAATAATAAACGTGAAATAGGATCTAAAGCATAAGCTAAAGGTTGAGCTTCTTTAAGATTTCCTTTTAAGATTAATTGTGTTAATTTTTCTACTGCTTCTGGATATAAGTTAGAAGTTACAGAAATAACCCCTTTTCCTCCAGCTGCCATAAAAGGAAGAATGTTATCATCACATCCTGAATATAAATCAAAGTCTAAATCAGCTGTTTTAGCTAAAACTTCCATCGCATAAGCAATATTGTCTGTAGCATCTTTCATAGCTTGAATATTTTTATATTTAGCAAGTTCAACAACTGTGTCAACCGAAATATTTAATCCTGTTCTTCCTGGTACATTATATAAAATCATTGGAATATCAACTGCATCGGCAATTGTTGTATAATGTTTAATTAATCCTCTTTGACTTGTTTTATTGTAGTAAGGTGTAACAACAAGAATAGCATCTGCTCCTTTTTCTTTAGCATAACGTGCTTTCTTTAAAGCAGTTGTGTATCATTAGAACCAGCTCCACAAATAACTTTAACACCTGTTCCTTTCGCAAGTTCCATTGTCATATCTAATAATTTAAATTCATCTTCAATAGTAATTGTAGCTGTTTCACCTGTTGTTCCATTAACAAGTAAAGCTTGTACACCACCATCAATCATTCTTTGAACTTGTCTTTTAAATCCTTCAAAATCAATGTCTCCATTATCAAACATTGGTAATACAAGTGCAACTGCACTTCCTTCAAAAATTGTCATATTTATTTATCCTCCTCAATATGAAATCTTTCTTTTAATAATTGAATTGCTTGATCTAAATTTTCTTTATCAATAACTAAAGAAATTGTTCTTTTGCTTGTCGTAATTTGATAAAAATGAATATTAGCTTGTCCTAAGACATCAAATACTTCAGCTGCTAAACCTGGTGTTGTTTCTACCAATTTTCCCCCAACCGCAACTTTAGCGTATTTTCTAATTTGATAAATTTGAATTTGTTTAAATTCATCTTTTAACTTAATAATCGCTTGATTGAGTTTTAATTGAAATTCTTGATCTAAAGTAATTTCGATTTGAACAAAATCATCAACAGTTACTTGTGAAATCATATCTACATTAATTTCTTCATCTTTTAGTATAGAAAAGATTTTCGCAATCATTTTAGGATGTTTCGGTACATTTAATAACTTAAGTTGAATGATTTCTCGTTCACAGCTTATGGCTTCAATAATATCGTTCATAATTTCCTCCCTATATCTTATTCATCTCTTAAATAAAAGTGATAAATAAAAAATTGCAATGAGTATCATTGCAACAAAAATTCGTTATCAATGATAGCTCCCCATTACCTTTAGATAATGACAGTTGAATAGGTCTTCCCTAGACACCCAAGATTCTACCTCATGCAATAGATACAATCTTTCGGCAAGTGCTCCTCCTTCATTACCTTGTTGCATCAAATAATAATAATCTCATAACATCTTGCGCCTCTATCTTTATTTGAGTAAATTCTATCACATCTTGAAATAGTATACAATAATAAGCCTTATTATTTTCATTTAGTAGTAATTTTGATATGATAGTTTCAGGAGGGATATTTATGTTATTTATTTGTTATCCAAAATGTTCTACATGTAAAAAAGCAAAGAAGTTTTTATTAGATCATCAAATTGAATTTGATGAAAGACATATTGTTGAAGAAAAACTAAATAAAGATGAATTAAAAGCACTTTATTTAAAAAGTGGTTTACCACTTAAAAGATTCTTTAATACATCAGGTAATCTTTATAAAGAAAAACATTTAAAAGATATTTTACCGACTTTAAGTGAAGAGGAACAATTAGAACTGCTTTCTACTAATGGAATGCTTGTTAAAAGACCTATACTTGAAACAAAAGACAAGGTTCTTGTTGGTTTTAAAGAAGAGCAATATAAGGAACTTCTCTAATGCCTGCTGGATATACACATTATTGTTTGGTAAAGATGTTTATAAACATCTTGATGATCAAAATATTAAAGATTTATTACTTAGAAATGAAAATTGTTTTTTAATTGGTCTTCATGGTCCAGATATTTTCTTTTATGAAAGATGGAATAAAATAGCAAGAAAGATGCATCAAGAAAAAGCTAATACTTCTTTGAAAAGGCACAAGATATTATTCAAAGTGAAGCACAACTTGCTTATATTCTTGGTTTTATTTGTCATTATTTATTAGATAGTCAAATGCACCCTTATATTAAAAGGATGATTAAAAATACAAATATGGATCATTTTGAAATAGATCTGATTACGATCGTCTTCTATTAAAAAGACATCATCAAGATCCATTGCATAAAGAAATCTATGAACATATTCGCTTTAAAGAAAAAGAAATATGTACTATTCAATCCTTTTTCCCTGAACTATCTTATTTAGATATTGAAAAAGCTCTTAAAGGATTAAAAAGAATTGATCATTTATTAAAAGCACCTAGCTTTTTAAAAGGGGCTTATTTATGGATGTTTCCATCTCACATTCAATTTCATAAACTCCAAGGTTTAATTATTAACTACCATCATAATAAAGAAATGGAAAAATATAATGATATTCTTGATAAAATCTACCAACAAGCCTTAAAAGAATCTCTTATTTATCTTCCTTTATATATTCAAAACCATAAAAAACATGCTCCTTTACCAGAGCGCTACTATCATAACTACAAATAGTGCATCAAACGATGCACTATTTTTATAAATCAAAACCATCTTTGAAAGCTTTACCAACATTTTCCCCTAAAACACGATACGTATTATTGACCATATCAAAAGCAATAATTTCCATTTTATCTACATCTATCTTACCATTTTCATCTAAATAATCTTCATCAATAGAAACATTAATAACATTTCCAATTAAGTTTCCAGCTTCAAAAGATTCTACGGTACATTCTAAAGTAAGTGGATATTCTTCAATAATTGGTGCATCTACATATTTTGAAGGTGTTACATGGACACCACTTTTTCAATCTTATCTTCTTTATTTCCAGAAACAACACCAAATAATTAGAATTTTTTTCAGTTTTTTTTGTCGCAAATGATAAAGTAAAAGCTTTCTTTAATTCTAAATTATCTGTTGTTTTATGTTTAGAAAGTGATACATAAACTTGATTATAATCATAAACACCACCCCAAGCAGTATTCATGGCATTGGCTTTACCATCTTGATCATATGTTGCAAGCAAAAGGCATAAATAGCATTTTATCTCCTAATCTTTTCTCATATAGATAATTCTCCTGATTCTTATATTATACCATAGATAAAAGCCAAGCTTTATTAATCTCGACTTATAATTTCTTTAATTCTCTCTAAATCCTGATCATTGATTAATGTATCAAAAATCAGATTGTATTTTTCAAGTGTCAAATTTTCTAATATTTCATCATGTTCTTTGGGAAATTTACTTTTAAAAAGCGCAATAGTATTTTCTTTAGCTTTTAATAATTCTCCCTCAGCTTTTCCTTCTTCTAATGATTCTTTACGAATTCTTTGTTCTTCTTGGTAATGTTGAATTTTAACGAGTTGTCTTTTCTCTGCTGCTAAAACAAGTCCTTCATCTTCATTGAATTGTTCAAGTTTATCTTTCATGATTGTTACCACCTCATTATCTAAGGTCATTATATCATGGGTAAGTCCTTGATATAAGATGTAGATTAAGATTTCTGATTTACTAAAGCTTTTAATTCCTCTTTCTTTTTCAATGACTTTAATAAAAGGAAGTTGTACAAAGTAGCTTTCTATTAAATTAAACTTTCTTACATATCCATGTCTATTTCTAGGCATATAAGCATCTATCAATTCAAGATTGTCTTTATCAATATCATCAATAAAAAGAATAGTTACTACTTTATGTAGATTTTCACTATATTTCTTATCTCCTCGATTGACTTGATGATCAAGCATGCGAGATTCATAAGCTTGAAAACGATGATAGATTTCTCTAGAAAACTTTGTATTCTGCATTTCTATATCAATCAGTTCACCATCTTCTGTTTTTACCTGAACATCCAAATCATATCTTTATCACTTATATGATTAGGATTAAGTTCAGAGTTTAAGACTGTAATTTCTTGAGTTTTGATATGTGCAATCTCTTCGATGATGAGTTTTAATAAATAGTAACACTGAACATCTTTCATATTGGATAATAGATACTTAAATACAAGATCATTTTTAAAATCGGCAATTCTAGGTCTTATCTTTTCCATTATAAAATTCTCCTTTCAGTATATATATAGACACTAAAAG
>ENA-OQIM01000397-OQIM01000397.1-human-gut-metagenome-genome-assembly--contig:-NODE-397-length-16551-cov-2.267414_pt1 | contig 16551 bp, 20 predicted proteins | sample MGYA00242579_ERZ504744 | MGnify/ENA primary metagenome ERZ504744 (study PRJEB26092, sample SAMD00036441) | human gut metagenome | host: Homo sapiens | study: EMG produced TPA metagenomics assembly of...
TCCTCGCGTATCATCGAATTAAACCACATGTTCCTCCGCTTGTGCGGGCCCCCGTCAATTCCTTTGAGTTTCACCGTTGCCGGCGTACTCCCCAGGTGGAATACTTAACGCTTTCGCTTGGCCGCTTGCCGTATATCGCAAACAGCGAGTATTCATCGTTTACCGTGTGGACTACCAGGTATCTAATCCTGTTTGATACCCACACTTTCGAGCCTCAATGTCAGTTGCAGCTTAGCAGGCTGCCTTCGCAATCGGAGTTCTTCGTGATATCTAAGCATTTCACCGCTACACCACGAATTCCGCCTGCCTCAACTGCACTCAAGACATCCAGTATCAACTGCAATTTTACGGTTGAGCCGCAAACTTTCACAACTGACTTAAACATCCATCTACGCTCCCTTTAAACCCAATAAATCCGGATAACGCTCGGATCCTCCGTATTACCGCGGCTGCTGGCACGGAGTTAGCCGATCCTTATTCATAAAGTACATGCAAACGGGTATGCATACCGACTTTATTCCTTTATAAAAGAAGTTTACAACCCATAGGGCAGTCATCCTTCACGCTACTTGGCTGGTTCAGGCCATCGCCCATTGACCAATATTCCTCACTGCTGCCTCCCGTAGGAGTTTGGACCGTGTCTCAGTTCCAATGTGGGGGACCTTCCTCTCAGAACCCCTATCCATCGTTGACTAGGTGGGCCGTTACCCCGCCTACTATCTAATGGAACGCATCCCCATCGTCTACCGGAAAATACCTTTAATCATGCGGACATGTGAACTCATGATCCCATCCTGGATTAATCTTCCTTTCAGAAGGCTGGCCAAGAGTAGACGGCAGGTTGGATACGTGTTACTCACCCGTGCGCCGGTCGCCATCAGCCTTAGCAAGCTAAGACCATGCTGCCCCTCGACTTGCATGTGTTAAGCCTGTAGCTAGCGTTCATCCTGAGCCAGGATCAAACTCTTCATTGTAAAAATATTCTTTCAACACTTAAGTTGACTTTACGCTCAAGGACTCCAAATCTATCAATACAATAAAAATATTGACGGTTCTTGTTTTTCCGTACACCATATTATATATACGGTGCACCGGCTTGTACTACTTGTTTGTTTATCTTAAATCTTTCAAAGAACTCTTATTCCTGTTTGCCATCGTTTCCGAAAGCGGATGCAAAGGTAAGAGATTTTATCGTAACCACCAAATGTTTTCGAAAGTTTTTTGAAAGTTTTTTCGAAACTTCCATAAAAGGCGGACCACCCATCCTCCCGGGGTCTTATCCGTTCTCGCTCCCTTAGCCCCGCTAAGGTAAGATACCAGGTGCAGATCACTATCAAGGAAATCTCCCACGTTTGTTTCACCAAGTCAGTAACACTGTCTGAAGTGCCGCATCTCTCTCGATTGCGGGTGCAAAAGTAGACCTTTTAACGCTAACAGGCAAACTTTCACAAGACAAATTATCCGGATTCCCTGAAACTTTTTTGTAATACGCTGAATCACAGATATGTTACAAAGAAGGTTTTTATAACGGAGGACACGGGAGGAAAAAGACAGACACATTATAATATTCGCACGCGCGTAAAAAAAACGGAAGAGCTGGAACTAAAGAAAGGGAAGGCGCGAGTCCGGAGGGGCAACCAAACACCGTAAGCCAGGACAGGGAAGGGAAGACAGCTACGGAAAACACAGGACGATGTACGCAGCACACACAACTGAGTTAGCAAAAACAGATGCCAATGCTACCACTCTTGAAAAACTTTAGGAAGGAAAAAGCAGCATAGACACATCCGGTATTCACCCCGCACTAAAAGAAACACACTTCGTGGTAGCATGTGATGTAACCAACCCTTTCTACGGTCCTGACGGAGCGGCATATATCTTTGCACAACAAAAAGGAACCGATCCTAAAATGGTGCAAAGGCTGGATGAAGCATGCAATCATTAGCCGAAGTTATAAAGAAAACGACAGGAAAAGATATCACGAACTACCCCGGTGCAGGTGCAGCCAGAGGCATGGGTGGCGGACTGCGGCTTTTTTTTAACGCAGAGCTAAAACCGGGAACAGAATTATTATTGAAAGCCATCGACTTCTCCGAGAAAATAAAAGGAGCAGACCTCATTATTACGGGCGAGGGAAAAGCAGACCGACAGACAGCTATGGGAAAAGTTCCATACAGGATACTAAAGGAAGCACAAAAAGAACATATCCCCGTTATTGTACTGGCAGGCAGTATAGAAAACCTGCCGGAATTAAACAAAGCGGGATTCAAAGGTATATTCTCTATAGCCCCCCGGCCCCCATCACCCTGGAGAAGGCAATGGAACCGGAGTTTGCTAAAGAAAATATCACCCGGCTGGTTTCCCAACTCTATTCAGTTATAACTAGCTTCGGCTAATTTGCAAGCCTTTGTCGGACAAAGCCATATCAACGAAACGGGCACAACTGTTGGGTGGGTTCTGAGCAAGAATACTTCGAATACGTATAGCAGCCTCAGGATCTTTAGCCACCATATAAAGATAGCCTCCTCCCCCGCACCTGGCAATTTATATCCCAGGCAATAATCATCAATCCGGCGAATGATAGCCTCAACTGCCTCGGGATTAGTGCCGGGATCCAACGCTTGGTTCAGCTTCCAGCTTTTACCAACCAAACGCCCCATTCATCGAAATTCCCACGCTGAATGGCTTCGTACAAGTCAAGAGCATGCCCCTTCATACCGCCAAGTATAGACAAATGCTCTGTGGAGTTGAGGAACATGCTACGTACGATTTCAGCTAAAATTCCTTTGGCTGTACGGGTAATTCCCGTGTAATAAAGCAAATGACACTTCTGATATTCGCCACCTGTAAACAAATAATCGGGCAACCAGCGCACTAATGGACTCTGATCCATACCTGCATGGGTCTGCAATAATTTCACACCACGAAGCACACCTCCGTATTGATCTTGCCACCCCCCGCCGGTAGTCAGCAACTGTTCCAGAATAAGCGTACGGTTACATATCTCGTTCTTATCCCAGTTCAGCCCGCAAAAATCAGAGATTGCCCCCAGCACAGTCGATGCAAGAATAGAACTTGTACCAGACCGGAGCCCGCAGGAATCGCAGAAAGCAGAGTAATTTCCATTCCGGAACCAAAACGCCTTCAACTGCTCTTCCAGTGAAACATACGATTCGGTGGAAAAGCCCGGCTGGAAACCTGCCAGCACCAATGCCGCTTTAGGTATAGAGAATGGGGAGCCCACTTGCATGAAACCTCTTACCTCCCCATAAGTTGTAACCACTTCCATAGCGCCTAAGTCTATAGAACGAAGGATTATTTTATATTCCCGACAAGGTTTCACGTAAACTTGTAAAGGAGGCTGCCCGTTCAACTCAATAGCAATATTCACCACATTCCCCCCTTCATTCAAGCAATAAGGTGGAGTATCCGTCCATCCGCCGGCCAGATCAATACGGACCGGACTACGCCCCCAGACAATCTGATCGGAGTACACTGACAAATGCGGTTGCTGCCTCTTGGCTAAAGCCGAAGCAGTAAGTCCGTCGCGCATCAAACGAAAAGCCTCATTCTCATATTCCCGATAAGCCAGCCCCTTAAGCTGCTGCACCCGAGCACGGAACATATTATCACTGATACGTGTCATCAGCGGAGCCGATTCTGATAAAGGCTCAGGCAACGACAGATCATACCGAGCAAATTCTCCAGCAGCATTCTCCAAATTTAGCTGATAAAAGACACTTCGTTCATAATTATGCGCCAATGCCGGCCAATTCTTTATCCGGAAAGCTTCACGCTGTTCTGCCAGACGATAAAGATTAGAATAAGCGGATATATCATCGGCAGATAACTTACGACAGCGTTGCCATATTTCTTTTCCTTGCTGTAATGCCGGTTCAGAGACCATCCAGCGCATAACTGCTCCCAATTCCTCTACAGATGAGCAAACCGGAAACAAACGCGCGGCCTGCAAGTCGTGACCGTTTTCTATTTCTTCCACCGAAATGCCGCGTACAGCACACCACTCACCTACAGACATTCCTTGATAATATGTTTCTTCCTTGGCCAAAGATCCCTTGAAAGTATCATTGAAGCCGTATGGACGCGCTACATAGCCCGATTCTCCAAAAGGAACCACATCAATACACACACCAGACGGAACCTCCAAGTTCCAATTATTAACGGGAACACCTGTATGATAGTCTGGTGATGGATATTCCATCCTGCTCCTACACAACTGTTCTCTATCCATATTTCCGAATTTTGTGAGGTAAGTTGATAACCTACCTCAGCATTCTGAACAAACATGGCCGGATGCGGTTTTACCTTCTTGTGCATATCTCCCGCTGGTCGTTTACCAAATTTTGTACTGCCAATGTAGAAGAAATAAGTTCACGACTGGTTCCGTAATGATAAAACTCCCCTCCAGGCAACGGCAGAATAGCCACACTCAGCTTGTTAAGCTCATCGTCCATCATACGCGGATGCTCTCCCAATGTAAGTCCGAAATCAGAATACATGTCATAATAAGAGAGTTTTCCTTCCTTATAAGATCGTTTTACCAACAGACTAACCGCACGGTCACTTAACAGCCAAATTCCGATATCCATCAGAAAAAGATGGGTTTGCATTAATTTCCCCAATTCCTCCACCGAAGGTTTTTGAAGCATGAAATCAAGCTTATCGGGAGTGACTCGTGAAGAAACAAAAACACCATGGTTCTTTGCCAGATTAGGATCTACCCATAAACCGTAACACACCACATCCGCATCAGGAATAGTCTGAAGCGGTTGGCCCGCACGGATATAAACATCCCCACTTGCAATCAATGTATGAAGAGAAGACGGAGCTTTCTCCATGATTTGTTCATATAAAGGGAGCTGGAGGGAAAGCAGATTTTGTGACAGCCGTTGTCCTCTGGCCCACCGGAATACAGGAATGGGGGTAAGAATTTTGCCGGATGGCGCATATCCGGGCAAACGACGACTCTGCCCGCCTGCATGAAGTAAAATACGTTTTTCTTTTCCCAACCAAGTAAGAAAATCGCTGTCAGGAGTCACTTTCTGATGACAAGCCTCCAACAGCCATGCGGTCCCCCCACCTGATCCCAGCTTACTGCCTATAGGATCGGAAGTACAAAACCACTCTGTCCGGTCTGCTTTCTCTATATCATGAAAACATTCCACCAGATTAGGGGGAAGGGATAATAATTTTTTCATAGCACATCTTTATTTTATTGCACACAAAGATGCTTATTTTCCCCTAATAAGCCAAAAGATGAGACATGAATTTTAATCAGTAAATTCAAAAACACGCTCATCCAATGACATCACTTCCTTAGAGCCCGGTTGTGCAACAGGCACACCGAATGGCATCTGCGCTACCAATTTCCAATCACCAGGCAAATTCCAAGCTTTACGTACTTCATCATCAATCAGCGGATTATAATGTTGCAAAGACGCCCCATTCCTGCATCTTCCAGCATGGTCCAGACTGCCAACTGATGCATAGCATCGGTCTGTTCTGCCCAGATAGGGAAATTATCTTTATAAGTGGGGAAACTTTCCTGCAAAGAGCGAACGATAGCCATATCTTCAAAATATAGAATAGTACCATATCCACAAGCAAAACAGCCATCAATCTTTTCTTCGGTCTTGCCAAATACCTCAGCCGGAACCCGCTCACGCAAGACATTTTTTACAATGTTCCACAACTTTTTCATGCGCCTTACCTGTTAATAACGCAACACGGGTGGTTTGAGAATTGAAAGCTGAGGGGACAAATTCTACAGCAAAACGAATTAAATCTCTTATTTCTTTATCAGACAATGTCGATTTGTTTTCGATCTGATAAAATGTACGACGGGCTTTCAGAGCCTCTTTAAAACTTTTTGTCATATAATACAACGTATTTATAGGTTATTATTATAAATGAAGAACAAACAGGCAGCAAAAGATGTTCACTTTTTTTGCTTTTTTCAATGCAATAACCTATTTTTGTTAGCTAATTATTAACATTAAAAACAACACATTCAATGAAAGATTTTCTAAAATTTACGTTTGCCAGCGTTATCGGCGTCATTCTGGCAGGCGTAGTGTTCACTATACTAGGGATTATCACTCTGGTTGGCATAGTCGCATCATCGGATACTGAAACGGTGGTGAAAGACAACTCTATCTTCGTACTCGACTTTAAAGGCAGTCTATCCGAACGCGTACAGGAAAACCCACTCCAACAACTTTTGGGGGAAGAATTTGAGGCATACGGTTTGGATGACATTCTAGCTTCTATCAAGAAAGCAAAAGACAATGACAAAATCAAGGGTATTTATATCCAACCTTCTTATCTGGAAGCATCATACGCTTCCTTAGAGGAAATACGCAATGCATTACTGGATTTCAAAGAAAGCGGTAAATTCATCGTTGCTTATGCAGACCAATATGCACAGAAGATGTATTATCTTTCCAGCGTGGCCGATAAAATAATTATCAATCCGCAAGGAAGTATCGGATGGCACGGAGCAGGCATGCAACCTGTTTTCTTCAAAAATCTGGTTTCCAAACTAGGACTGGAAATACAAGTATTCAGAGTGGGTACTTACAAATCAGCCGTGGAACCGTTTATCGCTACAGAAATGAGTCCGGCCAACCGCGAACAGATGACCGAATGTCTGGAATCTGTCTGGAATCGTATTCAGGCAGATGTATCCGATTCACGACACATCCCGACAGATACTCTGAATGCTTATGCAGACCGATATATGGATTTTTGTCAGGCAGAAGAATATGTTCAATGCGGACTAGCAGACACCTTGATGTATAAAGATGAAGTTATTTCCTATCTGAAACAATTAGCGGTCGTGACGAAGACGACAAGCTGAACAGTCTTTTCATAGAAGATATGATAAACGTCAAGAAAAATGTGCCCAAAGACAAAAGTGGAAATGTAATAGCCGTATATTATGCATACGGTGAGATTCTGGATGCTCCCGGCAGTTCCACAGAAGATTGTATTGATGTACAAAAGATGTGTAAAGGCCTGCGCAAATTACGTGATAACGATGATGTAAAAGCTGTTGTATTACGCGTCAACTCACCGGGTGGCAGCGCATACGGTTCAGATCAAATATGGCGTGAAGTAGTAAGACTGAAAGAGAAAAAACCGGTAATCGTTTCTATGGGAGATTATGCTGCATCAGGAGGCTATTACATTTCCTGCGCTGCAGACCGCATTTTCGCTGACCCGACTACGCTGACTGGTTCTATCGGCATATTCGGCATGATGTATTCAGGTGAGAAACTGTTTACTGAAACTTTAGGATTGAATTTTGATGTAGTGAAAACTAATAAAATGGCAGATCTGGGTGCCAGCCTAGGTCCTATTCTTACCCGTCCATTAAACGCATCAGAACAAGAATTGATGCAGAATTATGTCAACCGAGGATACAAGCTATTCGTAAACCGTTGCGCCGAAAGGTAGAAAAATGTCATACAGAGGCTATTGAAAAAGTAGCTGAAGGCCGTGTATGGACCGGTGCTATGGCCAAAGATCTCGGTTTGGTAGATGAACTGGGAGGTATAGACAAGGCATTAAATGCCGCCGCCACCCAAGCCGGCATAGAAAATTATAGTATTATCGGCTATCCCGAAAAAGAAAATATTTTCGCAAGTTTGCTGGGCAATCAGAAAAAACATTATGTAAACAGCGAAATCAAAGAATATTTGGGAAGCTATTATAACAGCTTCAAGGCGACTGGAGAACATAAAAAACGCCAAACTGCAATACAGGCACGTATGCCGTTTGACCCTAATATCCAATAATTTGCGCATGGAAGGTAATCTTATCAAGATAAACAAGTGGCTATATCCGGTTTCATGGCTTTATGGGACCGGCGTATGGCTGCGTAATAAATTGTTTGACTGGGGAATATACAAAGAACGTAAGTTTGATGTCCCAATCATCTCGGTAGGCAACATCACCGTGGGCGGAACCGGAAAGACCCCCCATACAGAATACTTGATAAGATTATTGCAGAAAGATTACAAAGTGGCCGTACTGAGCCGCGGCTACAAACGCAAATCCAAAGGTTTTGTACTTGCTGGGCCGGATACGTCCGTACAGATGATAGGTGACGAACCTTTCCAAATGAAACAGAAGTTTCCGGACATCTATATGGCAGTAGACCGAAACCGTTGTCATGGCATAGAGCAGTTATGCAATAGTCACATTGCCCCCGGAACAGAAGTGATTATTTTGGATGATGCTTTCCAGCACCGATATGTAAAACCCGGAATGAACATCTTATTAGTAGATTACCATCGACTGATTTGCGAAGACGCCTTGCTGCCTGCCGGACGAATGCGCGAACCTGAAAATGGAAAAGCCGGGCACATATTGTCATTGTCACTAAATGCCCTAAGGACATCACCCCGATGGATTTGAGAGTCTTTGAGCAAGCAAATGGAACTTTACCCCTATCAGCAGCTCTACTTCACGACATTAGCATACGGCAAGCTGCATCCGTTGTTTACAGTAGGGAATGCAGTTCCATTAAAAGAGATAGAAAAAGATAAGCATATCCTATTGGTGACAGGCATAGCCTCACCAGCAAAACTCATTCAAGATTTATCACCATACAATGAGCACATTGAGTCACTGGCTTTCAGTGACCACCATAACTTTACAGCAAGAGATATGGAACTGATAAAGAAACGTTTCATGAAATTCCGGAAGGTAAACGCATGATTATCACCACTGAAAAAGACTCAGTACGATTAGCAGCCCATCCACTGATGGACAAGACACTAAAACCTTATATATATATGCTGCCCATTGAGATAATCTTCTTACAAGACCAACAAGAACTGTTTTAATTCAAATATAACCAACTATGTTAGAAAAAATTCAAGAAACAGCAGATTTTCTTAGAGAAAAGATGCATACCAGTCCCGAAACTGCTATCATATTAGGTACCGGCTTAGGAAGCCTAGTACACGAAATTACCGATAAATACGAGATCAATTACAAAGATATCCCTAATTTCCCTGTTTCAACCGTAGAGGGACATAGCGGTAAATTGATTTTCGGCAAATTGGGTAATAAAGACATCATGGCCATGCAAGGACGTTTCCACTTCTATGAAGATACTCCATGAAAGAAGTTACCTTCTGTACGGGTGATGCGTGAATTAGGTATCAAAACATTGTTCGTATCCAATGCAGCTGGAGGTACGAATGCAGACTTTGAAATTGGTGACCTGATGATTATCAGAGATCATATCAACTTTTTTTCCCGAACATCCGTTGCACGGCAAGAACATTGAATACGGCCCCCGTTTCCCGGATATGAGTGAAGCCTACTCCAAAGAACTGATAGACAAAGCACTGGAGATCGCTAAAGAAAAAGGTATCAAAGTACAACAAGGAGTATATATCGGTACACAGGGACCTACCTTCGAAACTCCGGCAGAATACAAGATGTTCCACATTCTTGGAGCTGACGCCGTAGGTATGTCTACCGTTCCTGAAGTTATTGTAGCAAACCATTGTGGCATCAAAGTGTTTGGAGTATCGGTTATCACCGACCTAGGCGTGGAGGGAAAAATTGTGGAAGTTTCACACGAAGAGGTTCAGAAAGCGGCAGATGAAGCGCAACCGCGCATGACTACCATTATGCGTGAAATGATTAATCGAATTTAAGGATATGCAGGAAATAAACAGAACAGAAATAGCGACCTTAGGTGAGTTCGGCCTCATTAAACATCTGACGAAGGATATTGAGTTAAAAAATCCGGAAACCCAATATGGTGTGGGAGACGATGCAGCCGTATTGGAGTTTAAAGATAAAGAGGTATTGGTGACCACAGACTTACTGATGGAAGGGGTACATTTTGATTTGGTTTATACCCCATTGAAACATTTGGGATATAAATCGGCCATCGTAAACTTCTCGGACATTTATGCTATGAATGGTGCTCCAAAACAAATCACAGTTTCTATCGCACTGTCCAAACGCTTTTGTATTGAAGATTTAGAACAATTCTATGATGGGCTAAAACTGGCTTGTGAACTACACCATGTAGATATTGTGGGTGGAGATACAACTTCATCCGTAACCGGCTCGCCATCAGTATTACTTGCATAGGTGAAGCGGACAAGGACAAAGTGGTTTATCGCAACGGCGCACAAGATACAGACTTGATTTGTGTCAGCGGTGACTTGGGAGGAGCTTATATGGGACTTCAACTTCTAGAGCGTGAAAAGGCTGTTTTCCAAGGAGAAAAAGAAGCAAATCCGGATTCCGGAAAAGAATAATAATTTTGGAACGTCAGTTAAAGCCTGAAGCACGTAAGGATATCATTGAGAAACTGGCAAAAGCGGGAATCAAGCCCACCGCTATGATGGATATTTCCGACGGCCTTTCTTCGGAACTGCTGCATATATGCTCACAAAGCGATACCGGCTGTCGCGTTTACGAGGAAAGAATTCCCATTGATTACCAAACGGCTGTAATGGCGGAAGAGCTGAATATGAATGTGACAACATGTGCTTTAAATGGTGGTGAGGACTATGAGCTATTATTTACTGTACCTTTAACAGAGCATGAACGAGTTTCGGCTATAGAGGGTATAAAAGTGATTGGTCACATCACCAAACCGGAGCTGGGATGTGCCTGATTACCCGTGACGGACAAGAGTTTGAGCTGAAAGCGCAAGGTTGGAATCCACTAAAAGAAAAATAATTTTAATTAAACAACACTGATAATAAACACCTTATGTTTTTATCAGTGTTTTTTTTAGAAATAGTTTGCAGTTTAAAAAAGTTTCACTACCTTTGCAACCGCAAACAAGAAATAATGGTGCCATAGCTCAGTTGGTAGAGCAAAGGACTGAAAATCCTTGTGTCCCCGGTTCGATTCCTGTGGCACCACCAAAGAAAGTACATAAATGCTTTTCACACATGAAAACCTTGAATTAGAGATAGTTCAAGGGTTCTTTTTTTTACCCTCACTACGCATTCCGCTACATATTTGTGAAGTTGGATTTCGCCAATTCAGTGGCTTTTTTTAAGGCTTTTGAAAAAGCCATAAATACGCACCATACTTCATTGTTTTTCAGCTGTTTGACAATTCCAATCTCCGGTGTGAAAAAGTAATTTTGCACACATGACCGGATGAAGTCGAAAAAGTGAAAGAAATTTAAAAATTCGGTATTTCCCATCGGGATAAAAAAAAGGAATCGAACCCGGGATACAAAAGGCAATTCGAACCTGAGAAAAATGGGATTTTTATGGCTTTTCCACAAGTCCCTCAAAAAAACCACCGAATTTAACATTTCGCTCCACGTCCTCATGCCATCCGGTTTTGACGAAACAATTGAATGTAACACCTCAAAAAACAAAAGTGATGAAACAAGGAACAATGAACATTCTGTTTTTCGTGCTTAAAACGAAATTGTTGAAAAACGGTGAGGCACCGGTATTGATGCGGATAACCATCAATGGAGACTATGACGATGTACGTATCCAAAGAAGCGTACCCCTGAACTTATGGAACGCCGCCAAAGGATGCAGTAAAGGCAGGGACAGGGCATCAGTGGCACTGAACGCCTATATTGCCGAACTGCACGCACGCGCTTGGAAAAACACAAGGAACTGGTATTGGAACAGGCCCTGATTACCCCAAAACTGATTCTTAAACGTGTTTTCGGGAAAGACACCGAAATGCGTACACTGCTCGGCACCATGAGGGAAGGCATCAAGGAAATGGAAATACTGGCGGGTATAGACTACTCTCCCGTCACGATCAACCGGTATAAGAACGTGGTGAAGAAATTACAGCTGCTCATCCCCTCTTATTACGGAAAGGAGGATGTCACTTTCCATGAGCTGACACCGGAGTTCATCCGTGCGTTTGACATCTACCTGAAAACGGAGGCGGGACTGTGCCGGAACACGATAGTCCGTTATATGAAATGCTTCAAGAAATTTACCAATATGGCATTGGCAAAGGAATGGATGCGCAAGAATCCCTTTTACGGTTACAAGATGGAGCAGGACGAGACCGATCCGGTATTCCTGACCTATGACGAGTTGCAGACCGTAATGAAAAAGAAATTCACCATTCCACGGCTTGAACTGGTCAGGGATGTCTTTGTCTTCGCGTGTTTCACCGGTCTGGCATTCTCCGATGTTGCCAGTCTGAACAAAGAGAATCTGGTACAGGACAATCTCGGAGACTGGTGGATAAGAAAAGGAAGGGTCAAATTGGAACACCGTAGGAAGGCTTCTTCCATCAGCAATATTCCATTGCTGCCCGTACCCCTGGCCATATTGGAGAAATACAAGGAACATCCGACCTGCATTAAGAAAGGATGCTGTTTGCCCGTCATGTGCAACCAGAAGATGAACAGCTATCTCAAGGAAATAGCCGATTTCTGCGGCATTAAGAAGAATCTGACCACGCACGTTGCCCGTCACACTTTCGGGACTACGGTCACGCTTGCCAACAATGTGCCTCTTCAAGATGTTTCCGTCATGCTCGGCCATGCCTCCACACGTATGACACAGCATTATGCACGGGTCATGAACAGCAGCCTGAAAGAAGCAATGAACAACGTGAAGGAGCGTCTTGCACAATAAGTATACAAATTCAGTCATTAAGCCGTCCCCCTAGGGATGGCTTTTTTTGTAATCTATAATTCACAATATCCTGCCGTCCTTTCAATTTCTTACCTGCAAATATAGCCATTTGTCGGGTTGATTGCGCAAGGCGGCCCCTTTCAGGGGCTGGTTGGCTAAAAGAAAATCATCCTCGCTTCGCTGCGGTATTTTCTTTTGCCAAGCCTTGCTCAATCCCCGACAAAAGACAGCCAGGCAAGTAAGAAAACGAAAATCCGGCTCCATGGAGCCGATCATGTCAAACTTAAAAAAATAAAGGTATGAACAGAAAGACGACAAGCAAAGGACAGCAGGAAGCCAATCCGGAAATGACGATGTTGGTTTATCGGGAAATGAGCTATCCTGCACGGGAAGTGCAAGGCAAAGATGGGAACTATCTGGTTTCCGTAGAAAGACTGGAACAGGAACTGCTGGATGGCATCAGAAGCTTGATCCGACAGCATTCGATTTGGACGAAGAAATCGCTTACTATTGTTCGGACGAAGAGATCCGCCTGTTGACGGACGATGAACTGGAAGAAATGATTTACGGCTGACATTTAAAAAAAGTAATGATTATGAATGAAACAACAGCAAAGGTCTGCGAAGAGCAAGTAGCAGACCTTACCATAGAGAATGCACACAGGGTCACGATGATCCGGAAAAAAGGTACGGACTATCCCCCCGTACCGTTCCATTTCAGAAAGGAGCATCATGGAACGGGCAACTATGTACACCTGTACGGAAATCCGGAAGATCACAATGAATTGCATTCCAAGGACTTCAAAGACTGGGAAGCCGTAGCATTCAAACATCCTGCCTATTTGGATGATATGTGGAAACAGGCTTGCGACGCATACGCCTGGAGTTCCTTCAATCCGGAGATTCGCGGCGAGACGGACATCATGATTTACGGAGAGGGGCTGCACAACGACCTGCAACTCATGCCGGAAGAGGAACGGGATACATACATCGCCGCCTACCGGCAGAAGTTGTCCGCCCAGCTCTCGGTCCTCTCCCGCTGTGCCAACCCGATGGTGACGGGACGGAGCGGATTTGATTACTACAGGCAGGAAAAAACGAACAGAAGCTATCAGAACCGTTACGAAGAATTCCGCAATTGGCGGAAAAAAGTTCTTGAAACCGTCAGACGGAAAAAGGAAGCCGCACGACCGGAGGAAGAGAAACAGGAAAAGGCATGGCAGACGCTCAAACGCGACATCAAGAGCAGTGCCGATACCATCCACGGGATTGATACCGGACAATGCCGGGGCTATAGCCGTGCCCTGTTTGTCAGCAGCATCCTGAACAAGGTATCCACTTTGGCCAATCACGGGGAAGTGGAAATCGTCCGTAGGGCCGTGGACTTCATTTCCGAATATAACGCAAGGGTGAAGAAACCCGTCATCACACCGAGAAACAAATTCTTCCAATTGCCGGAACTGGCGGAACGGATGCGCGAAAAGCTGAAAGCGATGCAAAGCCGGGAAAACAAGGAAGTGCCGTTCGAGGGCGGGACACTTGTATGGAACTATGGGGAAGACCGCCTTCAGATCCTGTTTGACAGGATTCCTGAAGACAGCAGACGAAAGGAACTGAAATCCTCCGGATTCCGCTGGTCACCCAAAAACAAGGCATGGCAACGGCAGCTCACCTCCAATGCCTCAGTGCCGCCAAAAGAGTGTTGAACCTTCAAAACATCTGAACCATGAATAACGACAAACTGAAATTCGTAGTCGATTCACGCAGTTTTGACGGCAGCTGCGTGACCACCATGTCTGACGGAATACACGGCGACTACCACCATGAGACACTGGAGGAACTGAGAGACAGGGAAAAGAACCCCGTGTCTCACAGCCGTGTCCGGAAATACCGTCCGCAAAATGATACGCATCCACCTGCAATCCCTCTGCGCCCCGTTCAGTGAGATTACGGAAGAAAGATATTTCGACTACATGGATGTCTTGCCCCCCATCCGCCATACCCGGAATTTCTTTTTCCTGGGAGAGCCTTATCATGCGGACATCTACCGGTTCTGCTTCCGGGCGGGCGGACGCTACTTCACGGGACTCCGCTCCGTTACCACGCCAAGGAAGGAGCTGGAACGGCAGATGGACAACCATTACCGGAACATTACCTTCAAAGGAGACATCCAGAAAGAAAAGCCGATGGTCATCTCCGGCCACGCACGGCATGCCTCTATAATTATAGTTCCTTATCTGTTTCTTGACATAAATGGCGAGAAAAAGTTCATCTGCAACCTGATGAGAGGAACGGACGAATCGTCAGGCAGGGATGTGAGGCTGGAAACCGCCAAAATCCTGCGAAGCCTGCGCCGTCATCATTTCCTCTACTTCTCCGGCTATGAGGGAAACGACGATATGGACAGGTTCCTAGGCGAAGTGATGAAGAAAAAGCACACCCTGCTGGCAAACGGCAACTTCTTCCAATATCCCGTGAACCGGGAGTCCGTGTCGTTTACCGGAACGGTCAGGGAAACAGGCGAGCCGTTCTTCTTCCGGATTTACGACAGGGAGCTGTTCCTACACCTGTTGTACGTCCTGAGAGGCATCAAAAGGGAAAAAGCTAAAATATAACGTGACACATAACGACGGTATGGTGACTGTCTTTCCGATCCGTCACCATACTAAAAAAACAATGAGATCATGAGAACTGTGACCGAAGAATCGTTGCGACGCAGGTTGGCCCGTCTGGAGTCGGCCTGGAAAGCGAAAAGGCACGCCTGAGAAAAGTATGCGGCGGCATCCCCTGGGGAGCCGGGATGAGGCGTACCAAATGTACCCCTCATTCCGAAGGGAGGACGAACTGATCGGGAAAATCAAGGCGGTGAGACAGCAACTCTCCCAAATGTCCGCAGGCGGTGACAATCACACGTTTAAAGAAACAAGCAGGTGAATTCCGACCAATTAACTTGCAAGTCAATAATTTTAAAACCAGTTACGAATATGAACACCCGATTGGCTATAATCCGTTCAGAGGGAAAAGAACATCTCTGTTACCGGGAAGAGGAATGTTTTGTCGATGTATCCTATCCGATGGTGACATTTACCAAAGGGGAGGATGATTTTGAAATTATCAAATGCGACCATCCGTCCATGGAAGAGACTTTCCTGTATCAGGAAAGCCGTCTCTCAATCGTGATTGAAATATACCATAACGGCTGGCCGGCATTGTCTCTGAAAGATCCCGTGACCCATGAGATATACACGGTCCTGACGGTTAACCTGGAAGATAAGGCGGCATTCTCACTGCCTGACAGGGCATTCGTGGACATCAACAACAATCCTGATGCCATGGAGTTCCTTCTGTCCAACAAATTGGCTGAGGATACAGGCTATAAACGTCAGAGCGGCTGGGTAAGCTACCCGATGGTCACACTTAACCTTCCGACGTTTTACAGGCTTGACCCACATGCCTTTAGCGCAATATTGAATATCCGGTAATCCTTCCGGGCAATGAATCTGGTATCAACAATCAAATGGAAAGAATCATGAAAAGATATGACATAAGAGTAAGGTATTCCTTCGAGGGCACTTACACGGTAGCGGCAGAAGACCGCGATGAAGCAAAAAGAATGGTAAATGACGATTGCGGTCTTGTTTTGGGCGGCGATATCCACACGACACGCGATGACGATGAAGTGTTGGAGTGGGATTTCTGTATCCATCCCGACACGCGGATTCTCTCCTTGCAGGAAAGAGGCGGAAAAGGAAGTTTACCGTCAGAAGCCGTTGATTTCAGCGGCAGGATCAAGGAACTGCGGGGGGACATCATCGACGCGATACGGCAGTTGCTCCATGCTACTGCGTGAAAGAAATTCGTCTTACCGGAAGAGGATTATGATCCGTCTGGGTGGATAGTGGTTTGGACGAATT
>ENA-OQIM01000400-OQIM01000400.1-human-gut-metagenome-genome-assembly--contig:-NODE-400-length-16480-cov-2.750749_pt1 | contig 16480 bp, 21 predicted proteins | sample MGYA00242579_ERZ504744 | MGnify/ENA primary metagenome ERZ504744 (study PRJEB26092, sample SAMD00036441) | human gut metagenome | host: Homo sapiens | study: EMG produced TPA metagenomics assembly of...
TATTCTTACACTTCTTATTTATTCTTAACTTTTTCAAGCATCTCTCAGCTCTACTCAATCTCACTCTTCTCATCCTTCGGAAGAACAATATTAAGAATAATAGCAAACACTGCTGCCGGAACAATACCGGAACCGCCGAAGATCAGGCTGATCGCCTGTGGCAGATGCACCAGGATCGCTGTATTGGAGCCAAGTCCATAACCAAGACCAAGTGCTACAGAAACGATCGTAACATTTCTCGGTCCGATCGGCCACTTGGTGATTAACTGGATACCGCTGACAACAATGGATGAGAACATCATAACAGCAGCGCCGCCAAGAACACTCTGCGGCATGATGGAGATCAGTGCTGCAAGCTTCGGGAACAGTCCGCATGCGATCAGGAAGATTCCTCCTGTAGCGATACAGAAACGGTTTACAACCTTATTCATTGCAACCAGACCAACATTCTGGCTGAAGGATGTGTTCGGAAGCACACCGAACAGTGCTGCGAAGGAAGATCCAAGTCCGTCACACATAACACCACCGGAAAGCTCTTTGTCTGTAGCCTCTCTTCCAAGACCACCCTCTGTGATTCCGGAAATATCACCAACTGTTTCAACTGCAGTTACAATAAACATGATCAGGATCGGCACGATCGCACGTGCGTCAAACACCCATTTTACAGGCATCAGTGCCGGTACTGCGAACCATTTTGCCTGAGCAACCTTGTCCCAGTTGAGAACCCAGGCCTTTGTAGCCTCCACAGTAGCACCTGTGTCATCTACATATGTAAATGTTGTAGGAAGTACCATAGCCATGATACTTACCAGAATGTATCCCACGATAATACCGATGAGGATTGAAGAAAAGCTTGTGAAGCCTTTTGTTCCATGCTTCAGTACAATGATCACGATCAGAACTACAAAGCCTACAAAAAGGTTTTCAAGAGAACCGTAATCCTTTGCGGAGCTTCCGCCACCGAAAGAGCTGATTCCCACACCGATCAGTGAAAGACCGATTGAAAGTACAACTGTACCTGTTACAACAGATGGGAAAAATTTTCTCAAGGGCTTCAGAAAGCTTCCCAGAACAGTCTCAAAAAGACCGCCGATAAAGCAGGCTGCCATGATTGAACCATAGGCAACGATACCATTTCCCATGACTCCGGCAACGCTCTGACATACGCCGATGAAGCCTGAACTTGTTCCCATAACGATAGGAAGCTTGCCACCGACCGGTCCGATCGTAAAGACCTGTACAAGTGTAACAATTCCTGCGATCAGCATTGCATTCTGAAGTAATGCAACCTGAAGATCCCCTCCTGCTTCGATCCCGCAGGCAGCTGTGATGATCAGAAGCGGGGTAAGATTACCCACAAACATGGCAAGCACGTGCTGCAGTCCAAGGGGAATTGCCACCTTAAGAGGTGGGCGTCCGTCCAGCTCATAAGGGCTGGCTGTTGTTTTTCTCCTGTTTTCCATAATGAATCCATCCTTTCTTTCCCTATGTCCTGACGATAACATAAAAAAGAAGGCAGTTATACCCACTGCTGAATATAACCGCCCTGTTATCTGTCAGTACACGTATCGTGTCTCTTCTGTTTCGACACTCTTATCTGAACTGTTATTTCAGACTCCTGAAAAACGGGTTCATTATACAGTATCCCACCATCTATATCAAGTGTTAATTAACAAGTTGTTGATTTTTTTGCAGCTTTTTTTGCCTGGCTCTCACTCCAGAGCTCATCGGCCTGTTTCTTCCATACCTCTGCATAGTGATCACATTTTGCACAGAGATGCTCCGCTGTTTCCGGAGACTGAAGATCTGTAGATTTCGCTCCTGCACGCTCAACCATCTTGCGGAGAAGCTCAGGATTTTCAAGCATCGGACATGGACGAAGCATGTTTTTGTTGAACGGCTGACCCTTGTGATACTCCATAAAGATCGGGCTCTTCAGCGCCTCAAGGAGTGTACATTCTTTAATGTTCGCATTGGAGAAATGAATGAATACGCAAGGATCCACGTCTCCGTTTGCATTGATATGGAGGTAACGGCGGCCACCTGCGATACATCCGCCTACATACTCTGCATCATTCTGGAAGTCCATAGTAAAGAGAGATTTTGTGGCACGGAATCTGCGGACGCTGTCGTACATTTTGATTCTCTGCTCCGGTGTGGGAAGGAGATCTGCTGCTGCATCATTTCCAACCGGCATATAGTGGAAGAACCATGCAAAATAAGCTCCGCACTCAATCAGATGATCAAAATACTCCTCACTGCTTACTGCATCTACGTTTGCGGATGTGTAGCATGTGGAAACACCGAACGGAAGGCCGTGACTCTTCAGAAGCTCCATGGCGTGCATAACCTTCTGATATACACCATCACCACGACGTCCGTCTGTAGTTGCCTCTGTTCCCTCAAGGCTGATAGCCGGAACGAAGTTTTTCACACGGAGCATTTCCTGACAGAATTCTTCGTCAATAAGAGTTCCGTTTGTGAAGGAAAGGAACTCGCAGTCCGGATTCATCTCACAGATCTTAATGAGATCCTTTTTGCGGACCAGTGGCTCACCGCCTGTGTAGATGTACATATAGGTTCCCAGTTCTTTACCCTGTTTTACGATAGAATCGATGGTCTCAAGATCCAGGTTCAGCTTGTGGCCATACTCTGCTGCCCAGCATCCTGTGCAATGAAGGTTACATGCGCTGGTAGGATCAAGAAGAATTGCCCACGGTACATTGCAGTCATTCTCTTCTGATACCTTTTCCTGCGTTGCGCTTCCCTTAAGACTGGCATTTACAATAAAGTTACGGAAAAATGTCTGGCGTACGCCGCATCCAGCTGATACATACGAAGGATCAGCTGATACCAGTTGTCCTTTGCCTCGATGGAGTGACGGATCGCATTTCTCTGTCCTGCATACCAGCCATCCGGTGTTACTTTATCAACCATTTCCATGATCTTCGGTATATTTGTCTCCGGATCCTTCTCAAGATAATCCAGTGCTTTTGTTACGGTAGCTGCGATCGCTGCCTGTTTTGCTTTGTCTACGATTCCCATACTCTATTTCCTCCTATGTTATTATCTAAAGTGATTGGTTATTTTTATGTTTATGTTTAAAGCCGACTCTTGATGATCTTGATCGTCAGGATCCCGACCCATAGATTGAGGATCCCTTCCAGTAAAATGGAAAATCCTACCAACACCATCATCATAGCTGCTGCTTCAAATGGTCTGATAAAAACCAGAACTCCGATCACTCCGGTGACCAGTGCGATCAGCAGGATCTGCCACCACAACGCCAGACCGAATCTCTTCGCATCTACAGACATCTGGATCTTAAACAGGGCATCTGCCAGGATCAGGATTCCGAACACGGAAAAAATAAGATCCACTGCGAAATTTTTTCTGGCTATCAGGATCACTCCCACTGCCATCAGCAAGATCCCGAAAGCCAGATCAAACTGAAATGCCAGACAGAAAGCATCTCTCGTGAAATATCCGCTGATCTTAATAGCCCCGTACAGGATCAGCATGATTCCCATAAGCACGCACAGCATTTTTACAGAGCTTTTGGGCCTTGCCATCAGAAAAATACCCAGCACACAGAACAGTAATGACATGACGATGTAGATGTTTTTTACAAGCTTCAGCTGTTTCAGGTCATCCATACGTTCCCTCCTTGATAATTTTTTCTCATTTATTGTACTGAATTATACATCCCTGTGTCGTTTAAAAAAACAGACAAAAAAGAGCCAGTGCCTAAATTTCAGACACCAGCTCAAAATTAACCGTTTCTATACCTTAATAATATTCGAGGACATTCCTGTTTTACACTAAATGGATATTTTTAATCTTCATTTAGTTGAGATCATAGCTTTTATTTCAGATTTTTGTACTGACTCTCAAGGCTCTTCTCGTAAATATACTCCAGCTTATGCATATCTGACAGGATATCATAAGCCATATCATGCCGCAGCCAGTCCAGGATCACTCCCACAAATACGCATTTATAATACCGGCTTATAAGATGCCTATCTTCCTGATCCATTTCAAAGTCTCCGACCGCCCTGTTGATCAGTTCCTCCACCACACGCTCTGCGGCATGATCCAGATAATCGGCAAATACATCCCTCTGGATCGAGCGGTACAGATGTATCATGGCTTTTTTGTTCTTCTGAACTGCATTGACAAGGATTTCCATACAATCACTGACTGATTCCGGTACTTTCTGATCCTTCAGAATGTCATTCAGCTCTTCCCTTACCATTGCTTCCACTGCATCCGGAATATCCCTGAATGGTAGTAAAATGTATTCCTGTTTACTCCACAGCGTTCCACGATATCCTTTACCGTAATCTTGGACAGTGGTTTTTCGTTCATAAGTTCCGTCAGCGTATGCAGTATGATCTGTCTTGTAAAACCTGGCATTTTTTCTCCCCCATCACAAGCTTTCCTCGGGTTATTTCCTTATTATGTCATAAAAATAACATACTTTCAAGCAACAACATGTTCGAAAATGTCCATAAATCCCCGGAGATCTTTCTCCCGATAACTGTCCCATGACCTGGCTGAACAAGGTTTTGTCAGATCTCTTCTTTCTGTTCCTGCACTTTTTTCTCTGGCTGAACATGAACGATTCCCTCCACAACGGTATGGTTTCTGACCTGATTTACCACAATATCCAGGTTTTTCCAGCTGCATCGGAACTGTTCTCCGTCCTCCGGTACACGTTCCAGAACTCCGCAGACAAAGCCGCTGAAAGTATCATATTTTTCTACAGGAAGCTCCACATTTATGACCTCTGCCACATCATCCAGGATCGCTCCTCCCTGTATTTTCCAGATATGTTCTCCTGTCTTCTCAATATCATCCGCTTCGGCAGATCTGTCCTGTCGTCAATATCTCCCACCAGCGTCTCCACAAGATCATGCAGAGTGACAATTCCTACAAAGCAGCCATATTCATCCAGCACTACTGCAAAATAATCCCGTTTTTCCCTCATTTCCCGGAAGATCAGGTTGGCACGCATGGATTCCGGTACAAAAAACGGTGAATAACAGGCATGATGCAGAACAGCTTCTCTGGATCTGTCATCCAGGCGGAAATAATCTCTGGTGTCCAGAATATGGATAATATCATCCTGATCTTCCCCGCATACCGGATAAAAGGTGTGACGGTTCTCTCTGATGATCCGTTCCCATTCCTCATCGGAGTCTTCCATATAGAGGACAACCACATCTCTTCTGTGTGTACAGATCTCATCTGCCGCAGTATCATCCAGGTCAAAAACATTCTGGATCATCTCGCTTTCTTCCTGCTGGATGCTGCCCTGTTCATTTCCCTCTGTAAGCAGCATACGGATCTCTTCCTCTGTGGCCTGCTCCTCTTTTTCTTCCGGTTTGATCCCCATCAGATACAGCACACCATTGGCAGTTACTGTCAGAAGTGCAGTAGCCGGCCAGACTGCGATCATCGCGATCTTAAGAAGTCCTGCCAGACGCAGAGACAGCTCATCCGGATTTTTCATTCCCAGACGTCTTGGCACCAGTCTCCGAACAGAAGACTTACATAGGAAAGCAGTATGGTCACAATGATCATGCATACGATCTTCAGAACATTCTGTGGTACATCTATCCCTGTCTTTATCAGTGCCTCTGTCATCGGCTGTGCAAAATATTCTGCCGCAAAAGCGCTCTGCAGAAATCCTGCCGTAGTTACCGTTACACGGATCGCTGTCATAAAATGTGCCGGCTGTTCTGTAAGCTTTATCAAAATCTGCGCCCGGTGATCTCCCTCTTCCGCCAGCTCCCTCATCTTTGCTTCATTCATGGACAGAATCGCCATTTCCGCACCTGCAAAAACAGAGTTCAGAAAGATCAGGAACACCAGTAAAACAATTGCCTGTATCATATTTTTATTCCCCTCAGTATAGTCGTCCGGAATTATTCCGAACCAATTATAATACAGAAAGCGGACCGTTATCATCCGCTTTCCTGTTGCTTACTCTGATTATTATTACATAAGATAGCATAACCCTTCCGGTCTGTCAAACCATCAACCTCCAACCAGCAATATACTATGATATAAAAAGCAGCAGATACATACAACAGAACGGCCTTTCATCTTCCACTCTGCTGCATGCCTATGAACATCATCGCTGCACGACCTATGTTCACTCTGCTGCTTTCTTTTCCATATGATGTTTCGGAAATTCTATAATGATCTCGGTTCCCTGTCCCGGTTCACTGTTAAGCCACAGCCTGCCGTTCAGAGTTTTTACCCCGTGCTTCACAATGGAAAGGCCAAGACCGGTTCCGCCGATTTCCTTGGAATGGCTTTTGTCCACCCGATAAAAGCGTTCAAAAATGCGTTCCTGATCTTCCTTCGGAATACCGATCCCTGTATCCCGCACATTCACGCGAACTGCATCCTCGCCATCCTTCAGTCTCACAAAGACCTCTCCACCCCGGCGGTTATATTTGACAGCATTATCGCAGACATTATAGAGAACCTCTTCCATGATCGTCGGCACTGTATCCAGCACTGTACTTCCGCCTTCCATATACATATGCACTTCCTGCTTTTCGGCAGCTTCATGTAAGGTAGAAAAAATATCATGAGTCAGACTGTAAAGATCCAGTTTTTCCCACTGATACGGCAATCCGCCCTCATCCAGACGGGAGATCCGGATCACATCCCCAACCAGACGGATCAGTCTCTGCGCTTCCTTATAGATGCGTCCTGCAAAAACCTTCACATCCTCATCCTCACAAATCCGTCCTGCATGATCTCAGCAAATCCGGAAATGGAAGTCAGCGGCGTTTTCAGTTCATGGGAAACATTGGCGGAAAATTCTCTTCGCAGCTGTTCCCTTTCTACTTTTTCGGTCACATCCACCAGAAGGATCACCGCACCCTCTGTCTTATTTTCTCTTGTGACAGGATTGGCGATCACCTGAATCTCACTGCCATCCAGACGAAGGATCTTGTTCTCATGCTTTCCTTCAAGGACCTGCCCAACGACACCTCGAAACTCCTCCGAGCGGTTCAGAAGATATACACTTTCTCCTGTTTTGACCTCCTTTACTTTAAGAAGCTTTCCCACACTGGAGTTGACAGAAAGTACCATGGTATAACGGTCGATCACAAGAAGTCCCTCCTGCATGTTCTCCGTGATAATAGAAAATTCTTTCTGCTGTCTTCTGGCTGCCTCAAGCTGCAGACGGATCTGCCGGCTCTGTCTGCCGATCTTGCTAAGAAGCGGCTGTACCTCATCATAGGCATCATTCTCATCCGGATGCTCCAGATCAAGCCCATTAAGAGGTTCCACAACCTTCCCGGAAAGCCTGGATGCAAATACGCCGGACAGGAGCAGCATAAGTATCAGAACTGCAGCAAAAGGCGGAAGCAGCTGCAGGAGCAGCATCCATACAGAAGCCTGGTTACTGGAAACTCTCAGCACATTGCCATTTTCAAGGCGTACTGCATAATACATTGTTTTTTCGGAAAGCGTGGATGACATTCTTTCATCCGCACCTTCTCCGTTGATCTCTGCTTCACGGATCTCCTTGCGATGTCCGTGATTATCCATGCTTTCCACATTTGCCTCATTGTCGTAGATAACTTTTCCACTTTCATCCACATAAGTAATCCTGGAATCCTCATCATTCAGCTTCTTCAGATAATCTGTCCCGGTACTTTCCACGCCTCTGGAAATATACACGGCTTCTTTCTTCAGCTCACCCATCAGCTGTCCCTGAAAATAGTGATAAAGGATTCCCACGACAAATGCCAGTCCCAGTGCTGTGATCAGTGATGAAACCAGCATGATATACTTAAATATTTTTTTACTCAAAGCTCAGCCCTTTCCTTTCTCCGAAATCTATATTAGCATTTACAAAAGCAATGTAAAAATAATTATCCGGAAAAAGTTAAATCCTTGTAAATTTCATCACATTATAAAAAGTGCTGTGATATCCTTTCAATACCACAGCACTTTTTTATAATAATGCAACTCTTTGCAATCTGCTCTTACTTATTTCTATTCCTCAACAAAATAGTTATCTGTATGACTGGAACCGCTTCTGTGGTTTCCTGTGATGGAATATTCCACCCACTCTGCAATGTTCACAGCGTGATCACCGATACGCTCGAAATATTTTGCAGCCATAAGGATATCCAGACCGATGCTTGCATCCGGCTTTCCGTTATTCAGGACCTCGGCCAGCTTTTCCTTAATATCATTGAAGGCATCGTCCACCTTATCATCATCGTCAATAACCTTTCTACAAAGCTCAAGATCACCCTTTACAAAGGCATCGATGCTTTCTGTAACCATCCGGACAGTATCCTCTGCCATCTTCCGGATATTAATGATATCTCCGGTAACTGCTTTGTCCTCGATATGCTTGGAAAGATCCGCAATATCTGCTGCCTGGTCACCGATGCGTTCCATATCGGAGATCATCTTCAGTGCTGCGGAAATGGATCGCAGATCTCCTGCTACCGGATGCTCATGAAGAAGAAGCTTCATGCAGAGATTTTCAATCTCTTTTTCCTGTGCATCGATCTCTTTTTCCGTCTCAAAGATCTTGCCAATGAGAGTCATCCCGCCTTCACCCTGAATAGCTTTGGCAGAAAGTGAAATTGCTTTTTCGCAGAGACTTCCCATGGTGATCAGTTCCACGTGAAGCTCTTCCAGCTGTCTTACAAAACGTTCTGACATAATATCAACCAAACCTTCCTGTAATATAATCCTCTGTACGCTTATCTGCCGGCATGGAGAACAGCTTGTCTGTATCCGCAAATTCCACAACCTCACCAAGAAGGAAAAATGCTGTCTTGTCGGAGATACGGGTTGCCTGCTGCATGTTATGTGTGACCATAACAATGGTGTAATCCTTTTTAAGCTCTACTGCCAGATCCTCGATCTTGGAAGTGGAGATCGGGTCCAGGGCAGATGTGGGCTCATCCATAAGAAGCACCTCCGGCTGTACTGCCAGGCACGGGCAATGCAGAGACGCTGCTGCTGTCCGCCTGACATTCCAAGAGCACTTTTTTTCAGGCGGTCCTTGACCTCATCCCAGATTGCCGCATCGCGGAGAGATTTTTCCACGATCTCGTCCAGCTTTGCCTTGGAACGGATTCCGTGTGTTCTCGGACCGTATGCAATATTATCATAAATGCTCATCGGGAAAGGATTGGGCTTCTGGAATACCATGCCCACACGCTTACGCAGAAGATTCACGTCCATATCTCCGTAAATATCTTCCCCGTCAAGCTCTACCTTTCCTGTGATGGAACAGCCTTCCACAAGGTCATTCATACGGTTTAAGGATTTCAGAAGTGTAGATTTACCACAGCCGCTTGGTCCGATAAATGCTGTGATCTCTTTTTCCGGGATCTCCATATTGATTCCCTTCAGGGCATGAAAGTTTCCGTAATGGAGATTCATATTGTCAATTGAAATTTTTGTATTTCACTCATGATCGATCATTATCCTTTCGCAATTTTTCTGGCTACCAGACCGGACAGTCCGTTGATAACAAGTACAAATGCCAGAATGACTACTGCTGTTGCAGATGCCTGGTTTACATGAAGTCCCTCACTGGAAAGCACATACATGTGAAGTGCCAGGGTACGTCCGGAACCCATCAGGCTGTTTGGAACTGCCGCAACAGTACCGGAAGTATAAAGAAGTGCTGCAGTCTCACCTACACACGTCCGATGGCCAGGATCACACCTGCAGGATTCCAGGAACTGCGGAGGGAAGTACAATCGTAAAATAGTACGGAGCTTGCCTGCTCCAAGTCCGAAGCTTGCCTCACGGTAAGAATCCGGAACAGATTTCAGTGCTTCCTCAGCGGTACGCATGATCAGGGGAAGTACCATGATCACCATAGTCAGCACACCGGAAAGAAGAGACATGCCCCAGTGCAGTGCAGTTACAAAGAACAGCATACCGAACAGACCATATACGATAGATGGAATACCGGAAAGTGTCTCTGCGGTAATACGGATCAGCTTTACAAAACGGCTGCCTTTTTTGCATATTCCACAAGGAAGATCGCTGCAAATTCCTACCGGAGCGGCAATCGCCAGAGATACCAGTGTCATGATCAGGGTATTGATCAGTGACGGGAGAAGGGAAACGTTCTCTGAGGTATAGGTAAGGCTGAACAGACTTGCATTCAGATAGGGAATACCTTTTACAAGCACATAGCCGATCAGGAAGAACAGCAGTGCAAAAGTGATCACTGCTCCCAGCAGTGTGAGAAATGCCAGGACTCCTGCACCAGGATGTCTTGCATAAGACTTCAGCTGGTCTCCTATGGTAAGTGTATTTCTTTTTTCATGTTTGCTTCTGCCGCAGGATCTGCGGCTACAGATACGTTAGTTTGCATACTCCGCCCTCCTGTTCAGCAGTGAAAGACTTAAGTTGATGATCAGGATAAATACAAAGAGTACAACTCCTGTTGCGATCAGTGCTTCTCTGTGAAGTCCTGATGCATATCCCATCTCTGTTACGATGTTTGCAGTCATGGTACGGACACCCTGAAGAAGTCCCTTCGGCATACGTGGCTGGTTTCCGGCTACCATGATCACGGCCATGGTCTCACCGATGGCACGTCCGATCCCAAGGACAACGCCTGCCAGGATTCCTGACTTTGCTGCCGGAAGCATAACAAAGAAAATGCTTCTTTCTTTTGTTGCGCCAAGCGCAAGTGAGCCTTCATAGTAGCTTTCCGGAACGCTTCGTACTGCCGATTCCGTAACTCCGATGATCGTCGGAAGGATCATGATTCCCAGAAGGATACATGCTGCCAGCATACTGCTTCCGGTTCCTCCGAACAGCTGGCGGATCAGCGGTACCAGGAGAACCAGACCAAAATAGCCATATACGATAGATGGAACGCCTGCCATAAGCTCAATACCGGATTTCAGTGGTTTATAGATTTTTTTCGGGCAATATCTTGCCATAAATACGGATGTAAAAAGTGCGATCGGAACTCCGATAAGGATTGCTCCTGCAGTTACATAAATACTTGCCACGATCATTGGCAGGATTCCGAATTTATCGTTTGTTGGTCTCCATTCTGTTCCGAAAAGGAATTTTAAGGGACCGATCTTTCCCATTGCAGGAAGACCGTTTGCAAAAAGGAACACACAAATAAGAAATACTGCAAGAACCGATGCACAGGCCGCAATGAGAAAAACGACCTTCATGGCCTTTTCTCCTAAATGATTCATAAGACACCTTTCTCTCTGTTCCAGTGGATATCCACTGTGCTGATATATAACGGAGCGGCTTTCCTGACCTTGTCATGATCGCCGCTCTTTGTAAGATACTTCAATCGTTTTTTATCCGGGAATTTATTTGGTCACGTCTTCCCAGTCTGTGATATCACCTGTGAAGATGGATTTTACCTGGTCACTTGAAAGCTCCTCAAGGTCATTGTCGTTGTTTACGATGACTGCGATACCATCTTTTGCGATCTCTGTAGCTTTAACACCTTTCTCTGTTTCCTCGTCCTTCAGCTCACGGGATGCCATTCCGATATCACATACACCTCTGTTGCGCTATTGATTCCTGTTGTGGAGTCGCTGACCTGAACCTTCTACTGTGATGTTTTGTTTGTTTTCTGATATGCCTCTGCAAGCTTCTCCATTACAGGTCCTACGGAAGAAGATCCCATAACTACGACTTTGCCTTTTGCATCTCCGGCTTTGTATGCCTCTGCTTTTTCATCTACTTTGATGTAGCCTTCTTTTTCGATGATGTCCTGTCCGTCAGAGCTCATGATGTAGTTGATGAAATCCTGTGCTGCATCGCTGAGCTTGTCGCCTGTTACGATGTTGAACGGACGTGCTACCTTGTATGTATCATCTGCAACGTTCTCTGCTGTTGCCTCTGCTCCGTCGATCTTACTGCTTTTACTGTATCGTTGAGGGAACCCAGAGATACGTATCCGATAGAGTTCTCATCGCCTGCTACTGTGGTAAGCATTACATCTGTGTTGTTTGTGATGCTTGCTTCCTGTGTTGTCATATCTACTTTCTCGCCGTCTTTTTCTTCTTCGATCCCAAACAGCTCTACGAATGCTCCACGTGTTCCGGATCCGTCCTCACGGGAAATTACGTCGATCGCTCCGGATGGTGCTGCCATTACAACGGTTCCCATTACTGTAGTTCCGATAAGTGCTGCTGTTAAGATACCTGCGATTCTTTTTTTCATGATTTTTTTCTCCTCATTTCTATGATCATTTTTACTTGCTTACTGCTTAAATACAGGTGTTATTATAGAAATGGAAGGTAAAATATAAAATCGCGGTTTTGTAAAATATTAGTAAAAAAATGTGATATAAAAAGCTGCTTGCGCAGCTTTTTTTATATGATATATTCGTCCGCCTTCACGGCTTGCCAGTTCATCAGGTCTTCCAGTGTTATATGATCTACCACACCTTTGATGGCGTCGTCCAGCTTTTTCCAGAGGATCTGGGTGACACAGTTCTCCTCACGGTCACAGATGGCTCCGTTGTCGTCCAGACATTCCACAGGGGAAAGGCTTCCTTCTGTGAGACGAAGGATCATTCCGACCGTGTATTTATCCGGGGTCTGCTGCAGTGCATAGCCGCCCTGAGGGCCACGGACACTGCGGACAAAGCCTGCTTTGTTCAGGATGGAGATGATCTGCTCCAGATATTTATCGGAGATCTCCTGGCGCTTCGCCACATCCTTCAGGCGGATCGGTTTTCCTGTATAATTTGTAGCAAGATCCAACATCAGTCTCAGCGCATATCTTCCTCTTGTAGAAATCCTCATGTAATATTTACCTCCAATATTTCAGTATTCTTCTGATTTATAGCCTTTTGCTCTTTCTGTTATTGTGCAGCTGTTCAGCCGGAAATATTCCTCTGTATTCCATAACCGGCACCCTTCTCTGTGATGCACAGGCAGCTTCCTGTATCTTCTTTCATAGGAAGCAGAATCTGCTTTGCAGACTTTATTCTTTATATTGTTAATAGGTTTTGTTTGTTTTCTCTATTATACCTGAAAAAGCTACAAGATACAAGCAAGTCCCCACACACTGCTTATTGCTTTTCGCGGGACCTTACCAGTGAACAGTAACCACAGCCCCACAGAGTGCTTACTTAATTCAATGAAATCAAGAATAAAACCGGCGCTCCGGCAGCTGCTTGGACAGGCATTCAGGAGCGCCGTAAATAATCCCGCAGAATCACGCTTCGGGGCAAAAGAAGCGGTCTTCGGATCGATTATTTTGTAAACAGTGGTGTGGAGTAGTAACGGTCTCCACTGTCCGGAAGAAGTGCTACGATCACTTTCCCCTTGTTCTCCGGGCGTTTTGCAAGCTGGATCGCAGCATAGAGAGCTGCACCGGAGGAAATTCCTGTAAGGATTCCCTCTTTCTTGGTAAGGAGTTTGGATGTTTCAAATGCATCCTCGTTCTCTACCGGAATGATCTCGTCATAAACCTTGGTGTCAAGTGTGTCCGGAACAAAACCTGCGCCGATACCCTGGATCTTATGCGGGCCTGCTTTTCCCTCAGAAAGTACAGGAGAAGTTGCAGGCTCAACAGCAACTACCTTCACATTCGGGTTCTGGCTCTTCAGGTACTCACCTGTACCGGTGATCGTTCCGCCTGTGCCGACACCTGCCACAAAAATGTCTACCTTTCCGTCTGTGTCATTCCAGATCTCAGGACCTGTTGTTGCCGCATGTGCTTTCGGGTTAGCCGGGTTCTCAAACTGTCCTGGAATGAAGCTTCCCGGAATCTCCTTGGCAAGCTCTTCTGCCTTGGCAATGGCCCCCTTCATTCCCTTGGCTCCGTCTGTGAGAACCACCTCTGCACCATATGCCTTCAGGATGTTTCTTCTCTCAACACTCATGGTCTCCGGCATGGTGAGGATCGTCTTATAGCCCTTGGCAGCTGCGATGGCTGCAAGTCCGATTCCTGTGTTACCGGATGTTGGCTCGATAATGGTTGCGCCTGGTTTCAGGACACCTTTCTGCTCTGCATCCTCGATCATTGCCTTACCGATTCTGTCCTTAACGCTTCCTGCCGGGTTAAAATACTCAAGCTTGGCAAGTACTGTAGCTCAAGTCCCTCAGATTTCTCTACGTTCTTAACCTCTACAAGCGGTGTGTTTCCGATCAGTTCCAGTGCGCTTCCGTAAATTTTACCCATGATGATATCCTCCTTATTTCCTTTATGTCCATTTCCTTATTTCCTAGTAACTATATATGTTTTCTGTGATTTGATTGAATTATATCATAGTACAGGGATTTGTCAATACATTTCAGCCAAAAAACGCAGGAATTTTTCTCCGGAAAAACCCCTGCGCTTCATATAATTTCATTTATTCTTTTTTAGGATTTTTACAAGCAGATGCATAGTCAGACGGATATTCATATTCTTTATTTTTCAGATTCTGTTAATGTAATATCCCCATCGCTGCATTCCACATTTAAAGTCGGTGCTGAAGCACCGGCCTTGTTCTCATAAACAGAGGTGTCTTCCTCATTGTCGGTTTTTCCCCTGGAAAGCCCCTCCGTGTCCACATCTCCGTCTGCAGCTTTCAGATAAATATTGGTTTTCTCTGCACTGCCGTTCTTCATTTCTACAGAAACATCACCGCAGGAGCTATTGATCTTCATATCTCCGTTAAAGCTGCTGTTGTCTATCTGAATATCTCCGTCGCTGAGAGCTATCTGCATCTGCAAGTCTGCCTTTTTTATGGTCACATCTCCGTTTCCGGATTTCAGCTGCATGTTATCTGTACATTGAAGTTCTTTTACATTCAGATCCCCGTCGGAAAGCTTTGCATCAAACTTTTCGAACTCGCCCTTATCCAGCATCAGATCTCCACTGAGAAGTTCCAGGGTCATTTCTTTACACAAAAGCTGATCGGCAGCAAGATCCCCGTCGGAAAGCTGAAGCTCCGCTTCGGAAAGCTGTGCCTTCTCCGGAATATAAAGAACCACCGTATTCAATGCATCTTTCTTTTCTGTCAGATCCGCATGTGTAGAGAATATCCCCAGATCATAGGTTATATAATAACTTCCACTGCCGCCTGCAGGCTCCTCAAGCGTGAGCTCTCCATCCTTATCCTTCCAGGTCAGAGGATTTTTCCTCCCGTTTTTCTCAAGCTTATATTCCATATAATAATGGTCATCATCTGAGGTACGGATATCCAGATCAAAATCCTCAAAATCCACATTCAGCTTCGTAAAATCATCAATCTGTTCTTTTTTCATTACTGTAAGATTTTTACGACTGGAAGAATTTCCTCCGGATACATACATATGATCTGAAGTATATGTGAAATCTTTTCCCCCTGCAAAATATCCTGCTGTGGAAAGAACAACTCCCGCTACACAGAGTGCTGTACCTGTCATCAGCACTGTTTTTGCAATCTTATTCATTTTTATGCACCTTCTTTCTTGCAAGTCTGTTAACCAGACGGCCGATTCCCATTGCACACCATTTACATATATATATGGTAAGTACTCCAACGAGGATTCCCGCACCTGCCATCAGAAATCCACTGCCGACCATCATGCAGGCTGCTGCCAGAGATCTTGCGATCAATGTCACGCCGAAACCTGTGAGCACGATACCTCCGGCAATTGCTGATACACCTGTAACTGCCATGGAAAAGATCACTGCTGCGATGACAATCACCACTGCTGCCAGTACTGCAAGGCCTGCAAACAGCAGCGCAATGCTCACCGGCGATGCACAGATCACCAGAAATGCGAGAAGAATGATCTTTCCGGGGGAACGCTTCTTTCCTGCGGATGTACTGTACCCTGTTGTACTCAGGTTTCCTGAATCTGTCCGGCTATGTGCATGGGAGCTCTCTCCGTAATATGAACCTGCTGCCGGCAAAGCTGCTGTTTTTTCCTCGGTGATGTCTTTACTGTCACCAACACTCTCCTGTAAAAGGTTCAGAAGCAGTTCCCTTGCCGCCTCTTTAGGCTGTCCCAGTTCTTCCATAACCTGCTGTTCATTCTCAGGTCCAGCCTCATCGAAGTATTCCGAAAAATACTCAATGGCATTGTCATAATCTTCTTTTGGAAGCCGCTTCAGATATTTCTTCAGCTGCTCCATATACTCTTTTCTTGTCATTTTCGAAGTCTCCCTTCCACAATATCGTCTATAGTATCGCGGTATTCTCTCCACTCTTTCCTCAAATATTCCAGCTGCTTCCGTCCGTCTTCTGTGATGGAATAATATTTACGTTTCCGTCCCTGAAATTCCTCTGAATAAGTTGTCAGATAACCATCCGTCTCCAGTCTGCGAAGGATCGGATACAATGTGGATTCCTTGATAGAAGCTACCATCTTCACTGTCTGGCTGATCTCATATCCGTAAGAATCCTGCTGCTCTACAACAGAAAGGATCAGGCATTCCGTCAGCACTGCAGACACCGGATAATAATACATAGGCACACCTCTTTATATAATTATTT
>ENA-OQIM01000401-OQIM01000401.1-human-gut-metagenome-genome-assembly--contig:-NODE-401-length-16471-cov-1.959679_pt1 | contig 16471 bp, 36 predicted proteins | sample MGYA00242579_ERZ504744 | MGnify/ENA primary metagenome ERZ504744 (study PRJEB26092, sample SAMD00036441) | human gut metagenome | host: Homo sapiens | study: EMG produced TPA metagenomics assembly of...
CTTTCTTTCCTGTGATTTTCTCTTTAATCCACTTTGCTGCGTCTCTCAATCTCATCTCTTCACCTTCTTTCTCGCCCTTTAGTTGAAAGGCGGTAACTCTTCGCCGTCTGGAATGTTCATGAATCCGTCATCACCTGTCATTCCGTACTGATCGTCGTTCCGGTTCTGGTTCTGTTCTGCTGCCGCCTTGCTTTCTGCGAACTCAATGTCACTGACATAGATTTCTGTGGTGTACACCTTTCTCCCTTCCCGGTTCGTGTAGCTTCCTGTTCGGATTTCTCCCTCGACGATCACCTTTGTTCCTTGTGCGTGTATTTCTCCACAAACTCCGCCTTCTTCCCGAAGGCAACGCACGGAATGAAGTCTGCGTTCTGCTGATTTCCCTGTCTCTGTCCTCTTCTGTCCACGGCGAGCGTAAATCTTCCCACCGCTGTCTGCTCCGGTCCGTTTGAATACCGGATTTCCGGCTCCCTTGTCAGGCGGCCCATCAAAATTGCTTTGTTCATCATCTTCTCCTTGCTATTTTCTTGAAAAACTCGCTGATGTCATTGATTGCCATTTCAACACGGTCATAATCGTGACCAGAACGATGATTCCGATCACGATTGCAACTCCTAACATGAACAGGCCAACCACTGCCGACACGCTTGCTCTTGCGATGTCCTCCATCAGTAGTGCCAGCTTGTGCATCTCATTTCCTCCTCTCCATTAGCTTTTTCAGCAGTTGTTCGTGCATTGCTTTATATGCAGAGCACTCCGCCTCTGATCGGATTGTGCTCTCCTGCTGCTTTTTCAGTTCTTCTCGAAGCATCTGGTTCTCTTCGGCCATTTTCTCCGATTCTTCCTTGCTTCTGTCCTTCACGCTGCTCTGAATCTGCTGTTCAGATTTCCGTGAGGCCCCCCCCGATTGATTTTCGGCTCCTGCCAGTTTGATGCCGAGTCCGATCAGGAGTGCAATGTCAATCTGCTCCATTTCCTTCTCTGATGCCTTACCGACGAAGTTGTTGATTCTCTCCACAGACACCGGAGTCGGCTGTTCGCATAATGCCTCTGACTTTCTTCCGGTGCTCCTGATCGTAACGTGCGTCGGAAGGTCTTTCTTCGGTGCTGATGTCAGGAAAACCACTTCGAGCACATCGCTGTGCTTGTTGTTCGCATCGCAGGAGACGATCACCGCAGGTCTGTCCTTTTTCATCTCACTTCCGACGTGTTCCTTGCTTGCGTTGTTGATGTAATAGATTTCGCCTCTTCTGTACTGCTGCTCTGTCTCTGTTTCTTTGAATCCGTTTAATAATGCCATGTCAATTCCTCCCTTTAGTTCGTCAGGTTGTTTTTCCCTGACGGAAGCAACAATTTTAACAGTTTCTCTTCCTTCTCGTTCTGCTCTTGCGAACCTTTAAGCATTGCCGCCGTGTAACTGGTTGTCAGTTGCAGTGACAATCCGATGTCTCCGCCTGTCTGCTTCATAAATTGCTGAAATGCCATGAAGTGCATCTTCACTGCCTGTTCCATTGCTTCCAGCATCTCCTCGTCACTCATTTTCTTCTCCATTGTCTTCCTACTCCTCTCTGTATGGCTCCGGTAACGGTTGCCATGCGATAATCCTCAAATCTTTCCAACCGCTCGAACCGTTCACGAATCCTGACCACGCACCTAGCCATGTGTGTCCGATGCCTGCCATCTGGAAGAGTCTCTGATACTCTCCGAATCGGAAATATTCAAACCACACGAGCACATCTTCGTCATTCTCCGGCATCCGATCTTCCGCCCGAATCCATCCGCCTCTGTATTCTGGTGTGGTTTCGATTTCTTTTCCGTCTTCTCCGAACCGTCCCTTGCCTATCCGGTTGTACTCATCGAATATCCTCTGGAACTCCTCGTCCCATCTTTCTCCGTGGCCTGCTCCCTCGCCTGCTGCCACATGAGCCAGTTCATGTGCGAATATCTCCGTCGCGTCCATGATGTTCAGTTCTGCGCTGATTGCGATGACTGGTGTCTCTCCTTTGCTGAACTGCGTGAACCCGAACACTCGGTTTCCTTCATCGTCTTTTATGCTCGGTTCAATGCAGGCTTTATATTTCTTGTCTGGATAGAGACTCCGAAAAGCCTCATCCAGAATCGCGAATGGTGAATTTATAAAAATCATGTTCTCCTCCTTATGCTCCGTACTGCATAGCAGGCTGATCTGCATACTCTGCTGCATCTGCTCCTGCCTCTTTCAGAACCTCCTGCTGCCGGATGCCTACGACACAATATCCGTCTTCCAGTGCTGATGATGTTCCTGCATCGTCCATGCAGACAATTTCCAGTGCCAGTTCTCTTCCGGTTGCTCTGCCCTGCATAAATTCAAGCGCACTCACAATCATTCCGGTTCTGATCTTGTCATTTTTCAGAATCAGGTATGGTCTTCTTCCGGCGATCACATCCTCGAAGGTGTCCGTGGAGAGCCTGATGTGCTCCTTTTCCTCCTTGCTGTCAGACGGAAGATTGTTCATCTTCTCTTCCTGTTCCTGCTCGCGCAGCTTTCTGGCCGTCTCTCTGTCGATTGCTGCCTGCTCCTCATCGTACCTCTGCTCGTCTGTTTTCTCCGCCTCTGCCTTATTGACGTACTGATCGCAGTTCTCGCAAGTTCCTGTCTTCACGTTGCAATCTGCGTATCTCTGGCATGAGTAGCACAACGATGTGATGCTCTCTGGATGCGCCTGCTCCCACTCTTCCTCCTGCTCCTGTTCTTCTTCCTGATCGAACTCTTCTTTGCCCTCCGGTTTCTCATAGTCCTTCGGATATTCCATCTGTCCCGGTAACGTGTCAGACTCTGACATCTCTTCCGGTTCTGTCCGCTTCGCTTCTCTGACTTCTTTCCATGTCGGAGCCTCACCCTCCTCGTGTGCCTTCAGCATCTCCTCCTGATCTTCTTTTGACATTCCAGAGAGTTCGTATGCAGCAGAGAACGTCAGCTTGCCTTCTTTCAACTGCTCCACGAACTCCGGCAACAAATTACTGTTGATTCCATCAATCTGCGCCACCTTCGTTCCTGACAGTTTCATGATATTCGCCACAACGTCTCTGATCTTCTTTCCGTCCAGTTTCATTCCCTGAAGTGTCAGTCCGTGCTCTTTCATGTACTGCAAGGACTCTTTCAGCTTCTGCGCTTCTTCAAGCTGATCTTTGATGTTCTTCGTTCTGTATGAGTTCGCAACGATGATCTGCACCATCTCCTCGTGTTCTTCGGCAGGTGTCAGAATCTGACACGTTGCCACCTCGAACTCTGAATACCCTTTTTCGAGCAGAAGGTTCAATGCTCTCCATCTCATTTCACCAGAGATGATTCTGTACTCTCCTTTCTCGCAAGGGTCATATGTAACTGCCATATTCTCAATCAGTCCCACGGCGAGAATGAGGTTCGACAACTCCTCAATATCCTGCCTTGAATAGAAATTCATGTCGTTGCTGTACATCTTCTTCACGCTGATGTCTCTGGTTCTGAACCGCGCCTTCGGTCTGTCTTCTGCTGCCGCTTTGCTGTTCCGGTTGATTGCGTCCATGACGCTCCATCCTGCTGCCATCACTTATCCTCCTTCGTCTCTGTATCTGATGACTTATCCACAATATCCACATTTCCTGCCGGGATAACTACTCTTTCAGCACCACCTGAATCTGCTTCAGTTCCTTCTGGCTTGCTTTCACAATGTCCAGATGCTCGTCCGATGCTTCCTCGTCGATGTATTCCTGAATCAGTTCTTTCAGTTCCTCCGGGTCAATCACGATCTTCAGGTGCTTCACCATTGCTTCTCTGACCAGCTTTGAGCACTGCTTGTCTGTCAGGTCCCTTTTTGTTGTCAATCTCCTTCAGTGCTTTTTCATATGCTTCTGTATCGAATCCGTAGCAGTTCATCAGTTTCTTTACAAACCAATCGCTCCGTTTCTTCTCCGTCTCTGCTTCTTCTGCCTTCTCTCTTAACTCATCCAGTGTCTTCAGACTAATTGTTGCCGTTCCTCTAATTGTTGTCGTTCCTTCCATGTTGTCTGCCTCCTTTCTGCTGTTTCTTGATTCTGCGTCTGATCTTGTTCTGCCATTTCTTCCGTGTCCGTCTCTTTCTTGCGTGTCTTGCAAGGTTTCTCCACTTCTCCGGGATGTCATCCTCTTCTGCCGCTCTATACAAGCCAAGAGGGAGCACCATCGGAGGCCAGCGGTCCGCATAGGCCAGACCGCCGTTCACTATCATTCCTGACATTCCTGCCATGCTGCCTCCTCCGCTGAACCATCCTCCGAACATCATCCTTTATCCCTCCATGTCTTTCAGCAACTCTTCTGCCACTTCTCTGTAATCCTTTGCGACGATTCCGCTCTTTGAGAACTTCGGCAGAGGTACGCGCTCCATTGTTGCCTTCTCTGCCACGATCGAGCGTCTGATTGCCGTCTGGAAGCAATCCTGACCGGATGACGCTTTCAGCCACTCCTCAACCTGAAGACTTGTCATGTTCTTCTGACGCATCGTCATGAGCAGTTTCATCCTGATGTCTGGATTGAATCCTCGCAGATCTTCCAACTGCTCCTCCATGTTCACGATCGCCTCGATCTCGAACCCTCGACCTTCACCGGAAGAATCACGAGGTCTGCTGCCACCAGAACATTCGTCACTGTCATATCCATCAGGAGTCCGCAGTCCACGATGCAATAATCGTATCTGTCCTGAATCTCCTCCATCGCCATCTTGAAACGGAGAATCTGGTTATCCTGTTCCAAGAGGAGCAGTGTCATGTTCGTTCTCATCAGGAATCCGTTCGCCGGAATGATACTAATGTTTTCGTATGGTGTCTCGTCAATCAACTGCTCTGTGCTATATGTACCACCGATCGCCCGGTGCTTTTCTAATAACTCCGACATTCCGATGCCCTGCGGCTCGAATCTGCCGTACAACATTGAGATGTTCCCCTGCTGATCTGCGTCAGCATGAGCACTCTCTTTCCATGCTCCACTCCGAGGATGTATGCCAGCGATGATGCTGTCATCGTCTTTCCGACTCCGCCCTTCTGTGTCATAACTGCAATAATTTTCATGATGTGTGTCCTCCTGTTATCAATTTCAATTTTCTTCGCAAGCGTTCTGCGTGTTCATTCGTCACAATATACTCTCCGCACTCCTGCCTCCACATATCCTTGTGCCTTGTGTCTCCGTCGTACCATCTGCACTCATCGCAGGCGAAGCAAGGTTCTTTTGCTTCTCCTGTGCAGTTGTCTATCGTTTCCACATTGTTCGCACAATGGTTGCAGAGGCATCCGCCGCACGGAAAAGCGCAATCACTTCGCCTCATGCTGTTCTGTATCTCGCGTTTTCGTCTTCCCGGCTCCTCGCCCAGCTTTCCAGTTCATCAATCGCTCTCTTGTAGCAAGCAACGTCATCGTCCTCTTCGACTTTGATGATCTGCTTCCGATCGGGACCGTCTCCCTGATAAATCTTTATGAATCCGGGCCTGTTCATGGAGAATCTGCTGTGAACACGCAAGTTGTATCTTCTCCCGATAGGTCTGTACACCTCATAGAACTTTCTGACTACTGCTGCATATTCATCCATGCTCCTGTCCTCACTTTTTCTTCAGTGGCGAGATCGTGCCTTCTTTCCAGACACTGTTGTTCGGTTCTTTCATCCACTGTGGAGACAATAACTCGCAATACTCTCGCAGCACCTCCACCGCATCCTCTGATGTGTAGCAGGTTGCGACGTAGTGTCCGACTGCTGCCATGTCAGTCAGGAACTCTTTCTGCGACTTCTGGTGCTTTCCGTCTCCGAACTTCATCTCGATGTACAGTCCGCAGTAAATTCCTTTCGGGTACGGCAGGCAGAGATCAGAGACACCTGCCTTCACTCCCATCTGCTTCAGTTTGACCGCCTCTGCCTTGTTTCTGCTACCTCCGTTCGGAATGTGATGCAACCACTTCAGTTCCGGGTACTGTCTCTCGTTCCAAGCCGCCCACGATGCCACGTTGATCTGCTCTGTGTCCTCACTTCGCTTTGCATATCTCAAATTCATTCCTGCTCTGCCTCTCTTTCATCCTGTACTGCTGCCGCGATCTCTTTCTTATCCAGATCGGACTCGTTGCTGATCTCAATGCAGAAGATCGGCTGCCCTCCGTCCGTGATTCCGAACATCTCTCCGTCATACTTCTTCCGTTCCTTCGGATTCGCCGTAATGACCACCACTTCGGATTCTGCATCGAACCCCTGAAGGTACTCAATCAACTCTTTCGTCTTCATCTCTTCTTCCCTCCTGTCAGGAGTTCCATGTCCTGAAGAACATCTCCGGTCACTCCCATTCGCTTCATCCGGTCAAATACTGTCTCTTTCTTCAGTCCCAGCTTCCAGAGGAGCCAGTCTTTCAGACCTTTCTTTGTCGGTATAGTATCTTGTCCAGATTCCTTTTCGGTCCCTGATGACCATTCTGGCCGTCTCTCTGCTGATGCGTTTATACTCTTCCTGCTCCGGTGTGAGTCCCTTGCGCTTCAGTTCTGCAAGCACGGTATTGATGCAGTATGCCTCAACCTTCCCGATTCCTGCTGCGTTCAAGATACTCGCCTTCGCATCTTTCAATGCGGTCTGTGCAGCTTTTTCGCTCTTTCTCTTCATCGCTGCGTATGTGATCGCTCCGGTGTCAGGTACTTCGCCGCATCTGCTTTCAGCACATATCCCTCTTTCACTGCTTTTCCTCCTTTGCTTCCTTCGTCTCCTGTTTCAGTTCCTGCGCCCTTTTCAGAATGGCTCTGTTGTATTCGTACTCATGCACCCCATAGGCCCATAGATTTTTCTGTGCTCCCCGGAGTCCGTAGTTATACGCGGCCAGAACGTCATATGGTAACTGCTCCGCCGGAACTGTTCCCTTCAGCTTCTCCTGAAGTTCTGACAGGATGTCCACCCCGACTCTCACGTTCTGGAACGGTTGCGTCAGGTCCGTGCAGTTCAGTTCTTCCATGCGCTCCTGCTGCCATTTCTCTGCGATCTGCATGAGTCCGACAGATGCTCCGCCGCCTCCGTCAGCGTTCCACACGCACTTGCTCTCCCTTTCGATTAGGGCGAACACCATCTCATAATCCACATCGTTCTGCTCGCAGATGATGTATGTGTACACCTGCATGATGACAGGGAACTGACCGCCTGCTTTCTTGCACTCTTCAGTTATTTCGTGATAGTAGAATCCTTCCACCTGATCTCCGCTCCAATCCTGCGACATCGTGTTGTATGGGTATTCATACTGACCATAGATGTCGCAACCATATTCCTGCTGCATCCGCAGTTCCTGTCTGGTCTGTTCTTCCTTCATCGCCATCACCTGTGCATTGATCTCTTTCTCTCTTCCGCACCTTGCGATGCTCACCGCAACTCCGGTCAAGAGCACGACTGCTGCCACTCTCTTCCAGTTAATTCCTCTTGCGAGTGCTCTTGCGATTCTGACCGCCTTTCTTCGCCTTGCTCTTCTTCGTCTTCTCACTCTTCTTCCCTCCTTTCTCCTCCTGCTGTTTTCTCATTCGAGCATATATGTAATACTGGCCGTTCCACTTGTTGTACTTGATCACTGATTCCGTGTACTCATAACCCTCTGATGCGTACCACTTGTTCAGATGCTCCTGCACTGGAAGTATACCGTTGACCATCTTGTCACATGGCTCTGCTTTGTTTTGTAATGATTCTTGTGTTCATCCGGTTTCTTCAGGTTCTTCGATGGAGTCCAAATTTTTTGATATTTTCCTTCTTCGGAGTCCTTCCCCTTGCCCTTCGGCTTTGACACATATTTCGCCATCCCCACGAGGCCGTTTTCGTCTTTCTGAAGGCGGCGAACCTGATTCCTCTTTCCGTATGTCCAGAGACTTTCCACTGTGTCCATGTCCATGTCTCCGTCGAGTACGATGTGATGATGCCATCTGCCTTTGTCTCCTTGCTCCGTAACATACACATACCGAGCGTTCGGAAGACCTCTCTTCTTTCTCTGGTAGTTCAGGCGGCGGATGTAGTTCTGCATATGGCTCTTCGCCACTTTCATGCTTGCAGGTGTGTACTCTGCTGAATAGGTGAACGTGGCCCATATGTCTCTGTCACCAAAGTTCTCATTGATGACCCTCTCACACTGCTTCCTGCTGTTCTTCTCATTCAGGTTCCTCTGTGCCTGTCTATCCTTCTTCCTTCTGCCCTCCTCTGGAATCTCTTCGACTCTCTTTCTGGTGAACTCTGGATATATCTCGACTTCCAACTGCTCCCCTGCTTTGATTTCCTTTGTGGCATACACATACTTGATCTTCTTTCCATCCATCATCCTCTTGATGATGTCCTCTTCCAGATTCTCAATCTGTTTCTGATATGCCTCTTCATAGTCATACTCTACATAGACATTCTTCTTTCTCCGTCTCCTGCTCTGCTCCATCCTGAATCACCTCTGTCACTTCTCTTTATCGTTGAAGTGTTACTATCCATTACAAGTCCGCCGAACCGCTTCTGGACGCTTGTTTTGATTGACTTTTCAGGCCGTTCGCAGTACAATAATACCGAGATGTGTGTTGACCTGAACGTCAACGAATCGCCTTCGGAAGCCTGCAAGCAATTCCGAAGGCTTTTTCATTTCATGCACTTCTTTTTTCTTCTTTCTCTGTCTTTCTGGTTACACTTGTCAATTTCACTTTTGCTGAATCTTCCCTGCTGTTGACAATCATTGCGATCGCAGCGAATACCTTCAGCGCATCCGGTTGTGTTCTTGTTGCCATGTTCATTCCTCCTTTAGTTCTTTATCACTCTGCACCTATATAGTTCAGAACTTTCTCGATCATCAGGTCATAGAACTGTTCAATCACATCCTGAAGAACAAATTCTCTGTTGTCTGTGTCTGTCACACCTATCTCGTCCCAGTCTCCCTCCATTCCGATCTGCTCTCGCATTTCCTCGAAGGTTTCCTGAACGATCTCCTGCGTTCCAGAATACTCACATCCTCTCGACAGTTCTTCTCGCAGTCTTTCATCCGCTCTGATTCTTCTTTCCTCTTCGCTTCTCACTCGTCTTCTTGCCATATTGCGTTCGCCTCCTTTTTGCAGTCTCTTTCCATGTAATAGTCATACAGGAACTCTTTCTGTGCCTTTGTGTACTCTTTGACCGGATTCTTTGTCGGAAAAGCAATTCCTCGACTCGGATTATGTAAGAGAACCCACCCTCTTTCGACGAGCCAGTCTCCTGCTCCGATCAGGCCGACATTGCATTTTATCTGCAAGTCAATGTCTCCGTTCATTGCTTCCTCCGGGAATTTTTCGCTCATGTAATTCTGCGCCCATTCCTGATGTGCTCCCCATTCCACTCCATGAAAAGTTCCGTCCGGCTCTAACCATCCATAATCCTCTGTGGTGTGATTTTCTTCATCCATCATTCGTTTCGTGAAACTGTCGAGTGCATCCTGCTGTCTATCCTCCGCAGTCTCTTCTCCGAGTTCCTTTCTGATTTCTCTCTGTGTGCTTTCCGATATGTGGTCCATTGCTACGTCCCACCGTTCAATCATCCTCCGCAGGTCTTTCTCTGCTTTCTTCCGTCTTTCGACTTCTTTCCAGATGTTCATGCTCTGCGGCATCTGCTCTTCTTCTCCCGGTTCGTATGTTTCGAGATGATATGTACCTGCTGCCGTGCTCCCCTTCAGAGCGGCGCGGCCGAGCAGAATGTCTTCTGCATATCTCCTGATCTGTGCCTCCGGTGTGTCTGTTCCTGTCATGCTGTCCATCAGAATCTCAATGACTTTCTCGTGGCTCTTTTCTCCGGTGTAAAACCATTCTCTCGCAAGCTGCGTGATGAACTCTCCGTGAATGTCGAATGAATTCTTCTCACTATTGGTCCGTCGTTCACCTTTGTTCCTCCTTTCTGTGCTGTCCGAGTTTTCTTGCCATCGCTTCGATGACAGTCACTGTCACTCCGTTTCCTGCCTGCTTGTATAGCTGACTGTCTGAATTGACGAACTCTGCTTTCTCAAAATAGTCATCCGTCCATCCTTGCAGTCTGAAACATTCCTTCGGTGTCAGTTTCCTGATTGCTATGTAGCATTGATATTTTTCATACCAGACCGCATATACAACCAGTTCTTCCGATACCTGAACGAAGATTCCCTGATTGCAACTCGTGTCGAGTGTGTTGGCGATTTCTTGTCCGACTCTTCCTCTTCTTGTCTTGCTGTTTGGCATTGAGAAGTTCACGCTGTCAATTCCCACTCTGTATTCTGCATAACCTTGTTTCGTTGCTTCTTTGACTTCAATCGCGATTCCATGCCGGTCCTGTCCTGTCAGTGTGAACATTGGTTCTCCATCTTCTTTGAACCTTCTTCCGTTCTGACGTTTCTCTGCCCTGTCTGGTGTTAATACCGGAATAGCGATTCCGCTGTCTTGCCCTGCATGGTTCGATGCTCCTTTGTAATATCTTGCCTTCAGGCATCGTGCCTGCTCCGTCATCTTCGAACCTTCACGACACAAGTCAATGAAGCATGGCAAGGCAACATGGTGTTCCCTTCCTCCGCCTTGACAGGTGCTTAATGCTTCTGTGATTCCATCTTGCGCGAATACCTGTGTATTTCTTCTGTAACCATCCCTGTGACCTATTATTTGAATACTATCTTCTCTGTCTGCTCTTTCGACAGGAAATACTTCTGCGGAGCCTCTGCCTCTAAGATGTCCGATAATGAAACACCTTTCTCTGTTCTGTGGCACTCCGAAATCTTTGGAGTTGAGCACTTGCCATTCTGCATCATACCCCCCCCGCTCCATTTCAATGAGCAGTCTGGCGAAATCCCATCCTCCATTAACACTAAGCAAATTCTTAACGTTCTCAATGAAAAGGTAAGTGGTCTATTTTCTTCTTCGAGTTGTCCGATAAGGTACATAACTCTGAAAAACAAGCTTGAACGGTTCCCTTGAAATCCAAGCTGTTTTCCTGCAACGGAGATGTCCTGACATGGGAATCCGAAGCACCAGCAATCTGCTTTTGGAATGTCTCCGGCATACACCCTTCTAATGTCATTTGCATACCATTCTCCATTTCTGTATTCCTCCTTCAATATTTCTTTTTGCCGTTGTTTCAGTGGCATTTTGTCCAGGAACTCTCTCTGTTCCTGGGTGAGCAGGTGCATCGAGGTGTAGCTTGCAGTCGCGAACTTGTCAAACTCGCAAAAGCCAACGCATTCATGCCCTGCCAATTCCATGCCTCTGCGGAACCCTCCGACTCCGGCAAAAAATCAACTGAATTTCATTTTTCTTCCTCCACCTTCTTTCTGGCAAGCGTTCTCACCGTGTCTGCCTTTTCGCCTTAAAAAGTGTAAACCTGTTATCCATCCATACAGCGTCTGGCAGACTGTACGCGCGCATGTTTTCACGATGCTCCGATAATGTCTTTCGGCTTGCATCATCAGTGAACACGTTGCCGTCGTGTTCAGACAGGGCGGATGCCCTGTTTCGGCTTTTATTACATATCAAGCAATTCTTTCAGGAGTTCTGCTGTCCACTCTGTCAGTTTCTTTCCTGATTCCAGATACTGTTTCAATGCTTCTCTCTGTTCTTTCATTTCCTCCCGTGCCGGAAGCTCTGCCGTTTTGCCTCCCTGCTCTATCGCTTTGAAAATCGCATACAGCACGATCAGGCAATCTTCTTTGCATTCGTACTCGGCAATTTCTTCGGCGCATCCGTCAAACACCTGAATCGTGTGTCTGATCTCTTCTTTCTTCCCCTTCTTAAGTTCTCTTCCTCATATCCGATTCCCTCAATGTGACCTTGCATATTGAAAATCCTTGTTTTGTCCTGTGATAAAATGAACATCCTCTTCTCCTTTCGTTCACTTGAAACTGTATTCAACAACTTCTGCGTTTGGTCTGACTTTGATGTCTTCTTCATACATAAATGCTTTGCACTGGAAGAACTGAACTGAATGGTCAAATGATTCCTTCACCTTGTTTGCTGGAAGAATCACTTCTATCACTGCCACTTCATCGTGTCCTCTGATTGCCACGAACTTCGCTGCGTCCTGTGGCTTTTCGCAGAGGTACACGCAACCGTCCCATCCTCTTTTCACTACTCCGTCAGCAATGATCTTCTCCATCGTCTCCGGTGTTGCCGCATGATAATATTTCTTTCTCATTCTCTTCCGGCCCTCCGTCTTTCTCTCTTGTCCAGTTCCTCCATCACTTTTCTGTATCTGCTCCGGTTGCTTTCTGCTTCTTGTACTCCTCTGCGAATCCATGCACATCTTCTCCGGCAATGATTGCCGCTGCCATCTGGTCTGCTGCCCTCTCCATCTTTCCGATTGACTCTGCTTCCTTGTCATAGGCCATGCAATACATCTCCTGAACCAGTTCTTCAGGAATCTCGTTCGCTTTTGCCTCTGCTCTCGTATTGCAGAGTTCCGTGTTCAGTTCTGAAATGGTTGTTCCTCTCTTCTCGACGGTCTTCTTCAGGTCTTCAATCTCTTTCTTCAGGTCTTTGTTCTCTTTCTCTGCTTTGTCTGCTCTCTCCCACGCGATCTCTGCGTTTTTCTTTATACTGTACGCAGTATCTTCTCGAATGTTGTCCTCTGCCAGTTCCAGAACTCCCTCCATTGCGAATCCGACGTAACTGTTCTCGCCCAACTCCTCAACAATCTTTCTGATCTTCTCGACCGCTTTTCTCTCCTGATCTTTCGTTGTCATGCCTGCTCCTCCTTAATATCTACTTGACGCATACCAGAACACACTGTACATCGTGCCTCTCAATGACGTTGTATCTTCCAGTTCTTCAGTGATGTCTTCTCCCTGATCGTCTTTCACGACGAACACCTGCTCTGTTTGGTCATAAATAACTTTGAAATAGTCCTGCGGTTCTTCTAAATACCCCAAATATCCCCAGTGCATCTCAATCACGCTTTCAGGGAATGGAAGGTTCAGTCTGTCTTCCACTTTTGTTGACCATTTCCAGTTCTTGTCCATCTGGTTCAGGTCCTTTGTGATCGTTGTGATCTCCTCCATCTTTTCGGATGCCTCGAAGCGGATGCCCTCCTGCTCTTCCTCTGCGTATGCCGTGTTATTTGCCAGAAGATTGTATTCATTTTCATACATGAAGCGGATGCCCTCCACGATCTCATCCAGTTTTCCCTCTCCATGTGTGCCGTGTAATATTCGTTGATGAAGATTGCTTTCGGGTCTGCTGCCACGATCTCTCTGGCCTCTTCCATCTCTTCATCTTCAATTCTCTCGGTTTCAAGGTTCAGCCAGAAGGCTTTTGCGTTCCAACTTCTTCCAGTCTTCCAAATTGCTACCCATGCAATACCGTCCATGATCTCGTCTCGGTATTCTCTTGCGATCTCTTTCAGTGATGCCATGTCTATTCTCCTTATATGTACTCCCCGGCATTTCCGCCGGGGCCTGTTCTATGCAGTCAGTCCTGCCTGCTTTGCCATCTGCAATCCGATCATGATTCCTTTAATCTCACGCTTCTCGCCGCTGGTCAGTTGCTTCAGCAGTGAGATCATTTCCTCGATGTCCTTTGTCTGGTTCTCTAATTCCTTTCTTTCGGTTTCAAGTGCTACTGCCATGTGTCTTCCTCCTTTCTTCTATGCTGTTACTGGCTCGTAATCTTCGAGCAGTTCCTTCAGGTTCGCTTTTCTCCAACGATGGAGCCGTCTGTCTCCGGTGATGTTCTTCACTGGTTCCGGGAGCGGTTCGCCTGTAATGACGTTTCTTTCCCAGTACAGATACTGTTTTAATGAATTGTGATAGTGTCCATCATTATGCACTTCTATGTATTTGTTTGAGTTCCTTCGATTTCTGTATACCTGAATCGTTGTCACTGTTGTTGCCTCCTTTATGATGATGTGTGTTTCTCTGTGTCTTCAAGACATATTATAGTGTCTTAACTCCACTTTGTCAACATATTTTTGTGTCTTAATTCAACTTTTGTTATTGACCTTTTATTTTTTGCGTGGTATTGTTATAGAAGAAAATACAGAAAGAGAGGTGAGCAACATGACGCAAGGCGAGCGTGTCCTTGAAATACGAAAAGCATTAGGTTTGACAATGGATAAATTCGGGGAAAAGTTGGGAGTTCAGAAGTCTGCGATTTCTAAAATAGAAAAAGATAAAGTCAACTTATCCGACCAGATGGTCAAGCTGATCTGTCGAGAATACAATGTGAATTATGACTGGTTAATGGATGGAGAAGGTGATATGTTTTCCGATCTGCCGCAGACAGTTCTTGATGAACTCTGCTCGCAGTACGAACTGGATGACCTCGACCGATTCATCGTCGAGTTATATGTCGGACTTCCGAAGGATGTGAGGGATGGCATAAAAGCGAGGGCGAAGGACCTTATTCAGAAAAGGAATACTTCAGAAAGAGGAAAAATAAAAAGGGAACCCATCTGGATTCCCTTCTCTTCGTGTCGGCTACTGATATATGTATATGTACTTGATAAACTCATATATTCTCTTCAGGAGAGTTTCAGAGTCTATCTTGTTCAGCAGTCCGATTATTTTCTGCCGAATATCCATTTTCATCGCCTCCTTTTGAAAATATTACCATTTTTTTCAGGCTTCGTGAATGGGTTCGGCTCCTGTTTCCGTAATTACGGAAACCGTTCTGTGATCTGCGTATCATCGCAGCTCCTGTGATATACTTATTTATATTCGGAGTCATAGAGAGCACTGATCTTCGTGTCAAGTGCAATCGCTATGGCTTCCAGTTGTCGGAGCGTCGGTGATGTTAGGCCGTTCTCAATCGTATTCAGTGTCGTTTTGCTGATTCCGGTCATCTTCTCCAACTGCTTCAGTGTTACATTCTTTTCAGTCCTTGCCTGCCATGTTAGTATTTCCATCATTTCCTCCTTGTGGTGAACTATTATGTATTCATCCAAGAGGTTTGAAGGATGGCAAGGAAAAATTTTATGTGGGGTTTGCTATGAGAAAATATAATAAATGGACCGCCTTGTTCGGCGGATGGTTTGGTCTTCATCGGTATCTTTCCGGTGAGATCGGAATGGGTATTCTGTACACATTGACTTGCGGCGGATTCTGTATCGGATGGATTCGAGATGTGTGCATCTCTTTTTCTTCCCGGTCTAATAATGAGTGGAGTCAATGGTCTGACGTATGCGGCGAAGCTGCTGAAGCGCGGAAACGTCGTGCGCTGAATGGCGAACTCACTCCTGTACATATTAACCCGAAGGCAAAAACAGGAACTTCGCAGGTTCCGATGGTGGACAGTATCGCACCACTTTATCCGGCTGTACCTGCCCTGACTTCCAGAAAAGAAAAGTTCCTTGTAAGCATATGTATTATCTTGCCATAAAATGCAATATTGAAATCTAAACATAGAAAAAGACAGTCCCTGACAAGAACTGCCTTTCCCCATCGTTTCCTATGCAGTGCATTACTTCATAGAATACTGATTCGCAACCTTTATTCTACCACGAAGTTGTGCTGCTGCATAGCTTTATTTTTTTTACGCTTTTTTTACAGTAGAAAGAAGGTTTTTTTATGAACAGTACATACTTCAGACCGCAACCGGAACTCTTCGGCCTGCGTGTTGTTAAATATATACGTTGTTCCCATGACGGTCAGGTCCTTCATGGTGACACTCTGGAAGCGCAGGACGCTCTCCTCGATGAGTTCATCAAAGTCAATCACATGATTCTTGTTGATACTTCGTCGATGAGGCTCTGACTGCCCGGAAGAAATTCACACGAAGGAAAGAGTTCGTCCGTCTGCTCGATGGTGTCCGTGCTCACAACTTTGACATGATTCTTTTCACCAAACTCGACCGCTGGTTCCGTAACATCGGAGATTATCACAAGATTCAGGAAATACTTGAAGCGAACGGAGTTCAGTGGAAGGCGATCACTGAATCCTATGACACCACAACAACGAACGGCCGTCTTCACATCAACATCCGTCTGTCCGTAGCGCAGGACGAGTGCGACCGTGACAGTGATCGAATCAAAGATGTGTTTTCATACAAACTGAAGAACAAAACATACCTTTCCGGTTCTCTCCCTCGTGGCCTGAAGTTGGATGCAGAGAAGCACGTTGTCATTGACCCTGAATGGCATCAGTTCGCCCTTGATATGTTCGACCATTTTGAATCCACTTGCAGCAAGAGAGGGACGCAGTTATTCCTTCAGGAGAAATACGGCATCCGTGTTTGTTATGATACCGTCGTTCGTTATCTTCGGAACCCTCTTTTCATGGGTCAGTATCGTGATGACCCTGAATTTTGTGAGAAGACGATCAGTCGTGAGCGGTTTGAACATATACAGAATCTTGCGATCAGGAATGTTCGCATTCGTCACACTCAACAGTTTTTATATTTTTTCTGGTCTTCTGATCTGTTCTTCGTGTAATCATTACATGACCGGAACTGTCACATATAGAACGCTTGCTGAACGGAAAAGAAAAGACATATAATCTTACAGATGCAATTTTAAAGCGCAGTCAAAAGCTCTGTA